>ERZ857982.1810-NODE-1810-length-18579-cov-3.332164_pt1 | contig 18579 bp, 22 predicted proteins | sample MGYA00519955_ERZ857982 | MGnify/ENA primary metagenome ERZ857982 (study PRJEB31778, sample SAMEA3449416) | human gut metagenome | biome: human gut; feature: human-associated habitat; material: faeces | place: United Kingdom | collected 2010/2012 ... | reverse complement strand
ATACTTCCGGAGCTAAGGAAACAATTTTCATGAACTGTTTCTCACGAAGCTCTCTAGCTACTGGTCCAAAAATACGTGTTCCTCTCGGAGTTTTATCATCTTTGATGATGACTGCTGCGTTCTCATCAAATTTGATGTAAGAACCATCTTTACGACGAGCGCCCTTTACGGAACGAACAACTACAGCCTTCACAACGTCGCCCTTTTTAACAACACCGCCTGGTGTTGCATCTTTGACCGTAGCAACAATAACGTCACCAATATTCGCATATCTTCTAGTAGATCCACCCATAACACGGATAACGAGCAACTCTTTTGCTCCTGTGTTATCGGCTACCTTAAGTCTACTTTCCTGCTGTACCATGCTTGTAGCCTCCTTCTAACTATTTTGCTCTTTCCATGATTTCTACAAGTCTCCATCTCTTATCCTTGGATAAAGGTCTTGTTTCCATTACTCTGACTTTGTCACCGATCTTGCACTCGTTCTTCTCGTCATGAGCCTTTAATTTATATGTTTTCTTAACGATCTTGTTGTAAAGAGGATGTCTTACGTTATCCTGGATTGCAACAGTGATTGTTTTATCCATCTTGTCGCTTACAACAATACCAACACGTGTTTTTCTAAGATTTCTTTCTTCCACGACTGACTATTCTCCTTTCTGGAATCCTACTGCGCAACTTTTTCTTTCTCAGTAATGATTGTCTGAATTCTTGCAATATTCTTTCTTACTTCTTTGATTCTGCTTGTGTTGTCCAGCTGATTCGTTGCGTTCTGGAATCTCAAATTGAAAAGTTCTTTTTTAGCTTCTACTAACTGCGCATTTAAGTCTGTTACAGACTGGCCTTTTAATTCTTCTAAATATTTACTAGTTTTCATTTGATACACCGCCTTCTAAATCTGCACGTGAAACTACTTTACATTTGCAAGGTAATTTGTGTGTAGCAAGACGTAACGCTTCTTTCGCAACGTCTTCCGGAACACCGGAGATTTCAAATAATACACGACCTGGTTTCACAACGGCTACCCAGTACTCTGGAGCACCCTTTCCTTTACCCATACGAACACCCATAGGTTTATGAGTAATTGGTTTCTCTGGGAAAATTTTGATCCAAACTTTACCACCACGTTTGATATATCTTGTCATCGCAACACGGGCTGCCTCGATCTGATTTGCTTTGATCCAGCATGGCTCAGTTGAAATAATACCGTACTCACCATAAGTGATCGTATTACCTCTTGTTGCCTTTCCGCTCATAGAACCACGGAACTGTTTACGATGTTTTACTCTCTTTGGCATTAACATTACTGTACTCCTCCTTCCTTATTAGCTCTTGTCGGAAGTACCTCGCCTTTGTAGATCCAAACCTTAACACCAACTTTACCGTAGGTTGTATCTGCCTCAGCGAATCCATAATCAATATCAGCTCTTAAAGTTTGTAGAGGAATAGTACCCTCTTTATAAAATTCAGTTCTAGCCATGTCAGCTCCACCTAATCTTCCAGATACTGAAGTTTTAATTCCTAAAGCACCTGACTTCATAGTTTTTTGCATACTTTGTTTCATTGCTCTTCTAAAAGAAACTCTCTTCTCTAATTGCATAGCAATATTTTCTGCAACAAGTTGAGCGTCTAAATCTACATTTTTAACCTCAACAATATTTAAATTAACTTCTTTGTTAATCATTTTTTCAATTTCAGCTTTTAAGCTTTCAGCTAAGTTTCCACCTTTTCCAATAACAACTCCTGGTTTAGCTGTATAAACATTAACTCTAACAAATTTTGCAGTTCTTTCAATTTCAATTTTAGAAATTCCTGCAGCATATAACTTTTTCTTAACATATACACGAATTTTATGGTCTTCTACTAAGTAATCTCCAAAATCTTTAGAATTTGCATACCATTTTGAATTCCAATCTTTAATAATTCCCACTCTTAATCCATGTGGGTCCATTTTTTGTCCCATTTTGAAAATGTCCTCCTTCCTTTTCTACTAATCTCTCTCTTTTAATACTATTGTAATATGGCTTTTTTTTTTTTTAATTCTTACAGCGCTTCCTTTTGCAGCTGGTCTAATTCTTTTTAGAGTTGGACCTTGGTTTGCAAAAATGTCAGCTACATATAATTTTTCATGAGCCATGTGATGATTATTTTCAGCATTTGCGATTGCTGATTTTAATAATTTTTCTATAATTTCAGATGAAGCCTTTGGAGTATATTTCAATATAGCTAAAGCTTCGTTAATATCTTTTCCTTTAATTAAATCTGCTACAATTTTAACTTTTCTACTTGAAATTCTAGCATATCTAAGTGTTGCTTCTGCTTTTGGTGTTACCATTTCTTGCATTTCTTCCACGACAACTTACCTCCTATTCTATATTTGCCATAAGAGTTATTCTCTTATTTAATTATTTATTTTTTTGTTGTTTTGTCTCCTGCGTGTCCTTTAAATGTTCTTGTAGGTGCAAATTCACCTAATTTATGTCCAATCATTTCTTCTGAAATGTATACTGGAACATGTTTTCTACCATCATGAACAGCTATTGTATGTCCAACCATTTGTGGATAAATTGTAGAAGCTCTTGACCATGTTTTAATAACTTCTTTGCTTCCATTTTCATTCATAGCTTCAACTCTTTTTAAAAGTTCAGGAGCAACAAATGGTGTTTTTTTGCTTGATCTTGACATTATTTCATTTCCTCCTCTCAACAAAAAACTCTGTTAACTTTATAATCGTTCAATATATTATTTTCTTCTCTTAACAATAAACTTATCAGATTGTTTGTTTTTCTTTCTTGTCTTGTATCCAAGTGCTGGTTTGCCCCAAGGTGTCATTGGTCCTGAATGTCCTACTGGTGCTTTACCTTCACCACCACCATGAGGGTGATCTACTGGGTTCATTGCAGATCCTCTAACTTCTGGACGTTTGCCTAGATGTCTTGTTTTTCCTGCTTTACCTAATTTTATGTTTTCATATTCTGCATTTCCTACAGTTCCTATTGTTGCTCTGCAGTTTAGCATTATTAATCTCATTTCTCCTGAAGGTAATCTTAAATTTGCAAATTTTCCTTCTTTAGCCATAAGTTGAGCTTCTTGACCTGCAGCTCTAACTAATTTTCCACCTTGACCTGGGTTTATTTCTATGTTATGAACCATAGTACCAACTGGAATGTTTTCTAATTTTAGACAGTTACCTGGTTTAATATCAGCATTTACTCCTGACATTACTGTATCACCGTCTTTTAATCCTATAGGAGCTAATATATAGCTTAATGTTCCATCTTCATATTTAATTAAAGCTATATTTGCACTTCTGTTTGGATCATATTCTATACCAACTACTGTTGCTGGCATATCTTCTTTTTGACGTTTAAAATCAATTATTCTATATTTTTGTCTATTTCCTCCACCTTGGTGACGAACTGTGATTCTACCATAACTATTTCTTCCTGCTTTTTCTTTCTTTACTGTTAATAAAGATTTTTCAGGAGTCTTTTTTGTTATTTCAGCAAAATCAGATACAGTTGTGTTTCTTAGTGATGGAGTTACTGGTCTAAATTTTTTTGTTGCCATTTCTTATTATCTCCTTAAATTTTTATATTAGTGAATTTTTTCCTGCTTCACCTACAGATATTTTTTATTATCCGAGTTATCTCTCGCTATTTTTATTTAACTACGCACCCATGAATTCATCAATAGATGTCTTATATTTTGTAGCTATTTTTGTTTCTTTTCCGCCTTTTGCAAGATATGTTTTGTCTGATGGATTTGTATCTATTGTAACAATAGCTTTTTTCCAATCAGATGTTCTTCCAACATTTCTTCCAACTCTTTTTTCTTTTCCTTTTACTGTTATAGTATTTACTCTTAATACTTTAACTCCGAAAAGTTTTTCTACTGCATTGGCTACATCAACTTTTGTAGCTTTCTTGTTTACTTTAAAGGTATACTTTCCTTCTTGTATTCCAGCATTACTTTCTTCAGTAATTATTGGTTTTATTATAATGTCTTCTGGTCTCATTATGCGTACACCTCCTCTAATTTCTTAACAGTGTCTTCTGTTACAACTAATTTGTTGTATTTTAATAAGTCATAAACATTTATTGTTTCAACTAATGTTGTTTTTACACCTTCAATATTTCTAGCTGATTTTTGAACTTTTTCGTTCTTTTCTGGAAGCATTATTAATGCTTTTCCTTCAACTTTTAAGTTTGAAAGAGCTTTTACCATTTCTTTTGTCTTTATATCGTTTAATGGTAAGCTATCAACAACTACTAATTCGTTCTCTAAAACTTTTGAACTTAATACTGATTTAACAGCTAATTGTCTTTCTTTCTTGTTTACTGTGTATTTGTAAGAACGAGGCTTTGGTCCTAAAGCTATACCACCTTTTATCCATTGTGGTGCTCTTATACTTCCTTGTCTTGCTCTACCTGTACCCTTTTGTCTCCATGGTTTTCTTCCACCACCAGAAACTTCGCTTCTTGTTTTTGTACTTTGTGTACCTTGTCTTTGATTTGCTAAGAAATTAACTAGAACACTGTGTACAACTGCTTCATTTGGTTCAATTCCAAATACTGCTTCATTTAATTCTAGTTCTTTAACTTTCTTTCCATTTATATCATATACGTCTATTTTAGGCATCTTTCTTCCTCCTTCCCTATGCTTTTACGCTTTGTCTAATTTTTAGTATTGCTCCGTTTACTCCTGGAACACTACCTTTTACTAATATTACATTTTTGTCTAAGTCAACTGCAACAACTTCTAAGTTTTGTATTGTAATTGTATTAGCCCCCATATGTCCTGGAAGTCTCTTTCCTTTGAATACTCTTCCTGGTGTTGATGTAGATCCCATTGAACCTGGTCTTCTGTGATACATAGAGCCATGTCCCATAGGTCCTCTTGATTGACCATGTCTCTTTATAACGCCTTGGAATCCTTTTCCTTTTGAAGTTCCTTGAATATCTACTTTGTCTCCTTTTACGAAAACATCAGCTTTAAATTCATCTCCAACTTTAACGTCTTCTACAGAATCCATTCTAAATTCTCTTAAATGTTTCTTTAATGCTAATTTAGATTTTGCAAAATGTCCTTTAACTGGCTTATTAACTTTGCTCTCTTTAACATCTCCAAATCCTAATTGTACTGCGTTATATCCGTCTGTTTCGTTTGATTTAACTTGTGCAACAACACATGGTCCAGCTTCTATAACTGTTACTGGAATAACTTTTCCTGATTCATCAAATATTTGAGTCATTCCAACTTTTTTTCCTATTATTGCTTTTTTCATTTTAAAATTTTCCTCCTAACTATTGGCTAATGATTATTCACTAGCATGGTTTTTGTCAGATTTTTATAGGTTTCTAACTTTTTGCCTTAACTCATTGTTATTTTATTTCAATATTTACACCAGCTGGTAGTTCAATTTTTGTTAAACTTTCAACTGTTTTTTGTGTAGGATAAAGAATATCAATAACTCTCTTGTGTGTTCTCATTTCGAATTGTTCTCTTGAATCTTTGTGTTTGTGTGGAGAACGTAGTATTGTTACGATTTCCTTCTCTGTTGGTAATGGAATAGGTCCTGAAACTTTTGCTCCAGTTTTTTTAGCAGTATCTACTATCTTATCAGCAGACTGTTCTAAAAGTTGTGGATCATAAGCTTTTAATCTTATTCTGATTTTACCATTTGCTACTTCTGTTGTTTGTTTCTTTGCCATGTAATTTTCCCTCCTTAAATATTTTTTCTTGGTCGGAAGTTATAAACGCACCCTGGTGTTCTAAATATTACCAATATAAAAGCCCAAGTTTTTGCATGATTATCTTGGGATAAAGTGTACATTTATTAATACATACTTTTCAGTATGCATAAGCTACCCGCAAAATCTCTTACGGATACCTTAACCTTACCGCCTGGTCTCAGCCATGACATGCTCCATGAAAGTTCCCTCCAACCTTGGTTAATTGTATGGTTGTAGCCACATTTCACTTCTTCGCTATCTTACATGCTTTTCTATTATATACCCAAATTCAACTAATGTCAACGATTATTTTACAAATTTATTACATTTTCTAATATTTTTTCTAACATTATTAATTCAATATTCCATAAGTAATTCTACAATATAAAAATAAAAAAGGCTCATTTTTTCATAGTTAGAGTCTTTCTCATTTATTTAGATTGCTTGATCTTCCTCTTGATTACTTTCAACTTGTCTCACAACTTTCTTTTTGCCTTTTTCAATTTTTTCTATTTCCGGATACATTTTATATAATGCCTCTTGTTTCGAAATTCTAGTTATTTCCCTACCTTCAATCATATAAAAAACAGGTAAATCTAGAAGAACTCTTTCTCTGTCTTTTTCAAGTCTATTAAGAATATCAATTAAATCCTTGCTTTTATACTTTGAATACGCTAATTCTCCATACACACATTTTTCTCTAAGTTCTTCGTCCCAATATTGTATTTCTACTTCTGGAAAAGTTTCATAATTTACTCCACTTTTAGAAGCATACTTTCTTTTCATATGTAGCATTTCATGTATAGCATTATAAGATGAATTTACTTTTCTACTATGGTCTTTTGTAGCATCTACTGTAAATTCACTTTCTATTACCGCTTGTATTTTTCTTAAATCATCCATGGGACCAATTATCCTAATTCCAAAGCAATCATCAACAGCTTTCTTTCCTGTATTCTCATACGCTGACTTAAAACTTTTTATTCTTCCGCTTATACTAACTTCATTCGATATAATATTTGCGTTTTTCATTTTTTCCACAATATAGCCAATCATTGTAGCTGTCATTTCATATCCAACACGTTGTCTTTCTATAAAAGAATTATAGCTTTTTCTCATTTCGTCTATGCTCTTCAATGTTTTCCCACCTTTCTCATTGGCATTTCTATATTATATCACATATAAGCATTTTTTTCAACAAAAATACAACCACATTTTCCGACATTCTTCTACAAGTAAGGATAAATTATTTTTTTGTTGGTAAATATTGTATTTTTTATAATTTTGTGTTATAATAAATTATATTATAAATAAAAAAGGAGGTACATATATGTACCAAGTAAAAGGATTATTTTCGGTGCGAACCGAGCTGTTCAAAGAAAATGAGCATTTCTTTAAGGGGCTTGAATATCAGGCCCAAGCCTCTGACGATGGCTTCACAAGAGTCATTGTCACTGATAGCCCGGAATGCCCTGGTAATCCTATCCAATATGTGGCAGGCATTCTTGGCCAGTCAATGGCCAGAGTCGCATATTGATATTCCTTGCTCCCCCATTAACCTATTCTAGGCTCGGGGGAGCCTTCTTTTTTTATCTAACTTTTTTTATTAAATATCATATTATTTCTTATTATTGGTGGAATTTTTAATATTTTTTATAATTCATTATTTATTTTGCAAGTTATTACTTAGTTATTTAAGCCAAAAAAATATCCCATACGGGATATTTTTATTATTCAGCATCTTCAGCTTCAGTTTTTTCAACTGGTTCTGGATCTTCTGCTTCTTCATATTTTTCTAATACAGCTTTTGTAAGCTTGTCTCTTACTTCTTGATTAATAGGATGAGCTATATCGTAATATCTTTCACCTTTTTTTCTTCTAGGCATAGCAATGAATAAACCTTCTGGTTTTTCCATAACTTTAATTTCATGAACTACAAATTCATTATCAAATGTTATTTGGGCTATTGCCTTCACTCTATTTCCTGAGTTTACTTTTCTAACACGTACTTCTGTAATTTCCATGTGAGCACCGCCTTCCAATGTTTTTATTTTTGTACTATTTATGTATGTACACTTATATTATTCTCCATTTTGTATTTTTTTCCTTCTATTTTTTCAAAAAATTTATAATTTTTTATATTTTTTTAATATATCAATTCAAAAACAAAGACGTAAAATATGTTGAATTTTTCCTATTTTAAGTATATAATATATTAGAAAAATAAAACATATAAAAGGAGTGCTTAATTTGATTAATTTAGAAGAATTAAAAAAATATAAACATATACATATGCTAGGTATCGGTGGAACTAGTATGAGTGGTATTGCCACTATTTTAAAGAAATGGGGCTTTTACGTTACAGGTTCAGACGCAAACGAGTCTGAATTGGTTGATAAATTAAAAAACAATGGAATTTCTGTTGTGATTGGTCATGATTTAGATAACCTTAGAAAAGCTGATTTAGTCATTTATAGTGCCGCAATTTCTCATGATGATATTGAAATGCAAGAAGCAGAAAGATTAAATATTGAAACCATGGAAAGATCTACTTTCTTGGGAATTATTACTAAAGGTTATAGAGATACAATTAGTATTTCTGGAACACACGGAAAAACCACAACCACATCTATGATTTCTGTTTGTTTTATGGAGGCTCATAAAGACCCTACTGTTCAAGTTGGTGCTATTTTAAAGCAAATTGATGGAAATTACAGAGTTGGAAATAGCGAATATTTTATATTAGAGTCTTGTGAATATGTAGAAAGTTTCTTAAAATTTCACCCAAGAACAGAAGTTATTTTGAATATAGACAATGACCACCTTGATTATTTTAAAGACTTAGACCATATAAAAAATGCTTTTGTAAAATTTGTTGAATTACTTCCAAAAGATGGTTTACTAGTATTAAATGCTGATGACACTAATTGTGTTGATTTGTATAAAAATACGAATGCAAAAATTGTTACTTTTGGTATTAAAAATGAAAAATCAAATTTCATTGCTAGAAATATAACCTTTGACAACAATGGTTTTCCTCTTTTTGATGTATACAGAAATAATAGTTTTTATAAGAGTATCAAGCTTTCCGTACCAGGAATGCATAATGTTTATGATGCTCTTGCTTGTATTGCAACATGTTATGAATATGGTATAGATAAAGAAGATATAAAAGAAGGTTTATTAAAATATACTGGAGCCCACAGAAGATTCGAATTTGTTGGAAGTACAAATGGAGCAAATGTTTTCGATGATTATGGTCATCATCCAACAGAAATAAAAGCTGTATATGATGCAATGAAAAAGAAAAAATTTAATAGGTCTTGGGTTGTATTCCAACCACACACATATAGTAGAACCAAAAATCTTCTTACAGATTTTGCTCAAGTTCTTTCTGGATTTGACAATATAATAGTAACTGACATTTATGCAGCTAGAGAATCGGATACTTTAGGTATTTCCTCTCAAAATTTGGTTGACCAAATTAATATTAATAGAGTAGGAAAAAAAGCTCTTTATATGTCTGATTTTAACGAAATTGCAAAATACATTAGAGATAGAGTTATGCCAAATGATATAGTACTAACAATTGGTGCTGGAACAGTAACAACAATCGGTCCAAAAATAGTTGGGAAATAATAATTATTAATATTTTTTCATGTTCATTTGTACATTGGTTAAAAATGCCAACAAAAAGAAAGTATTCATTTTTTACCATGAATATTTTCTTTTTATTTATATTAATATCTATTATTTTCCATATTTTTCAGTTTCTATTGTTGGATATACAAATTTTTTTCCACTCTCTGTCATTTGTCCATTAGGAAAATGATTTTTATTCATTTCATTGCTTCCAACTAGGAAATATCTATGTTTTATCGAGTCTGACACATATCCAGTTCCTTTAATAACCGGGTCGTCCCAAGTTGAATCTATAGCATACCACTTTCCGTATAGTTGTACATAATTCCATTCATGTCTTTCAGTTTTTCCTTCAGAGTTTGTTGCAGTTCCACTTACTAAAACACATGGAATATCCACTTCATCTAAAATATATTTTAATGCTTCCGCATACCCCTCACAAACTGCAGATTTTTCGATTAGTGCTCCATATAAATTATACACATTGTTATTTGTTATATTTTGTTCGTAATCTAAATTATTTATAATCCAGTCGTGGGCATGCATTATTTTATTATAATCTATTCCACTTAGGCTTTTAACTATACTGTCCCTTGTTTCTTTTATTTCATTTAATATCGCATGTACTTTTTCTTTACTTTCTATGCCATTTGCCAAGTATCCATTCGAATCTGCTGGAGCAATCGACAGTGCATACGTTACTTTTTTACCATATGTAGTTTTTCTCATTTTCAAATTTATTTTTGTAACATCTATAAAAAATGTATCAACTCTGTCTAACATTAAGGCATCCCATACTGATTGAAAACTAGTATCCAACTGTTTTTCTCCATCGTTCTCATATAATACACTTGCTACTTGATTCGACAATTTTATCTCATAATTTCCAGACATCATATTTGATAAATTACTTTCAATTGCATCATATATTAATTTTGCGGTATCATCTAATTGATTATAATAATACTTATTATTTTTCACATATGCAAAATCATATTCTTTAGAATTTTTATAGTTCTCATCAATAGGAACAACCATTGTATTTTGGTTTTCCGTTGTTTCTACTTTTTCTACATTTATGTATTCATCTTGTAACTGTTGTACAACGTTTACTCCCTGTTCATAGCCTACTTTTATTTGTTGTTTATTGGATTGAATAACTTTATATATGTAAACTCCTAAAAGTAACACAATTAGTATTAATAAAACATTTATAATTATATACTGTCTTTTTTCTTTAGCACTGTTTCCCATAAAAATGGTTCCTTTCTTTTAAAATCCCTTAATATAACTTAATAATCGCATGAAGTGTGTTCTCGTCTTCTGACTTCATTGTTACGATATTTTGATTTTCCTCTTTTGTATATAGACACTTAAATTCATCATTTAATCGTATCTGTTTTTTATACATTATCTCTATATTATTACACTCTGGTGCTTCATATACTTCTTCTGGTAAAACCTCATAAGCATAGTCCAAATAATATAAATTGTGAATATGCTTGTTAATATCTATGTCTCTTCTTTGTGCTTTATATTCTTGCTTTCTTATTATAGTAACTGGTTCTTTTAATTTTAAAGTATAATCTTCTTCAAATACTTTTTTAGTCTCACATTGATATTTTTCAATAATTTCAGGAGTTAATTCTCTTAATTTTCCAGTGTTTATATCTACAATTGCCCACTTGCTAGTAGCAATTGCGCATAGTTCTCCGCTCTCATCGTATATCTCGTAGTCTCTATATGTAAAAATTCTATTTGAATCTCTTCCCCATGTATTTATTGTTAGTTCTTCGTTATATATAGGCCTTTTTAAAATTTTAACTTTCCAACCTAATAGAATCCAACTAAATCCTACATTTTCCATATCATTTAATCCAAAATGTATGGTCTCTGATTGCCTAGCCCCTGCATTTTCTAATATTTTTAATATCGCCTTATTAGTTATTTTATTGGAGTAACCAACATCTTCTAAATCTATTCTTGTTTTACTTGTGTATATTGCCATTTTCTGCCTCTTTCTAATAATCTATCTATCATTATTATATATTATGAACAAATTATTTTCAATCAAATTTTAAAAATCTGGCACATACTCTTCTTCATGTTTTCCTAAATCTTGCATATATCCATTCTCTATATCCAACAGATATAAATATTGCTCTATTTCTGAATATTCTTTGTTTGTTAATTTTCTATTTAAATACTTATCTTCTTTAGCCTTATATGTTGGAAAATATTGTGCCATTACACTCACATATGCTCTTGAATTTACATTTTCTTTTAACCATTTTAATATGTGTTTCGAATTTTGAATGTGTCCTGGAAGGACTAAATGTCTTATTATTACTCCTCTTTTTATTAATCCATTTTCGTCAAATTCTGGAGTTCCCACTTGATTAATCATTTCTAAAATTGCCTTTGTTGCTATTTCAAAATAGTTTGGTGCTTTTGAATATTTTACAGCAATCTCATTAGAATAATATTTTAAATCTGGCAAATATACGTCTATATATCCTTTCAGAGCCTTTATTGTTTCAACATTTTCATAACCATTTGTGTTATATATTACTGGAATTATAAGGCCTTTAGATTTTGCAATTTTTAAAGCTTCTATTATTTGATATGCATACATAGTTGGTGTTACTAAATTTATATTATTTGCACCATTTTTCTGCTGATTTAAAAAGATATCAGCTAGTTCTTCTATAGAAACTTCTCTTCCTTTTCCCTCTTGACTTATTTTATAATTTTGGCAGAATAAACAATTCAAGTTACAATTCGAAAAAAATACTGTACCAGAACCATTCTTTCCACTTATGCATGGCTCTTCATAATAATGTAATGATGCTAATGCAATTTTTATCTTATCATTACAACCACATTTTCCTATTTTCCCTTCCAATCTATTTACTTTACATCTAAAAGGACAGACTTCACATTGTCTTAGTTCCTCTAACATTTTATATTCCTCCATTTTAAGTTCATACTAATACTACAATAAACCATTCCTACCCATTTGTCAATTTTTAATTCAATATTATTTGACATTTTTCGTCACACAGCGTAAAATGGATATATCAAATAAAGGGGAGAAAAATAATGTTTGGATACAGAAGTGACGGCAGGAAATTAAAAACTGTTCCACCGTTTTTTAGAGTTATACCTTGTGTAATGTTGGAAAGAAACGATGCACAAGTTTATTTTAAGCAAGATATTAAATTAAAGGAATTAGATGAATACATTGATAGAAAAGCTAAAGAAGGAATAAAGCTTTCTTACATGAATATAATTTATGCAGCTATAGTAAGAATCATTGCTGAAAGGCCTTATTTAAATAGGTTTGCGATGAATGGTAGCCTATATGCTAGAAATCAAATATTTGTTTCTTTAGCAATAAAGAAGAGTTTTGCTGATGAAGGACAAGAAACAACAATAAAATTGCCTTTTACAGGAACTGAAAATATTTTCGAAATAAAAGAAAAATTAGACAAAGCAATAGAACAAAACAAAGATTACAGTGCATCTAATAATACAGATGCATTAGCAAAAACCTTTAGTATTGTTCCAAATGGTTTTATTAGAGCTGCTTTTAAATTTATCAAATTTTTAGACAAACATGGTGCCGTTCCAAAGGCAATCATTTCAGCGAGTCCATTTCATACTAGCGTATTTTTAACTAATGTTGGATCTTTAGGAATTGATAGTATTTATCATCATTTATACAATTTTGGTACTACCAGCCTATTCTTTGCAATGGGTAAAAAGAAGAAAAGCTATATTTACGATGATGATGAAATGCATGAAGAAAAATGTATTACCATAGCCTTTGTTGGTGATGAAAGAATTTGCGATGGTTATTATTATGCAACTTCTTTTAAGCAATTGTCTAAATATTTAAAGAAGCCAGAATTGTTGGAACAACCAGGAGTTGTAAAAGAAGATATAAAATAAATTTATAAAAGCTGATATATTGTTTTAGTAACATATATCAGCTTTTTATTATTTTTCTATTTCTTTTCTAAAGCTTATACCATTTTCAAGTTTTGGTAAGTCTAACATATCTAATATTGTTGCAGAAATATCTGCAAATGTGCTTCTTATTCCTAAATTCACATTTTCTTTTATATTCTTTCCATATACCAATATTGGAGTATATTCTCTAGAGTGGTCTGTGCTTGGAGTGCTTGGGTCATTTCCATGGTCTCCGGTTATAATAAGCATATCATTTTCCTTCATTTTGCTCATTATTTCTGGTAATTTCGAGTCGAAATATTCTAGTGCTCTTGCATATCCTTCGATGTTATTTCTGTGGCCATATAGCATGTCTGTATCTACAAGGTTTGTAAATATCAAGCCTTTAGTGTCTTTCTTTATTTCTTCAATCGTCTTTTCTATTCCATCAGCATTTCCGTTTGTGTGTATTGCACTGTCTATTCCCCTGCCACTGAATAAATCTTCTATTTTTCCTATGGCTACAACATTTGTACCATTTTCATGCATTACATCTAACATTGTCTTACCAAAAGTATTAGACTCAAAGTCTTTTCTGTTGTAGGTTCTTGTAAAGTTTTCTGATTTATCTCCAATAAAAGGTCTTGCAATTACAGTTCCAACATTGTACTCTGGGTTATCTAGAATTTTTCTTGTAATTCTACAAATTTCGTATAATTTTTCTACTGGAATTACGTCTTCATGTGCTGCTATCTGAAATACGCTGTCTGCTGATGTGTATATTATAGGATATCCTGTTTTTATGTGTTCTTCTCCGAAGCGTTTTAAAATTTCTGTTCCAGAGCCAACTTCATTACATAAAACTCCTTTTACACCAGTTTTCTCTATAAATTCATCAATCAATTTTTTTGGAAACGCATTTGGATATGTTGTAAAAGCAGGATGCTTAATATAACCAGACATCTCCCAATGCCCTACTGGACTGTTTTTTCCATCTGCTTGTTCTTGTGCCTTTCCATATGCTCCTATTGTCTTTTCTTGTTTTTCTCCAACCTTAACTCCGTCTATATTGTATAACCCCAAATTAGCCATATTTGGAATATTTAAAGACGTATTATTGTATATTCCAGCAAGTGTATTGCTTCCTTCATCTCCATACTTGTTTGCATCTGGAGCTTCTCCGACACCGAAGCCATCAAGTACCATTATGATTACTCTGTCTACCATACTTTTCCTTTCCATTGGCAAATAATCAAAATTTTTGCTACGTCAAAATTTGATTCTTTCCCAACTCTTTTATTATTTGCTTGTCAAATTATACTCATACACCTTCACATTCTTTACAAAATTATCAAATTCGTTCTTGAAAATATTTATATTAAATTCGTCTTTTCCTTTTAGCTCAAGCTTATATTTATCCATGTTTATAAGACCTTCTTGAGATATGTCCATTCCTAAAGGAAGTGTTTGATTGTTATTTTCAAAGAATGTTATATTCGAGTAAAATACTAACTTTGTATTTTCTGGAACGTTTATTTTATATAAATATGTTTCTTTAGATGTAGAAGTTTTTTCTAGATTATCCAAAGTTTCAAATGGATTTACACTAAATTTGTCAAATCCATCTGGATCAATCTTTTCGTTGCTAGCCTTGTACAAAGATATATCATATGGAACTTCTATCTTTTCAGATTCATCTATAAGAATTTGTCTAAGTTCTTTTAATTTCTCTATAAATACGTCCATCTCTGTATTTAAATTTACATTTAAAACTTTGTACTTATCTTTTTCCGCTTCTCTATGTTGATTATTTTTTAATGTTTTTATCTTTGTCTTATCTTGACTAATATTTCCAAAAATATCGAAATCCTTTTCTTGAATTTTATCAATATCTTTCTTGTAGTCGTCTTTTAATTGCTGCAATAAATTTGCTATTTTTGTTTCATCTGCTTTTAATAGCTTTTCCTTCGATACTATGTTTATTCCATCTAGTACAAAATTTGATGCAAACAATGCATCTTGTTCTTTATGTGTTAATTTTTCTCTTTGTTGGCTATCTATCTTACTTGCAAAATTTTCTATATCTTCTTCATAATCAAAGGTTTTTCTAAGTCCTGTACTCGTTGTTTCTTCCTCTTCTACTTCACCTTCGGCAAGCATTTTCGACTCATCTTTGTTTGCATATTTCCAAAATTCGAATATGCTCTTCTTATGCTCATCTATCTCTTCTAAAAACTCTGTTGCATTCTTTAATTTTTTATCAATATTATCAACCTTATTTTGCAAAGCCTTTAAGTCTAGTTTTGCATTTTTATTATCTTTTACATTATTATCCAGTTCTTTGCCAATCTTAATAATATCTTCTACAGTATAGCTCTTAGATTCTAATTCATCATCTTTAAAATGTTCTATATTTTCTTTATCTTGACTTAAAATATCCTTTAATCTTTCTTTACTTGCAGAATGTTCAGAAACGTCTTCGTCTTTCTTGCCTTTCTTTCCCTTAAAGAAATATTTAATTCTTCCCATAAAAGTTTTCTTGCACTCTAAGAAAGTAACAATCTCTTTCTCTTTTCTAAGATATTCAAGATTCTTCTGTTCTTCTTGCTTTTGTAAATCTTTGATATCTGCTTTTACTTCCTTAGTCTCAGTCTTAACTCTCTCGTTTTCTTTTATCTTGGAAATTGACTCTTTCTTCAAGAACTCTGGTAAAGTATCATATTCAATTTTTTCATCATTATAATAAAATTCTAAGCCACCATTTTCGCCAATCTTTATTTGAAACTGATAATCTTTTCTTAAATCATATGCTAAAATGAATAATGCTTTGATTAATTTATAGCATTTTGAAGCTTCTTTTTTATCTTTGAGAATAATTCTATATTGGCTTGTCATTTTATCATATATAACAGTTTCTCCAACTATTTGTAACTGAATATTTCCTTCTTCATCTTCTATTTCATATATAGAAGGCCAATTTTTAGTGAAAAACCACAAATAATTTTCTAAATCTTCTATCTCTGATTTTTTTAATATTACTTCCGAATATTCTTCATTACTGATAGGCACAAAAATAGTGTTATCTTTTTCACTCTTGCTCTTGCACGTTTCAATCTTTTTTTTCAATAAATAAAACATTGGCGAATTATCTGTTTCGTTTGTAGAAGCAAGCATAAAATATTTATCTGCATAATCAGAATAAAATATTTGCCACTTAAAATTATTAGCAAATTTCACATCAAATGGAATTTCTTTCTGAAAAGCTTCTTGTTCCTTTTCTATTTCTTGAATATCTGACACCCTAGTCTGATTTATCATTTTTAAAAAGTATGCGTACTTCTCAAGATTTTCGTTTGCCTCTGGCTTCATATATGTAAATAATGGGCTGGCAAGTTTATACCTTTCCTCTAAGTCATCTAGTCTGTCCTTTGGTGTAATTAATATTTCAATATCTTTTATTTTTACGTACTTATAAACTTTATATGTAGTTTCATCATAAACTTTTGGTACTCTATATTCAAGTGGTTCAAAATCCTTTAAAAATTCTGGAACTTCTCCTAATTCAAAACCAATATAGTCTACTTTCTCTCTTAACATATTTAAGTTTTCTGTTGTACCTTTTACTACTTTCCTTGGCATATTTGCTCCTCCAAATTTTGCAAATTAAATTACTGAATTAGTATATCACAACTTTATTAATAATGCTATAAAAATTTATTGTATAATAAAAAAAGCAAATGTCTAGTTACATTTTCCAACACAATTTTGTCGTTTTTTGGCGTACAATTTTTCTTGCATTTGCAGTACTTTCAGCATATAATATTTTTATTATAGTCATGAATATTTTTTCTATTATTTTATTTCTTAGCCCTTATTTTCTTTTACATTTTCAAATTAATAATTTAATATTTTATTCTTTGCACTATAAAATTCAATTTGAAAGGTAGGACAATTATTGAAGAAGAATAATTTACCAGTTCAAACAGAAGAAAAGAAACTCTTAAAACCAAAGAATGACGTTGTTTTCCAGAGTATATTTAATCAAAACAATGAAAAGATTACTAAAGCTTTTGTTGAAGCTTTGCTCGACGAGAAAATCACAAAAATGACTATTAATAGTGATCAAATTTTAGTTCGTGATGCTCCTGAAGACAAGCTTGGCATTTTAGATTTAGAACTAGACATCAATAATAATGAAAAAGTTGATGTTGAAATTCAGCTAATCGAAAGAGCAAATTTTGCTGAACGTTTACTCTTCTATTTTTCAAGGTTGTATGCTTCTGAAATTAAACGTGGCGACAGCTATACAGAAGCAAAAAAAGTAATATTAATTGCAATAATCGATTATCCATTGGAACTCACCCAAACAATTTCGGAAATGGAAACTGTATGGAAACTTTGCGAAAAAAATCACCCTTATTTAGTATTGACAGACTCCATCGAAATTTGTATACTAGAACTAGATAAGGTTAAAAATACATACTATAAGAATAAGCTTGATAAGAAAGCACAGTGGATGTTATTTTTAGATGACCCTAATTCTAGGGAGGTTAAAGAAATTATGGAAAAGAATAATGATATTAAAGATGCAGTTATTGAAGTTCATGAAAGAAGTAAAGATGAGCAACTTAGGAGAATTGCAGAATTAAAAGAAAAAGCTATAATGGATGAAAAAGCTATTTACAAAGCTGGTCGACTTCGTGGTCAAAAAGAAGGGAAAATTCAAATAATAAAAAATTTGCACTCTATGAACCTTACAGTTTTGCAGATTGCTAAAGCAGTTGAAATGTCAGAGGCTGATGTTCAAAAAATTATTGATGAAAATGCATAATTTTATTATAAAAAAGCAACAATATTGTTCGATATATTGTTGCTTTTCTATTGTATATTTTACTTTGCAAATGTTTTTATTTCTTCGTCTATTTTTTCTACAAAATCTTCTAGCTTCATTGCTCCAACGTCTCCGTCTTTTCTGTTACGGACTCCGACTTTGCCTGCTTCTTGTTCTTTATCTCCAACAACTAGCATGTATGGAACTTTTTGAAGTTGTGCTTCACGTATTTTGTATCCGATTTTTTCTGCTCTATCATCTACTTCTACTCTTACTTCTTTATCTTGTAATGCTTCTTTAACTTTGTTTGCATATTCTAAGTGCTTGTCTGATATTGGAAGTACTTTTACTTGTACTGGTGCAAGCCATGTTGGGAATGCTCCTTTTGTTTCTTCTATTAAGAATGCCATAAATCTA
>ERZ857982.1809-NODE-1809-length-18585-cov-3.456071_pt1 | contig 18585 bp, 18 predicted proteins | sample MGYA00519955_ERZ857982 | MGnify/ENA primary metagenome ERZ857982 (study PRJEB31778, sample SAMEA3449416) | human gut metagenome | biome: human gut; feature: human-associated habitat; material: faeces | place: United Kingdom | collected 2010/2012 ... | reverse complement strand
TCGCTAAAAGTTTATTCTTCAATCGGTTAAGTCAAACCGATAAAAATCTAAAATATATCCAAATTGACTGCAACAATATGTCAAAAGCGGCATCATACCATAAGATAGCTGTATTGACAAATTGAGACTGTATCCATAAATGCCCGCCCCCGTTATCCTCGGATGATATATATTCGGGATATTTGGATTGACAAGCGGTAATCAGAGCAAAGCGAGCAGCGCATATTTCATCGTACAGATCTTGCAACCGACGACACGTTTCTATCAATATCGGTTTCTCCTTATCGGACTTCATAAGACGTAACCGTCGACATTCTAACCCATTCAAATATTCAGGAAGTTCCAAAATACCGAATGCTTTTTCGAATGTCGGTATTTGTTTGCCCATCGTTCTGTTACGATATGTCTTTAAAATTCGCCTGCTAAAACGCAGGAAATACAAAAGCGAATTCCGACTGCAACCGAAACTCGCTTTCACACCGATCAAATTTTTCCAAAATCCCGGCCCGTAAGAAAGAGAAGGCATCGGAAACGCTCCCGCAGACCACCGCTATTCGGAAGTGCTGCTCTGCATGATCTTGGAAGCGACTTTCTGTCCGATCTCGGCGGCCCATTGCTGGGCTACGGACATGCTTTCGAGCGTAATCTGAGGCTGAACGGTCGACAGCTTCTTACCCAGCGGCGTATCGTAGAAAGCGATCAGATCGTCCATATCCTGTTGCGTATAATACTTGGCGTAGATCGGAACCATCCGGTCCATCAGCGACAAGAGCGCTTCCTCGCTGAACATCGCCTGTATCTCGACCTTGACCGATTCGGGCAGTGCGGGTGCCTGCTGCTCGATCATCGAGAGTATTTGCTCGGGAATCATTTTAAGCGTGGCGTCGCTGCCCGAAACCGCCATCAGTTTGCGGACCGAAGCCTTGAATTCGGCACTCTGTGCCTGCGCGCCGAATGTCAACAGAACAAACGCCGCCAGAAATAGCAATCCTTTTTTCATCGATTATAATTTTTCATGCGTCGGCCGAGCGCGTCCGGCCCGGCCCATTTCTCGCTAAAGGTAAACGTTTGCGGCCGAATATCCAAACGATATCTGTTTCAGGAGACCCGACCGAACAGGCCGAGCCCCGCCGTTCGGTCCCCCAAGAAAAAACACCGGATTTCCGCTCCGGAGTTCAGGCGCAATTTTTGAAAGGGCAGCAGACGGATCATGAACGTTCAACGCTTAAAACCGACCGACAATGAACTACGGAATCAGCGTGTTATTCAGGGCCATTCCGCTGGCTATGGCGCTATTTTGCTTCTTTTACGGAGGCTTCATCTATTTCTGGGGCGACGATTCCTCGCGCATGATCGCAGGTCCGGTCGTCTTTTTTCTCGGCTCGATCTGTCTGGCCCTGTACGCGACCGCAGTGACGATCATCCGGCAGATCATCGGAACCTACTCGACTTTCGCCAAATACTTCCTGCCGATCATGGCCTACGCGGTCGCAATCTTCACGTTCGTCTTCGGTACGGCGATCTTTTCGGACACGGCGCACGCCGAGTACTTCGTGGCGGGACATGTCGTCTCGGGACTCGGGCTGATAACCGGCTGCGTCGCGACCGCAGCCACCGTATCGACCCGTTTCAAGCTGATTACCGGGAACAGCGCCGATCCGACGCACGACGTCAATCCCGAAGGCTTCTCCCTGCAACAGGAGTTAATTTTCGAGACCGTGGCCGCGTTCTTTGCGGTCGTAGCATGGGCATGGACTTTCATCCTGCTGGGAGGCGGGACGACGGCTCATTTCGTTGCCGGCAGCGTCATGGGCGGCATAGCCTGCATCTGCACTTCGCTGATCGCTCTGGTCGCGAGCATCGTGCGCCAAGAGCGCAACGTGTACTCCGATCGGGAAAAAAGCCTGTGGCCCAAACTGGTGCTCGGCATGGGCTCGATCGCTCTGATCTGGGGCCTGATCGTCGTTTTCGTCTATTTCGGACAGCCCCGGGATTTCGTCGGGTTCGTGCTGATCGGTCTGGGCATGGTTTGCTACAGCATATCCAGCAAGGTCATCCTGCTGGTCAAAGTATGGAAAAGCGATTTCCCGCTCGCTTCGCGCATTCCGTTGATTCCCGTGCTGACAGCGCTGATCTGCCTGTTCCTTGCTGTCTTTCTGTTCGAGGAAGCCGCGTACAAGGAGAAATTTTTCGTCCCGGCGCGCGTAATCGCCGGACTCGGCGCCATTTGCTTCACGCTCTTCTCGATCGTCAGCATACTGGAAAGCGGCACGAAAAAGCCGAAACAATCGGGAATGTCCGTATCCGGATCGGGGAACGACAAGCCCTAACACGGGATACGTCGTTCGGGCGGGGGACCGCCCGCCTTTTTCCTTCCGGCCGTGAATCACCGAGACCGGCCGAGGCTCCGATTCTGTTGCCGTCGACGCGCCGCACCGAGAGTTATCGTTTATTTTCCGGTACCCGATTATATACTTTGATACGCCAGCCGTTTTAGGAGGTGTTTTCGGCTCATACTTCCCGATGGATGGACACCCTCTGACGTGGAACCGACTGGAAAATGTTTGCACTTGACACATTCGGTATATCAACGTATATAATCGGTTTTTTGAAAATCAAGCTCGCTATTTTCAAGAAGCATGTTGCAAACCGACTCGGAAATTGCGTCGTTCATTCATGGAAAAAAGAAATACTCGCTGATTGATGCCTGATCCGAATCGTCCCCAGTATCATGCCGGAAACGATTTATAATACGGTCGGTTCCGCCCGGCACGATTGTCCGGACGCTACCCGGCAACCGATCATTTTCCGCTCTCCTCGATAAAATCCTTCAGGATCAGCGCGTGATTCTCCGCAGCATTCTTCGATGCGTACAACAGCGTAACGACGCGATGCTTACCGATCTCCTCGAGAAACGGCCCGGCCGAATCGCTGCCTTCGAGCTCCAGCCGGTACCTTCTCGAAAATTCGCCCCATCTTTCCGCCTCGTTCCGATGGAACCAACTCCGCAATCCGGGCGACGGAGCGATCTCCTTGGCCCATAAATCGTAGGACAGGTCCTCTTTGCGGATTCCCCTCGGCCAAAGACGGTCGACCAAAACGCGGAAACCGTCGTCCGGTCCGGGTTTCTCATAAACCCGCTTGATGCGAACTTGCGTAACTCCCATTCCGTTCATCGTTACGAATAGACTGCCTGGACCGGAAAAACGGACTCGCATGCAATGCAAGCCGTTACCCGAACCCGAATCGCACGCACGGTATCCGCAAGAACCGTGCAAAAGGAATTCCGCTTTCTGTAAACGCACGGCACGCAAAAATCCACGTCCGTAATTCCTAACGGCTTATTCCATAAACGGCCGGGGATACCTCACCGTTCCGCTTACGCCTTCCAGTCCGCCCGGCAGCAACTCGACCGCCATACAGCACTCCTGCGGAAGCCCGAAAGGAAACGCGATGCCGAAATCGGCCGCCTTCCTATATCCGAACCTCGGATAATAATCCTTATGCCCCAATACGACGGCGGACCGGTATCCAGAATCCGCAGCGCGCCGGTGCGCTTCCCGAATCAGGGCGGAACCGATTCCCTGCCGCTGAAACTCCGGAAGCACCGCCACCGGCGCCAGCGCCAAAGAAATTTCGTAGTTCCCGTCCGATTCGATCCGCACTTCGCTCATCAAAGCGTAACCGACGACGATTCCGTCGCATTCGGCGACCAGAGAGAGCCGGGGAACGAATGCCTCCGAACCGCGCAAACGCTCCACGAGCAGATGCTCCCGATGATCGCTCCGCTCTTCGGCACGAAAAGCGCGCTCGACCACCCGACCGATCGTCCGGCGATCCTCCGGATTTTCCTCTCTGATCGATATCCCCTTTTCCCTCAACATCATCGCGTATTCGATTCGTTTTCGCACTTCGCCGGACCGGAACCCGGACTGCTCGTCGCCTCTCCGCCCGGCCTCCGCCGAGAGATTCCGCCGACGGCCTCGGACATCCGCCCGCGCCACGCATGCACGGCTCCGGCAAACGCTGCCGGTTTTCCGTCCTAAATATACTCCGATTATCCGAAACGACACAAACGTCCCGTCGTTTCCCCCGAAATTCCGCCTCCTCCCTTATCGATCCTGCGACGGGACGGACGTTCCGAACGGCCCTGCGGAGCATCGCTCCGTCCCCTTTCTCCGCCTGCCGGCGGCGGGACGGAAACTCCGGGTATGGACACCGGTTCCGAACGGTCTCCGCCGGACGTTTTTCCCGCGCCGGGAGCGGGAAATCTGAATTTCACGTAAGTAATGATAACGAGAACGATGCCGACGAAAATCAGAATCGCCGCGACCAGGTTGTCATATCCGAGCTCGATCTGATGCCGGTACAGACCGAGCGCCGTAGCCGCTATCGGCTGAAGATAAGCATACAGTCCCGTATGGACGGACGTGAGCTTTTCCGTCCCGTAATAAAGCAGGTAATTGGGCAGCGTAGTCCCGAGAACCAGCACGTAAACGATCTCCGCAACGGCAAGCGGCGGCAGCGAGCTGTAGTCGAACTCGAAAACGTCGCGCCCGAAGAAAGGCCCGGCGATCAGCACGCCGATCACGTAGTACCAGCCCGTGACGGTCATCGTGCCGAGCCGCACGAGTTCGGGCTTGATGAATACCGTGTTCGTAGCGGCGGCGACGACGCTGACCAGCATGAACAGGTTGCCCAGCTCCTCGCTCTGCATTTTCGGCCATCCGTTGCCCAGAATCAGTACGGCCGAGCCTGCTATACCAATCCCGATACCGACGATCTTGGCCCAGTGGAGCCGTTCCCGGAAAACCAGCGACGACACGACGAGCGTAACGATCGGCGCCATCGTAGCCAGCGTCGAGGCATCGAGCGGATTGGTGTATTTCGCGCCCCACAGCATCATGAATTCATGCCCGTAAATGACCAGCACCGTCGGAATCAGAATCCCGATGAAATCCCTTCGCGTAATCCGGAAGCGCTTATAGAGAAACGTCAGCGGGATGAAACAAACCGCCGAAAAAAGGACTCTTGCGAAAAAAAGGGTCTCGAACGCCATGTAGTGCCGGATGATCGATACGAAAAACGAAAAGTTCATCCCGAACAGCACGTTCGCGACGACCAGCGCCAGATGAGCCGAAAATGAGTGCGGATGAGTCGGACGATTCATTTCTCAGGGTCAAAACGATCCGGACGGGGGAGAGGAAAGACCCCATAAAAAGCGGCTCCGGAAAGAATGCGCTCCGAAAAACGCCTTCCGTCCGGAACCGCCGAATACTTGCCGATAGATAAGAGGCATCAGCCGAACAGGTTCAATCCGAGCTTGTTCGTGATATACTTGATCGCATGCTGAGCCCGCACGGAGTTGCCCGAGCCGTCGAGCTTGGGAGAAAACGCCGCGATGCCCATCACGCCGGGCAGCACGCCGACGATCCCGCCGCCCACGCCGGTCTTGGCCGGAATGCCGGACGAGAAAATCCAGTCTCCCGTATGCTCGTAGAAGCCCACCGTAGCGATCATCGAGACGATCTTCGGCGTAATCGCCGCATCGAACACCCGCGCGTGCGTTACCGGATTGACCCCGCGGTTGGCGATCGTGCCGCCGCAGATCGACAGTTGGCGGGCCGTCACGCCCATGGAGCACTGACGGGTATAAATGTCGAGCGACATGTCCGGGTCGTCGTAGATGCGATCGTAATTCTTCAGCAGCCATGCGATCGAGCGGTTGTTGAAGTTCGTTTCCGACTCCGACTTGTAAAGCTCGTCCTGCAACACGAGCGGACTGCCGCACAGCTTTTCAAGAAAGTCCGTGATCGCTTTCCATTTGCCGCTCGCGTCGCCCACCGGCTTCACCATGCTGCACGCCGCGATGGCGCCCGCATTGACGAGCGGAGTCGAAGGGTGGTCGTTCTCGAGCAGGATGGCCATGATCGAGTTGAAAGGCAATCCGGTCGCATCGGCGCCGATCTGGTCGAGCACCGTATCGGGCCCGTATTGCTCCATGGCCAGGATAGCCGTCGGAACCTTCGACACCGATTCGACGCCGAACACGTAATCCGTATCGCCGGCCTCGACGATCTCTCCGTCGGGCAGGCAGACCGAAATGCCGAAAAGTTGCGACGGGACATTGGCCAAAAAAGGTATGTAATCGGCATTCTTACCGCCGTCGTCCCCTCTGAATTTCTCGTAAGCCTCGTTGACGGCCTCGTTCATTTGTTGAGTATTGAACTGTTGCATGATCAAATTTTTTTATCGTTTTCGCTCCGGTTGGTCGCCGTCGAACCGGTTGCCGTGGGCGATACCGGCTTGGCGGCAGAGGCTGCACCGGACGGAGCCGTTCCGGTAGCCGTCGGAGTCACGGGCACGCCTGCGGAACTCGTGCCGGCCGGAACCGCAGCCGGCTGTACGTCCTGAGCGCCTTTTTCCCAATGGAAGGGCTGAAACTCCTTGGCGGCTTCGGGGTCCTGCCACGAGGGCTTGCGCGAAGCGTAGATGATGAAAGGTGCCACGACGACTACGACGCACCCGATGATCAGCACCGAGAACCATACGGCATTGCTGCCGGTCGAAATCTGGCTGGGCGGAATAAAGCTCAGAATGAATGCCAGCAAAGCGCCGCAGAAGCCCAGTCCGGCGATAAACCAGATCAGTCCGTTGCCCTTGCCGACACGGAACGGGCGCTCGGCTTTGGGCATCTTGTAGCGGAGCATGATCGCCGCCGTGAACATCAGCAGATACATGATCAGGTAGAGCAGCACGGTGAGCTGCGAAAGAATCTGATAGAAAGACTGGACCGAAGGCATCACGACGAACAGCAGGCTCAGCACCGTCACGACGCACCCCTGAATAATCAGAATGTTACGCTGCACGCCAGCCTTGTTGGCCTTCTGAAAAAACGGAGGCAGATAGCCCGCCTTGCCGACGGTGAAAATACCTTTGGAGGGACCGGCGACCCAAGTCAGCACGCCGGCCAGCACGCCGAACATCAGCGCAACGGCAATGATCGGAGAGGCCCAGCTCATATGCAGATACTGAAAATAATTGTCGAAGCCGATCAGCAGGCTTTGCGTCAGGTTGATGTCCTTGGCCGGAATGATGAAGCCCAGCGAGAAAGTGCCCAGAACGAAAATGCAGACCGTAATCAGCGAGCCGATGAAAATGGCCTTCGGATAGTTCTTGCTCGGATTCTTGACGTCCATCACATGAATACCCATCATCTCCATGCCCGCGTAAAACAGGAAGATTCCGGAAGCCAGCACCAGGTTGTCGAACTTGGTCAGATCGGGAAAGAACCCTTGGCTCATATCCATGTTGTTGTGGCCTCCCGTACTCAGATAGACGATGCCCAGAACGATCAGCAGACCCGCCGGAATGATCGTTCCGATCATACCCCCGATTTTGGAAATCTTGCCGACCCACGTCAGTCCCTTCAGCGCGATGAACGTAGCCAGCCAGTAGATGACGAGCACGACGATCAGCGTGAAAATCTTGTTCGAGGCCAGCATCATGTCGTGCTGCGGATGAATGCCGATAAAGGCAATCGCCACGGCCCCGAACGTCAGCACGGTCGGATACCAGATCGTGCTCTCGATCCACTGGAGCCAAATAGCGAGAAAGCCCGTCCGGGCGCCCATCGCCTCACCAACCCAGCGGAACACGCCTCCCTGCTTGTCCGAGAACATCGCCGCCAGCTCGGCGGCGACCAGAGCCGTCGGAATGAGGAAAACGATGGCCGCGAACAGATAGTAAAACGCCGAAGACGGCCCGTAAACGGCTTCCGAGGGCAGTCCCCGAAGGCTTACGACGGCCGTCACGTTCATAATCGCGAGTGTCATCACACTCAATTTGAACCCTGTACCCGTAGCTGTGGTACTTTTACTTGTTGCCATACGATAATTCTATTAAGCTTTTGATTAACAGTGCATAACGAACAACGAGAGGCTATCCGTACGCACGATGCGCACAGATAGCCCTGCATTTTCCCGCCGGAGGCTAACGACCCGCCTTGACATGGGTATGCGTGAAGACCTTGCCGACCACCCTCTGCTGTTTGTTCTGGGCTACGCGAGTTTGCGTAGGATACTCGAGTTTCTCGAACTCGGTGATCGCATTCTGCATGTCCGTAAGCAGCATGTCGGTCATATCGCGGCTCATGCCCTGACGGAACACGATGCGCATCACGACATAGTTCTGAAGATTGTTAGGCAGCGTGTAGGCAGGTACCATCCAGCCGTTCTGCTGAAGAGCCGCCTGCAAATCGTAAAGCGTCCACTTGGCCGTACGGTCGTATTCGGGCTTCATGTACCAAATGAACAACGGATTCACGACGTCGTCGCTGTAGTTCTCGAACGGAGCCATCTTGCCGATCTGCTCGTGAGCGTAACGGGCGATGTCCATGCTGTTGGACTGAATCTCCTTGTAGCCTTCGAAGCCCAGGCGGATAAACTGGTAATACTGTCCGAGAATCTGCGCGGCCGGACGCGAGAAATTCAGTCCGACCTGCGTAATGTTCGCCCCCAGGTAGTTGACGCTGAACGACATTTCGTCGGGCAGGTATTTTTTGTCCTTCCATACGACCCAGCCGAGGCCCGGATATACGAGCCCGAACTTATGCCCCGAAGTGCTGATGGAGAGCACCCACTTCAGCCGGAAATCCCATTTCTTGTCCGGGTCCAGAAACGGCAGGATATAGCCGCCCGAGGCGGCATCCACATGAATCGGAATATCGTAGCCGGTCCGAGCATTGTAATCCTCCAGCGCCCGGTCGAGCGCCTCGACGTCGTCGTTCAGACCCGTCCACGTCACGCCTTCGATCGGCACGACGCAGATCGTATTTTCGTCGCACATCGAGAGAGCCAGCTGCGGATCGAGCGTCGTCTTCTCGAGCGTCAGGGGAACCGTTCGCATCTCGATCTGCCACAGCTGCGCGAACTTTTCCCACACGACCTGGAAACCAGTCGAAATCACGAAATTCGGCTTGTCGTACGGCTTGCCCTGCGCTTTGCGCTTCGCGCGCCAGCGAAGCCACGCCGCCACGCCGCCCAACATGCAGGCTTCCGAAGAACCGATAGCCAGCGCCCCGGCTTTCCATTTGGCCTGCTCGGGAGAGTGCCACAGATTGGCCATGATGTTGATGCAGCGGGCGGCCATTACGGCCACGCGCGGGTACTCGGTCTCGTCGATATAATTGATATCGATGGCCTCGTTCATCAGCTTCGTAGCGTAGTCGTCCATATAGGTCGTTACGAAAGTGGCCAGATTCAGGCGCGGCTGGGTCTGCGGAAAGGTCTCGTCCTTGACCATCTGATAGGCGATCTCGGGCGAGGTCGGATGCATCGGAATCGTCTCTGTCGGCGCAGAATTCCGCATTTTCTCGGAGCCGAAGATCGGCGTTTCGATCGTGGCCCTTTGTTCGTTTACATTGCTCATACCTTTAATTTTTAGAATTATACGATATAATTGATTGAATAGATTCTCTTTCGACGACTCCATAAACCGTGCCACCTGCACAGTCTGCGAAAAGCGGAGCCTATGCTCCGCCTCGCGCATTCTTACCGGCATCCGCTCCTTTCCGAAGAGTGGCCGGCTTTCCCGGAAACGACCGATCGACACATGAAAAAGGGGATGCTTAGAAAAGCATCCCCGAGGCGGCCGGGCCGTTTCCCGCGCCGCAAGACCTTTCAGAATACGCGCTACCTGTCGGCAAAAAGCGCTCCGGGCGTACCGCCCACCGTGTACGTATTCAATATCCGTCCGTACAGGTCGTACTCGTACACGATCCCGCTCCCGGTTCCCGACTTCGCGTCTCCTATGTAAAGCGTATTGCGCGGCGACATGACCATACCGGTCATATCCTCGACCGCGTCGAGCGTGAAAAGGGGAGTCGGATTCAACTCGATCCGTCCTTTTTCATCCCCGACCGTAATCTCGAATACCGAGAGTTTGCCGTTCTTGAGCGCGTTGAAATACATCTCGTCGCGTTCGGAGTCGATCTCCAGATAGCCCTCCGACGCATCGATTCCCAACGCGGACAAAGAGTAATGCGCTGCCATCGTCGTGTCGGACACGCAGTACAGATAATCGGCCGACAGGGCCCAAAGCGCGCCGAACTTATCGGACACGAGCTTGGAATCGGGCCGGGCAGGAATCTCGAGCTCGGAAGTCTGGTAAGTCTTATCCAGCTGGAAAGCGCATATCCGGTCGCCGGCTGCGGCGTATAGCTTACTGCCCGTTACGATCATTTGTCCGACCGGACGGTTGAAAAGGATTTCCTTCGTGATCTTGAAATCTTTCTCGTCAACCAGGAAGACGGCCCCCAGAGCAGCGTCCGAGACCGCCACCTGCCCGCTTTTGACCGGCACGATATACTGAAAATCCAGATCCTCGGACATATGCGCGATCGTACCGAGCGTCGAATAATCGGAAGGTTTGACGACCCGAACGTACCCCTCGCACACGACCCATATCCAGCTGTGAACCTTCGCAATCGAATGGGCCGGGGAATTCAGCGTCAACAAATCGGGCACGATCGAGTCGTTGCGCATGACGGCCGTCACGGCATCGTTCTCGAAACTCGAGGTACCGATCATCAGTTTGAGCAGCTTGCTGTCGGGAACGACCCGGATGTCATCCTTGGTGCTCGAACAGGAGAGCGCGCCCCAAGCGAAGATAGCGATCAGAAAGGAGGGAACGGACAATACGCTTTTCATAGATATTCCGAATATTTGCTTGAATACACACCGATTCGATAAGGCGGGAAAGGAAACCGCCGACTCTGCAAAGTTATAAAATATCTCCGTATGCGGAAAACAGCCCGGAATGGCGTGCGGGAATATACTTCAGGACTGTCCGAAAACGGACTCGCCGGCAGGCGCACCGATATTTTTCTTATTTTTGCCTCCAAACAGTGTCGGCTTCATGGACAGGGGAGAGGGAATATATCACATACTGGCTCTGACGGCCGTAGCAATATGGGGAACGACTTTCGTTTCGACGAAGCTGTTGCTGGCCGAGGGGATGACGCCGGCCGAAATCATGTTTTACCGCTTTCTGATCGCCTACCTCGCGCTGAAACTGTACAAGCCGACTTTCAGACTGCCCGAAAGCTGGCGGGACGAAGCGCTATTCGCGGCGGCCGGCCTCACGGGCGGCTCGCTTTATTTTCTGACCGAGAACATGGCCCTGCAAATAACGCTCGCCTCGAACGTAGCGCTGCTGCTGGCTACCGCTCCGATTCTGACGGTCCTGCTCTCGAGACTATGGCTCGGCCGCAGCGAGCGAATCGGACGCCCGCTTGCCGCCGGATCGGTTCTGGCGCTCGCCGGTGTCGCGCTCGTCGTCTTCAACGGGAGCTTCATTCTGAAGATACAGCCTGCGGGCGATCTGCTCACGCTGGCTGCCGCACTGACATGGGCGCTCTATAACATCTGCCTGAAAAAGCTGGACGGACGCCACTCGACGCTCGAGATCACGCGCAAAGTATTCTTCTACGGCGTTGTCACCCTGTTGCCCGTTTTCGCCTTCACGCCGCTCCGGTTCGACACCGCACTGTTCCGCAATCCGGTCGTGGCGGGCAACCTGCTCTTTCTGGGACTTGTGGCCTCGTTGTTCTGTTTCGCAGTCTGGAATACGGCGGTCAAGCATTTGGGCACAGTCAAAACAAGCAACTATATTTATCTCGTACCTCTGGTGGCGCTGATCAGTTCGGCCATCGTACTGAACGAGCGGATCACGCCCGTCGCTCTCGGCGGAGCCGCACTGATCCTAAGCGGAGTTTACATAGCCGAAAACGGTCGGCGCATCAGAGGACTAAAACCGATTCACCGATGAACGAACTGAACATCCGCCCTGCCGGGCCGGAAGACTCGGCCACGATTTACGGATTCATCATGAAAATGGCCCGCTACGAAAAGCTCGAGAGCGAAGTGGATACGACCGAGCAAGCGCTCCGCAAATCCCTTTTTGAAGAAAGACAGGCGGAAGTCGTACTGGGCGAGCTGAACGGGCGACCCGTAGGGTTCGCTCTGTTCTTCCATAACTTCTCGACTTTCCGGGGACAACGCGGTCTCTATCTGGAAGACATATACGTCGACGAGGAGTACAGAGGGCGCGGATACGGGAAAAGGCTGCTGATTCATTTGGTCAAGCTCGCCGCCGAGCGGCGCTGCCGAAGGATGGAGTGGGTCGTACTGGACTGGAACGCACCGTCGATCGCCTTCTACCGTTCGCTCGGAGCCGTGCCGATGGACGAATGGACGGTTTTCCGCCTGACCGAAGACAAAATCAGAGAACTGGCCGCCGGGCAGACGGAGCAGGCCGTCCCGAAACGGGTTCCGTCGCCCGGACATCGAAAGGCATAACAGGAATCAAAAAACAGATGCAAAGTATGGTTATCAACGAAAGAGAGTGCCGCAAGGAGACCGTTGCGGAAGTCGCCCGGCAGATCATGATCGCCGGACGCACGGCCCCCAAGGGCAAGGGTATCGACCTGATCGAGATCGTCGCGGTCACCGGCGAGACGATCGAGGCTCTGGCCGAGGCGACCCGCCTCGCATCGGAGCAGACCGGCATGAAATTTTTCCTGCGCGACGCCGAAAACATCCGTCAGGCCGACGCCGTCATTTTGGTCGGAACGCGCCTGCAATCCCTGTCGCTCAATTGCGGTTACTGCGGTTATCCGACCTGCGAGAAAAAGAACGGCCATCCGGCCGCTCCCTGCGCGCTGAATATGGTCGATCTGGGCATCGCCATCGGCTCGATGACGGCCAAGGCTGCCGACTTGCGGGTCGACAACCGCGTGATGTTCTCGGCAGGCAAGGCGGCCCCGAGCATCGGACTGCTCGCCGGATGCCACTCGATCTACGCCATTCCGCTGAGCGTCTCCTCGAAAAACCCGTTTTTCGATCGGGCATCCACCCGCTAAATCCGACCGCCATGTATGATATCGAACTGAAGAACGAACTGGAAAGACGCTGGAGCTCCGTGCGGGAAGAGCTCGCCCGACAGCAGGCCGACGCGCTGCTCGTAACCACGAACGTCAACCTGTACTACGTCAGCGGACGCGTATTCGCCGGCATGGCATATATCCCCAACGAGGGCGAACCGCTCTTTTTCGTCCGTCGGCCTGTGGGCCTGAAAGGAGAAAACGTCCTGTATATCCGCAAGCCGGAGGAAATGAACGACCGCCTCCGGGAGCGCGGGATCTCCCTCCCTCGGAAACTGCTGCTGGAAACCGACTCGATTCCGATGAGCGAATACCTCCGCTACGAAAAAATCTTCTCCCCGGAGCAGACCGGCAACGGGACCCGGCTGCTGCGCACGGTGCGAAGCGTCAAGACGCCTTTCGAGCTCGGGCGGCTCCGGCTGTCGGGCCGGCTCCATGCCGAGGTCTACCGAAGAATTCCCGAATTGTTTCGGCCCGGCATGACCGATCTGGAACTGTCGGTCGAGATCGAGCGGGAGAGCCGTCTGAAAGGCTCGCGCGGCATTTTCCGCATATTCGGCCAAAGCATGGAAATCTTCGGCGGGAGCGTGCTGGCCGGAGACAATGCCGACACGCCATCGCCTTACGATTTCGCGCTCGGCGGCGGAGGCCTCGACACGTCGCTGCCGGTCGGGGCGAACGGCACGGTCCTGAGCGACGGCATGAGCGTCATGGTCGATATGGGAGGCAATTTCACGGGTTACATGACCGACATGACGCGCGTATTCTCAGTAGGCAAGCTCCCGGACCTGGCATACCGAGCTCACGACACGTCTCTGGAGATTCAGCGCAGAATCGCCGAAGCCGCGCGACCCGGCACGCCGGCATCCGAGCTCTACGCCATCGCCGTACATACGGCCGCCGAGGCCGGACTATCGGAATACTTCATGGGGCACCGCCAGCAGGCAGGCTTCGTCGGACATGGCATCGGCATCGAAATCAACGAGATGCCCGTGCTGGCTCCCCGCTCGAAGGAAATCCTTGCGGAGGGCATGGTTTTCGCGCTCGAGCCGAAGTTCGTCATTCCCGGCGTAGGAGCGGTCGGCATCGAGAACAGCTTCGCCGTGACGGCCGGCGGGCTCGAAAAGCTGACGCCGATGGACGAAGAAATCGTCCCGTTGGCATGATTCCGTCCGAAAACGCGGACTTTGTCAGACCAAAGCGAAAGCGCGACCGCACGGTCGCGCTTTCGCATGACATAGTCCGTTCCGCGGGCCTATCTTCTGCCGCAGCAATGACCGGCAGGCCGGCAATGGCGCGCAGGCCGGCAGTCGCGTTTGGCGTCCGACGGACATTCTTTCCTGCAGTTTTCCGCATAGGCGCACGTCGAGCAATCGGCGCACCGGCCTTTCCTGCACTCGTCGCCGCAAGCGCAGTCCGCGCAATACCCCCTGCTATGATCGCAATCCTGCGGGCAGCATTCGGTCGCAGCCTTAGGCTCGGTCGTTTTCTCTGGACCTTGCGCCATCGAGATCGTAAACAACGCTACGACAAAGACAGAAACCAGAAACAACAATTTTTTTCTCATCATCTTTTCTCTTTAAATAATTTGAAGAACGGCGGGCGATCCGATACTCGCCGATCCGCACGATAAGAACGGCCGACGGCTTCCTCGTATTATTCGCCGCCTGCACAAATATACGAAACTCTTCGTCATAATAATCTAAAGTAATCGTTCCATCACAACCATAAGACGAAATTTCACATTCCTTTCGACGCGCTACGGATAAATCCCGCATCCTGAACACGCCGCCCGGATCCCCGCGCGAACTCATCGCTTTATAAAAAGATATTAAGACCGCAACATTTCATACCGCATTCATGTGCAGATCGCGTGGAAATCCGTATTTTTGTAAACTATCGTATAACGGAGCGAGCCGTTTCGCCGCGTCTCGGCCCTCATACGAAAAGCCGATAAAATACTTTCCAGACCCTCACACGAAAGAACCGAAAGCCATGAAACGAGACGATTTTTTCCGATACGGCGATAAGGAAACGGAATACCTGAAAAGGCGGGACAAACGGCTGGCAAAGGTCATAGAAAAGGTCGGGAAAATCGAAAGAACCGTCATTCCCGACTTGTTCGCCGCGCTCGTACATTCCATCGTCGGACAACAGATATCCACCAGAGCGCACGAGACGATCTGGGCAAGAATGAAGCACGGGCTGCGGGAAATTACGCCGCAAGCCATCGACCGCATGCCGGAAGAAGAACTGCAACGGTTCGGCATCTCTTTCAGGAAAGCGGCTTATATCAAATCGGCAGCCAAGAAAATCGTCAGCGGAGAGTTCGACATCCAAGCCCTCGAGACCTTGCCGGACGAAGAAGTCTGCGCCAAACTGACGGAACTCGAGGGAGTCGGCGTGTGGACGGCCGAAATGTTGATGATATTCTCCATGCAGCGTCCCGACGTATTCAGCTTCCAAGATCTGGCGATCATTCGCGGACTGCGCATGACTTACCGTCACCGCAGCATCGACCGGACTAAGTTCGACCGTTACCGGAAGCGATACTCTCCCTATGCCTCCGTCGCCAGCCTATACCTTTGGGCCGTAGCGAGCGGAGCCGTGGACGGAATAAAAGATTGCAAACCTTTGAAAAACAAGGTCCGACGGAAAAACAAGCCTCCTAAACCGTCCGACACGCCGGAGGGAACTTATCTCAAATCAGAATATAACGATTTAAAAACGAAAACATGAACGCTATCCGGATCAAACGCTACCTTTCTCCGGTAGGGGAGTTGCTCGTCGGTTCCTTCGATGGCAAGCTGTGCATCTGCGATTGGGCGCACGAGAAACGCAGAGACATCAATGACAGGCGAATACGACATGCCCTGCACGCCGTTTACGAAGACGGCGCTTCGGATACGATCGAGCGAGCGATCGCCCAGCTCGACGAATATTTCGCCCGGGAAAGAACCGCATTCGACATTCCCCTGATATTTACCGGAACGGATTTCCAAAACTCGGTGTGGCGAGAATTGCAGAATATCCCTTACGGCAAAACCGTTTCCTACGGCGAACTGGCGCGAAAACTGGGATGCCCCAAAGCCGTGCGCGCAGTAGCCGCCGCCAACGGGGCCAATCCGATTTCGATCTTCGTTCCCTGCCATCGGGTCATCGGAAGCGACCGTAAACTGGTAGGGTACGGCGGGGGACTGGAAGCCAAGAAAGGTCTGCTGGCCTTGGAACAGGCCTCCGGCGGCTTATTTTGACGCGGTCGGAAATCCTCGCACCGAGAGCGACAATTCCAAACCGCAGATTATAAATCTTGCCATATAGCACGGCTTTTGGGCGGCAGGCGTATTCGAAACGATCGACTCCCTCGACTCGAAGAAGGGCTCACAGCCAAAAAAATAATATTCAGACAAATACGAACAAACCTCGATTTTCCAAAAGCGAAGAACCGAACGATCCGCATTCCATTATAAAAATCTTTTGCTATCTTCGTGAACCGGTCGGGAGCCCGTTGCATCCCGCCGCACCGGTCGCAGGAGCGGGTCCGCCATACGGACCGTTTTCCGAAACGGTATGATTCAATATGCCAGATGAAACAGGAAATTCCATACGCAAGATACGACTATGCGGTGCAGCCCCGCGAGGTGGACCTAACCAAAAGGGCCACGATCATCACCCTCGGCGACAGTATTCTGCATACCGCCGGCGAAGACGCGGACCGGATCGGGTTCGGAATCCGCAACCTGCAAAGCAAAGACTCGACCTGGGTCCTGTCGCGCATGGCCGTCGAGATCGACCGGCTGCCGGCCGAATACGAGCGGTATACGGTCGGCACGTGGGTCGGCGAGATCGGCCGTCTGATGACCACCCGCAATTTCATCGTCACGGATGCCGGAGGACAACGGATCGCGGCGGCTTCCACCCTTTGGGCGATGATCGACGTGAAGACCCGACAGCCGCTGGATCTAAGAGATAACGTCGACTATTCCCGAGCGCTGCTCGCTATCCCGTGCCCGATCGACAAACCGGCCAAAATAGGCCGCATCGAAGGCGTACCGTGCGACAGCCGGCGCGTCCGGTACAGCGACATCGACTTCAACCAGCACACCAACAGCATGAAATACATCCAGTGGATGCTCGACGCGCTGCCGCTCGAAAAACTGACCGGCTGCCGGATGAAGCGGCTCGACGTCAACTTCGTGCACGAAACCCGCTACGGACAGCAACTGGTCGTATGCTGCGAATGCGGGACCGACAGGGACTGTTTCGAAATCAGGTTCGAAGACGGGACCGCCGCCTGCAAAGCCGCCATACGATGGGAAACCTCCGACGAACGCTCAAACCAGACAGCATAATGAAAAAATCGATTCTTGCGGTCGCCGTCGCTGCGATCCTGATCTCTTGCGGACCGAAACCCGCTGCCGTCTCGCTTTTCAACGGCAAAGACCTGAACGGATGGACCGCCGTGCTCGAGGATTCTACGCTCCATCCCTCGACGGAATTCACCGTCGAGGACGGAGCGATCTCGCTCTCGGGAAAGTTCGGCTACATCCGAACCGAAATACCGTACGCCGACTATCGGCTCAATGCCGAATGGCGCTGGCCCGATTCGGCGACCAACAGCGGCATCTTCCTGCACATCCAGCGCGACGGCATCTGGCCGAACTGCTACGAATGCCAGTTATGGAACGGCAAAGCCGGAGACCTGATCCACTCCTCGGGCACGGAAAGCGCCGAGTTGCGGGCCGACTCGACGCTGATCATACTCCCGAAACTCGAGCCCTCGACGGAGAAACCGGTCGGAGAATGGAACACGGCCGAGATCGTCTGCTCGGACAGCACGATCACCGTGCACGTCAACGGCCAGCTTCAGAACCGGCTCACCGGTCTGTCGAACCGTCAGGGATTCATCGGCCTGCAAAGCGAAGGAGGCCCCGTCCAGTTCCGCAACATCATCCTCACTCCGCTCGATTGAGAGGCTCCCGTACCCTGCCGCCCGGGGTTGGAATAACGCTCGGGAAATAGTACTTTTGCCGCGGATATCAAATACGACGACAAAAAGATGATTACGGTTTCAAACTTGGAAGTTCAATACGGCAAGCGGGTCCTGTTCAAGGATGTCAATCTGAAGTTCACGCCGGGCAACTGCTACGGCGTAATCGGAGCCAACGGCGCAGGGAAGTCGACCTTCCTCAAGGTGCTCAGCGGCGAAGTGACGCCCACGCGCGGATCGGTCGCCTTCGGGCCTCACGAAAGACTCTCGGTACTCAAGCAGGACCACTTCGAATACGATGAGTGCACGGTGCTCGACACGGTGCTCATGGGCCATCAGCCGCTTTGGTCGCTGATGCAGGAGAAGAACGCCCTGTACGCCAAGGCCGACTTCTCGGAGGAGGACGGAATCCGGGCCGGCGAACTGGAGGAGAAGTTCGCCGAAATGGACGGATGGAACGCCGAGAGCGACGCGGCGGAGCTGCTGAGCGGGCTGGGCATCCGAGAGGCCCTGCATTACGAAAAAATGGGCAGTCTGAACGCCAAGGAGAAAGTCCGCGTGCTGCTCGCCCAAGCCCTTTTCGGCAAGCCCGACAATCTGCTGCTCGACGAGCCGACGAACGACCTGGACGTGAATACGATCATGTGGCTCG
>ERZ857982.1806-NODE-1806-length-18655-cov-6.115376_pt1 | contig 18655 bp, 20 predicted proteins | sample MGYA00519955_ERZ857982 | MGnify/ENA primary metagenome ERZ857982 (study PRJEB31778, sample SAMEA3449416) | human gut metagenome | biome: human gut; feature: human-associated habitat; material: faeces | place: United Kingdom | collected 2010/2012 ... | reverse complement strand
GACTCCAAAATGTTTGCTGTTAAGCACAGCCCATTCGACATGGTACCCCAGGTCAGAAAGCGCGGAGAGGATGGCCGCAAACGTCCGGCCGCCGTCATGGTTAAGCAGTCCTGGCACGTTCTCGAGCAGAAGATACGAAGGCCGTCTGGTTTCAGCCAGGCGGGCAATTTCAAAGAAGAGAGTACCTCTTGCATCGTCAAATCCTTTTCTGCGGCCAGCGAGAGAAAACGCCTGGCAGGGGAATCCCCCACACAAAAGGTCGAAGTCGGGCAGGTCGTTGGGGTCAATGGCTCGGGCGTCTGGATAGTATCGCTCCTCCTTCCTGATGTCGTGGATCGCGCGGTAACTGGCTTCGGCATATTTGTCGATCTCGCAGTGTCCGACGCACTGGAAGCCGCCGACGCGGGTCAGCCCCGCCCGAAAGCCGCCGATCCCGGCGAACATATCAAAATATCGAATCAGATGGTATCATCTCCCTCCTGCAGCGCACGGAGAAAGCCGAGGACGTCCTCATCGACGGCCCCGGCCTGCTCCTGCTGCGTAGTGGTCTTTGGGAAGGAAACGCCTGCCAGTTCCTCCCGGATAGCGCCGCGAATGGCCTCCAGCAGTTCCTGTTGTTCCATATAGCCGTTGATCATCCTGCACACGGCATCCATGCGCTGTCCGGGCGGAACGGCGGACAGGCGCTCCCATGCGTCCCGCTGTTCCCGCTGGGCCAAGGAGAAGGAAAGGCTGAACCGACGCTTTTCAGCCATCGGCGCCGCTCCCCAACATCTGCCGTACAAGCCGTTCATACCCCTTAGCGTTCAGGGATACGTCGTCGAGGATCATGGGCCGACACAGGCCGCTTGTGGCCGAAACGCGGCGCTTCAGGAGCGCCGCCCCGCCGCCTATAAAAATAGCGGGCATGGCGCGGGTGTCCAAGCCGCACTCCGTGATGGCGGAGAGCAGGTTCTGCACATACAGGTCCGCCTGGGCATGGATGATGCCTTTCGCCTCGTCCGGGAGGCTGCTGGCGTCGCCCCGCAGGGCGCACTCGATCTGTGCCGCTGTCAGGGAAACGCCCAGGGCGCGGCGCACCTGTTCTCCAATCTCGTCGATGCAGCGGATCATGCCCCACTCCAAACTGCGGCAGGTGGCGGCATTGGGGAGGCGGTTGTCCAGACGCATCAGGTCCACTGTCCAGCCGCCAATGTCCGCCACGATGACGGACGGCTCATCCAGCAGTTCCGTCTGGGTCAGCACGGCGGCATAGCCCTGGGGGAACAGTTTCACATCCCGGACGGTGACGGTGTAGTCCCGGCCCTCATAGCGGAAGGACACCGGCTTGCCGTCCCGCAGCAGGTAATCACGGAACTTCTTCTTGTCACGGCCAAAACTGGTCAGGGGAAGGCCGGCGGCCAGGATGACAGAGCAGGTGCGCTCGGCGCTGCGGCAGTCCAACTCCCTGGCGATGGCCGCCAGGGTCAGCAGATAGTAGTCCTCCGTCCGGGTCTTGTCCTTCTGCAGGGGTTGCCTGCCGCTGCCCACCACATAGTACGTTCCGCCGTATTCCAGCACATTCTTCTGGGTGTACGGCTCATGCTCATAGGCCACCAGCCCCGAGGGGAAGGAACCGTGGACAGTTTTCATGGCCGCGTAGCCGTGGTCCACGCCGATGATGTATTCCTCGCTCACCGAGCGCCGCCCCCTTTCTCTTTTTGTGCGGCCCTGTCCTGGGCCTTGCCCTCGTCCAGCAGCCGGCGGATCTCATGGAGGTCGAAATTCCATGTGGAGGGCGCCGCCTGGAAACGCTCCGGCCCGCCGTATTTCTCACACAGCCGGGGCAGGAACTTCGGCAGGTCCTTCGGTTCTCTGGGGTATTGGATGCCGTCCTTGTAGACGATATCCTTTTTTAGCTCGTCCCGCATCTTCTCGATCCTGTCTGGTTCCATCTCGTCGTAGGCGCTGCGGCCGGTGAGCTGCTCATAGGCGTAATCGCCCACATAGGACAGGCACTCGAAACAGCAATCGCCGTATGGCTCTGCATCCGCCAGCGTATCCGGCTCCCGCAGCGCATCCATGTACACCTCTTTACCCTGGGCGATCAGCCAGGCGCGGAAGTCGATAAAGCCGTCATCCGAACAGCCATACTCCTTGATCACGCTGGCGGCATCCCACAGGCCGTATTGGTCCGCCAGATCTTCATAGGCTTGCAGAATGTCATGGAAATCTTTCGCCGCGGCAGGCCCCATAGACACAAGGCGCTCCCGCAGGTAGTCCTCCATAGCGTCCAGATCCTGGCCGCAGGCGGTTTTCGCCTCCTGGATCAGCGCCCAGAAGGCGTCCTTGCTCATCCCGTTGTCAGGTTTCTGTTCTATCGCTCAGCACCTTCCTTCCGTTTTTCTTTTTGTTTGCCGATCCGCCGTTCCTGCTCCTGGGGCAGAAGGCCCTGAAAGCCCAAGTCACGCAGGGTCTGCGTATAGAGCTGCTTTTCAAAGGCCCGGTATTCCGGGGCAGCGGTATCCACATCCAGCAGAGTGGCTTTTTCATAGGGAGTGCCTGGCACGATCTCCCATTGGATGGCGTGGAAACGCAGGGCAGTCAGGTACTTCAGCAGTTGATGCCCGTCCGCCTCATCAAAGACACCGCGGTTGTCCTCATAGGGGAACTCGCCGGGGAGATTGGGATGGCCGAAAATGGACAGAGCAGCGTCATAGAGGCGGAAACCGCTTTCATCAAAATCCGGGGCAATGCAGTCATAAAACTGCCGGATTTTTTCTGTGCTGTCCAAGGCCGGACAGAAGGATACAAACGCTTTCTTCAGCGTTTCCACCTTCTGACGCTCCTGATTGGCAGCATATTCCTTGCCGCAACTCTCTTGGTAGTATTCGTCGACCAGCGGTTCCAGTTCGTTGATCTTGCTCTGGAGCTGCGCGCATTCCATCCGGCTGAGGTCCAATTCGGTGTTGGATTCCTCCAGTGCCTGCCGCAGTGTGGGGTAGTCCCGGACCGCGGCGATCAGGTCCCTGATTTTCACGTCACGCCGCCTTTCTGAGCCGGGCGATCAGGCGATCCAGCACAGCGATGCGGGCTCTCACCTTGCCGGCGGAAGCGTTCAGGCCATGCGCCTGATTTTGAATGCGGCGGCGGATGGCCGCAAGCTGTTGGCGATCCCGGCAGCACTCCAGCACAACATACCGCCCCCTCCCATTGGACAGGACCTCGCGCTCACCGGAGGCGTCCCGGAGGCTGGCCATGAGGCGCTGGCCCAGCTGCCTGCGGTAGCGGTCCTGCAGGACGTCGGCGTCGCAGGAGACATGGTGTTTTTTCAAAATGGCCGCGATCTCGTCGCCGCTGATCTCCATGTTGGCAAACAGCACATGGAGGATCTCATCCTTGGCGTCGGGCGGCAGCGCGGGGCGGCCGTGGGATCTCCTGGTCATCGCGTCTGCTCCTTCCTGCGCTGTGCGCGCCGCACCACATAGTCGGCCCTGTCCAGAGCGGGGGCCTTGCTTGGGAAAACATAGAGCATGCCGTGCTGTTCGGCCCGCTCCGCGGGAAAGCCCTGGGGAACATTCTCCGGAGAGTCCGAAACCGCGACAGTCCGATATTTCCAGTCGCGGGAGGATTGGTAGGCGAACAGGTGATCCCCCTCCCGCCGGATGCTGTAGGCGGCTTTCCCTTCATGCTGCCGGACATATTCCCCCACAGCCGCTTTCTCCAGCACGAAGCGAGGCTGGATCCCCTGGGCCAGTTCCGGCGCCATGGCGTTGATATAGGCGGTCATCTCCCGCACATTCCCGCAGCAAAACTCCGGCGCGTCATAGCCATACCGCTCTGTGTACAGCGTCCACTTGATCAGTTCGTGGTGGCTGTCCAGGGCAACAAGAAAATATTTCCCGTCGCGCTCCCCGGTGAGAGGCTCAAACCGGACGTCGTCATAAAGCGGTCCCTCCAGCGGGCAGTTGTTCTTGAACCACACATAGTAGTTGTCCAGAATGAAGGGATCCGTGATCCCCAGCACAACGCCGGAGATTTTTTTCAGGCGTCCGGCCAGGGCGTCGTCCCGGCAAAACCAGTCATACCAGCCGGCCTCACACTGCACAGCGCGGTTCCGGCTGCTGAAATCCCCGGCGCGGAACCGCTCCTGCCACGTCCGCACACTCATCTCATTCATAGCATCCCCCTCTCCGGTAGAATGCGTTCCATGAGGCCGGCGATGGCAGTAAACACATCGGCCAGTTCACGGGACTCTTTGATGGTATCCTCCATTTCCTCCTTAGTCATGCGGGTGCATTTGACCCAGATCCGCACATTTTCCTCTGTGGGCGTCAGCAGGACAGCCTTTTCATACGCCTTGCAGAACACGCCGGCGATCTTGCTCTGGCGGTCGATCTCCGCATCCTTCTCCCGGATCTCCTTTTTCGCTTTTTCCAGCTCCACCAGGTCCAATGCCGCCTGCCCCTGCTCGTCCTCCGGCAGATCCTGTACCTGCCGGGTGATCTGATACCCTTGGTTGACGGACAGTTCCTTTTTATCCAGGGCCTCCTTCACGGCGGCGGGGGCGTGTTCGTCGATCTGCATCACCTTGCCCATCGTGCGCTCTCCGAGGCCAACGGATGCAGCCAATTTTTTGCGGGTGTCCACAGGTGCGGAACCTTCCGGCAATGTTGCCGAAAGGTCTGTACGGGCACCCTGGTTGGCCTTTGCCCTGGCCTCGATCTCCGGCCGCAGTTTCAGGGCGATCTTGCCCAACTCCCATTTGTCCAGGTTGCGGCGGCCCTTCTGGGTATCCAGCGCCCACTGCTTGGCCTCCAGCAGATCGTCAAAGGCAAACACCGCCATCTTGTAGGGCAGGTCGTGCCGGGTGCAGATCTGCTGCCGGTTGTGGCCGTCTACGACGACCAGATCCTCATTGACAATGATGGGCGCATAGCAGCCGTTTTGCAGGATGTCCTTCTCCAGCGCGGCAAGCTGCTCCCCGCTGAGAGGGGGGAGCAGTTCCGCCAGTTCCGGTAGAATGGTGGGGGTGCGTTCCGCACTGGTGTATTCAATGCCTGTATTACGCATGGCGCTCAGGCCGCAGCCTCATCCATACCGTCCGCAGGCATGGACACGGCGCTTTCCTCCACGCGGCGGGGAGACAGGAACTCCACCTCCGTGGCTTTGATGAGGAAACCGGGCTGACGCTCCGGCTCGTCCGCGAAGGTGATGGTTTCAAAGTCGCCGGAGGCGGCCAACTTGCAGCCCTTCCATGCAAACTCCGCGCAGCGTTCCGCCAGCGGGCCGCGGACCTTAATGGAGATGAAATCCGTCAGGCGGTTGCCGTCCTTGTCCCGGTAGCGGCGGTCCGAGGCGATCCGCAGGATGGCATAGGGCTTGCCGGTGGCCTCATGGACCTTCAGTTCCACATCGTTTGTCAGGTTTCCGATTGCTACGATCTTCAGCATAGGTGCATTTCTCCTTCTTTATTTAATGTAGAGTGAATTGTGGGATAAAAGCGCCGCGGCCCACAGTGGGGCCGCGGCACAGCGGTTGGATCACTTGTCCCAGGTTTCAGGGGCGGTGAGGATGGCGGTGTGGGCGTTGGCGGCCTCCAGCACGTTGTAGTAGGCCCAATGGCGGGAGGACACGTCGGGGAACATCACCAGACGGCGGTGATTATCGGCAATATAGTCCTCGTCAGCCTCGCGGCCCAGCAGGCGGTTGACAATGGTGACGACTTCCGCCCGGTCAATGGGATCGTCGGCCCGGAAGGTGCCGTCGCCGTAGCCCTCTACCCAGCCGTGGATGGCGGCGTCCTTGATATACTCAGCAGCCCAGTAGCCGTCGCTCACATCGTCAAAGCCCTCGTACTGCTCCATGATTTCCTCGGCTCCATCGCCGTACACATCAAAGAACCGCGCCGCCATAGCGGTAAACTCGGCGCGGGTGATGGCCTTATCACCCCGGTAGGTGCGGTCATTGTAGCCCACGGCCACGCCGTAGCCAGTGAGATATTCCACATAGCCCGCATACCACATATCCGGGTCAATATCCTTGAACTTCACATTATTTCCGCTGGGGATGCGCTCGTCCAGCCGGTCAGAGAGCAGGCGGGCAAAGATGGCTGCGGCCTCGCTCCGGCTCATGCTGCGCTCCGGGCCAAAGGTGCCGTCTGTGTAGCCATAGATATAGGCCCCGTGGTACTCAGTTTCTGTGACAGCGGGGACGGTGAGTTTGCCGTCCTCGTCGGTTTCTCCGCGCTCACTCTGGCCCAGATCACCCTTGACGATAACCGTCACACCCTCCTGGGGGTCGCGCTCATTGTCCGTGACCGTGACGGTGATGCGGTTATCCTCGTCCATATCGGTGCCGTCCGGCAGGGTGACGGTGATGTTGCCGCCCTTGCCGATGGATACCTCCGCGTCCTCGATGGGGCGTCCGGTTTCGTAGTCCTCCACGGTGACGGTCAGGGTCCAGCGGTCGCCGTCCTCGTCCTCCCAGCCCACGGTGGCGTTACCGTCCTCGTTGGTCTTGCCGCTGGTGCCGGGAACAGTGACTTGCCCATTGCTGTCAGTGTTACCGGCACAGTAGTTATCGTGCTTGTCAGTCATAGTAACGAACATACCCTCCACGGCGCTCTTGTCCTTGGTGAGTAGGACAGTCACAGTGGTCTGATCGGCATAGTCCAAAATCCGGCTGTTGGGCAGGCGGATGGACAAGGTATCGTCCGCGTGGAGCGTTACAGTGGCATTGGCAACAGGGTCCTTGGTATCGGTATCCGTGACGATCACCAGATAGCCGCCCACAACGGCCTCGCCCTTGCTGTCCGTGGTGGCCTGATGATAGATCTTCTCGATTTCCTCGGTTTCCAGCGTTTCGCCGCAGACCTCGCACTCCTTGTGCTGGCTGCCCTCGCTGTCAGTGGTAGGCTCCTTGTCGATGATCCAGTCGCCGGGTTTGTGGCCTGCCGCCTCGGTGTAGTCGCCCTTGTAGGTATCGCCGCAGCGGGAGCAGGTGTAGGTGGTGTAGCCCATCTCCGTGCAGGTCGGCTCGGTCACAACGGTTTCATAGTCGTGTCCGAGGGCATTGACGATTACTGCGCCGCACTTGGTACAGAGCTGGGGCTGGGTACAGGTGGCCGGGTCGCCGGGGATATGGCCCGCAGCCTCGTCGCCCTCCAGGCGGGTGGCCCCGCAGCGGACGCAGGTGTACTCGGTCATGCCTTCACCGGTGCAGGTGGCCCCGGTGATCTCCTTGCCCTCGTCCCAACTGTGGCCCAGCGGGTCGGTGTAGTCGGTGATGAACGAACTGCCGCAGCCCTCGCAGATATGGAGGGTGCGCCCGCCGCCCTCGCAGGTGGCAGGAGTTGTCTTGCTGACGTAGTTGTGGGGCAGAGCGGAGGTAATGTCCTCGATATGCCGCTCCCCGCAGACGGTACACTCCCGCAGGGTGTAGCCGGGGCTGGTGCAGGTGGCGGGAACGACGGTAGTGGAGAACTCATGCTCGGTCTGGGGCAGGTCAGTTTCTTTCACATTCCCGCACCGCTCACAGATATCAATGGTCTTGCCGGGAACCTCGCAGGTGGCGTCCCGGATGACCACGCTCTGATAGGCGTGGCCCAGCGCGGCCTCATAGTCCCGCTTTTCAATCATGCCGCAGTCCACGCACAGATAGCGGTCATAGCCCAGGGTCAGGCAGGTGGGGTCTACGCTATCCAGCAGTGTCCAGTTGTGGTTCTCGCCGCAGCCCTTGTCGTCACAGCAGCAGCCGTCACAGTCCGGATCCTGGCAGCCGCAGTCAGGATTGCCGCAGCCGCAGGAGCAGGAGCCGTCCTCGGTGGTGGTTTCATCCCGGAGATGGACATACGCCACACCGTCCTCCACCATGTCCGTGTCGTGGTAGGTGTAGGTGATCTCGTAGTAAACCGGGTAATCCCCCGCCTCGGTGTAGTTGGGTGCGCTGGTCAGGGTGCAGGCATCTGCGCTGTGGCCGTAGCGGATAGCGGTGGTCACGCCGGCCTCGGACAAGTCCGACACCGTGACCGTGTGGGGCTGGCCGTCCACCACGCCGAAGTAGTCCGCCACAACAGCTTTGGCGGCGGTGTAGGCGGTTTCAGAGTAGCCGCAGTCGGCGCAGGCGTCCATCTCCACAAAGCGGTCATGAGCTAACTCGGGACGGATGCTGCTCTCCATTGTGTGGTGCTCCAGCGTGGAAGTGGTTTCCTTGAAGGTGCCGTAGCAGAACCCGCAATACTCGCCGCTGGTGGTGATGACGCGATGATACTCACTGTCCACCTGTTCGATGGTTTCTGTGGCGGGCAGTTCCTCAAAGAAATTGTTGGCGCAATCGTAGAGCCAGTAGACGTTGCGGAGATACCCGTAATCGTCAGAGGGGGATGTACCCATGTTGGTGTTGATTCCACCGCAGGTCTGGCAGATGGCTTTCGTCCAGTGATAGCCGGTGTAGTAGGCGTCCTGCCCCGGAACACCGTCCAGAACAGAGCCTTTCCCCTCGCCGTCTACCATTGTTCCATCGGAATACTTGACGTTGCGGGTCAGGGCGGTCTGGCCGTCCCGAGTGTACTCAGGCGTCCTGAGCACCTCAAAGGATGTGGCCTTGCCGCACTCGCCGCAGGTGAAGGTTTCAATCGTCACAGTAGCGTTGGCGTCCAGTTCGTTGGTGCGGTTGTTGGCCTCCTGCCAGTGTTCCGCCGGGTCGTGGTAGCTGTCCTGCTGGGCGGCAAAGGCGGTAGGCACCATGCCGACGCACAGCACCACGGCCAGCAGCAGGGCCGTCATGCGCTTCAGACCGTGCTTGCTTGTCTTGCTTTTCAAGTGGTCTTTCCTCCTTTTTTGTGTGGAAATTGCTGGTTTAAATCTATTTACTTGAGTTTACTTGGTCACCGCCCCCTTTCCCTGAACTGCTGCACAAAGGTCAGATAGGCGTTCCAGTCCTTCCGGGAGGGAGGGGACAGCGTCTGCACGGCATATCCCTCCGCCCCATATTTCCGGCCAATGTGCTCTGCAGCCTCTTGGCCGGGGCGGTCGTGATCCAGGCACAGGACAACCTTCCGCACCGCGGGGTGCTCCCGGAGAAACACCGACAGGGCGCGGTCATCCAGGCAGCACAGGGCAAGTGCATTGCTGTGGAATCTCCGGTGCAGGGTACAGTAACTCATGAGGTCGATGGGAGCCTCAAACACATACACGGTCCGGCTGTCCGGGACATACGGCAGGCGGAAGCCGACAGATTTGTCGCTGCCGGCGGCGTCGCCCTTGAAACCGCTGCCGTCCCGGTCATAGGTGCCCCGCAGGCTGGCGAAGGCAGCCTTGCCGTCCCCGTTGTAGCCGACAAACACGCAGTTGTGATGCTCGGAGTCCTCATACAGCAGTCCTGCGGAAATAAAACTCCGAATAATCTGGGGAGAAACCCCGCGCTTTTTCAGGTAGGCGTACACTCGGCGGGCATCGGTGTGCCTGGGCGGCAATGCAAACGGTTTCGGCGGTTCCGGCGCCTGCTCAGTTTGCCTGCTCCGCTCCGCGGGGGCGTCCCTGGCGCGGCCGTGGAATGCCAGCAGATCCTCCACCGCCTCCGGGAAACTTCTGCCGCAAAAATGCTGTAGGAAGGTGATGGCATCCCCGCCCATTCTCTCGGAGTAGCGATACCAGGTGCGGCGGTTCTTGATCCGCAGGCTGTCCATCTCCTTGGTGGAGTAGTAGCGGCCTATCCGCGTCACGGTGTAGCCGAGAGACGCCAGCAGGTCCGGCAGGTCCGTCCCACGGGCAATCTCCAACTCCTGTTCTGAGAAACGATTGGCTCTCTGTTCCGACGTTTTCTCACCTCCGGTTCTCTTGTGAAACAGACCGCCCGGAACGTCCCTGTCGGGCGCTCCGGGCGGTTCTGGTGTCCTGATTTACTTGGTTGTTCTCTTCCTGGGTGGCCGCTCCACATACTCGGAGATGTCGCAGTCGCAGCTGATGAGCTGCCCTCCGCACACCGGGCACCGCTCCGCATCACACCCCACATGGTGGTAATGCCCAGGCCTGGCGCCGCAATCGTGGCAGCGGGCATCACCATGCGCCATGCCATCCTCGCCGTACTTAATGCGGCGGTAGTACTGGCTGCCGCATTTCACATGGGTCCAGGTGCAGCCGTCCGCTTTCAGCATCCGCTGGCCGCAAGCCCTGCAGGGCGCTCCGCCGGCCGCAATCATGGCCTCCAGTTCATTCTGCCACATTCTTGGCTCCTCCTTCCGTTTCTTCAGCCTCCCAGGACGGGGCGCTGTCTGCCGGCTCATCTATGGGATCCAGCGTGTCAGTTGGTGCGCCGGGATCGGCATCCGCTGTTTCCTGCTCCCACCGCTCCAGAGCGTCCTCGATCAGCCCAATCACGAACTCCTTCTGGGTCACTTTCCGGCCCTGGCGCTCATTCTCGTGGGCCAGATAGTTCTTGATCCGCTGGAACAGGTCCTCACTGATTTGAAATGCCATTGTCCTTGTCTGTGCCATGTCTGTTTTTCCTCCATTTTCATAGTAGTTGGTAAGTAGTCCCGTGATGTACTCGCTGAGGGATTGGTTTGCCGCGACGCGCTCCGCCGTCACCCTGGCATGCAGGGATTCCGGGATCTGGCAGGAGAGACCCTTTGTCTGCTCCATGTCTGACTGCCTCCTTTTCTTGATTTGCAACGCAAGTATAGCCTGAAAGCATCACGAAAGCCATTACCAACACCACCAAGGAATGGCGAACAGACGCAGCAAATGCAACAATTTCATCCTGCGTTGGGGAGCCGGAAATAACCGGCGCCCTTGCGGTCACGGTAGAACTGTTCCACTGCCCGCAGGCTGCCCGTCACCGGCATCTCCGGCAGGGCCTCCACCATGCTCTGGAAATATCTCCGGCCGCGGGCGGCGCGGGGATCCAGCATGGCGACGGCACAGGTGTCCGTTTCCGTTCGGATGGCCCGGCCAAAGCCCTGCCGCAGTTTGATCTGCATTTCCGGGACAACGACGGAGCGCAGGAACTCCCGCAGGTTCGGGTAGTCCTCCCGCTCTTTTTCTTTTACAGCGTCCGGGTAGGCGAAGGGCAGGCGCGGGATGATGAGCAGGGACACGCCGTCGCCGGCGAAGTCCAGCCCCTCCCACGCCGCACCGGTGGCCAGCAGGATACTGCCGGGAGCGGCGCGAAATGCCGCCAGGGTGCGGGCCGGGCGTCTGCCCATCGTAAATACGGGGAAGGGCAGCGCCGCGGCCTGCAGCCGTTCCTTGACCGCCGACATGGCGAGGTAGGAAGTGAACAGCACCAGGGCGTGGCCGTGGGATGCCGCCGCCAGCTGCCGGATCTGTGCGGCCAGCCGGTCGTAGTAGTCCGCCGCGTCCAGCGGAATCGGGTCCGGGGGAAGATAGAGGAGGCAGTTGTGCTGATAGTCAAAGGGGGACGGACACACAGTTTCCGTCACGGGCCGTTCCCCTGTCAGGCCGGCGGCGGTGCGGAACCGGCTGAAATCCTTCCCAACGGCAAGGGTGCCGGAGGTCAGGATGATGGGCTGTTCCTGCCGCCAGAGCGTGGTCTGGAGCTGCGCGGCCAGTTCCGACACCGTGCCGCACAGCATGGCCCCGCCGTGGTCATCGTCTGCCGCATAGAAAATCATCTCAGGATTTCCCAGATAAAAGAGGGATACTGTGGAGGCAACGTCGGACAGCAGGCGCCAACTTTCCCTGGTCAGCAGGCCCTCCAGCTGCCGGCAGATCACCGTCAGGACCTGATGCGGCCGCTCCAGGAATATCTGATAGGCGTCAAATCCGGCCCCTTCCTCCACCGGGAGCGACAGTTTCTCCGCCAGCGGCTCCACGGCCTCGGACAGCAGTTCCGCCGCGAGGACATACCGCTCCACATGCAGGCTGCGGATCAGCTCCGCAAAGTCCTGGGCATTCAGCGTTACGCCGAACATCTGCCGTGCGGTTTCCGGCAGCTTGTGGGCCTCGTCTATGATGATGGCCGCGCTGTCCGGCAGGAGGGGCTTTTTCTTTTGGCTGCGGTGGATGAGGTCCGCCAGCAGGAGGTTGTGGTTGCAGATCTGAACCGTGTACTGCCCGCTCTGGCAGGCGTCCAGGAAACAGCGGTATCGGCAGTCCTTCCGCCGGCAATTACACCGCTTGGGAACGCAGATCCGCCCCCGGTCATAACTGCTCATCCCGGACAGCTGGTCCAGATCCAGCACATGCCAGGCGGTGTGCAGGGCTTGGCGGGCGGCGGGATTCTTATGGCTGCCCTCCACCTGACGGACCCGCCGTTCCAGCCGGGCGTCGCAGGCGTAGTGAGCCTTGCCCTTGCGGATGACCGCCTCAATGGGCGCGGAGATCAGCCCCTCGGACAGCAGCACGCTGGACAGCAGGGGCAGGTACTCCTTCTGGATGGCGCTCTGCAGCGCGATGCTGGAGGTGGAGATCAGGATAGGACGCTGCGGTTTACCCTCTGCCGCCCGGCACTTGCCATGCAGGATGCCGGCGGTCAGGTAGGCGAAGGTCTTGCCGATGCCGGTCCCCGCGTCGCACAGGGCGATGCTGCCGTCCAGCATGGCGTCCAGGATGCTGTGACACAGCCGGATCTGTTCCGGCCGCTCCGCCATGCCCCTCTGAGGCAATAGGGTTTTAAAAATATAGTCGATTTCCTCATGGGCCTTTTCATGGGTATATTTCTTCATGGATACTTCCGTCCTTTTATCTTTTTTCGTGTTCCCATCGTATTCGCACTCGCCCCCCCGATGGGTTCGGGAACAATGCGGGCAGGCCCCTGGCCGGGGCCTCACGGGCATATTTCCGGGATCTCTACTGCTTTCAATCCCGGAGCAGCGCCGCCTGTCTTACGCGCAGGCCGTGCTTGGTGTGTCATTATTCGAGCCGTTCCATCTCTTGTCCGGCCTGCCAGGGCCGACCGCAGGCTGGATCGCTCGCCGGCCGCTGGGGCCGGGTCTTGGCGCGCGCTGTGGGGTGGGTACGGCTGCGTGTTACCCGCATTGCTGGTATGCACTTTTCAAGGAGCAGCGAAGGGGGAGGTATTTCCCCCTTTCGCTGTCCTCCCGAAAAAGGGGCTGGGTGAATACCCTCACGCCGCAAATTTTTCAAAATATTTTTTCATGTCCCGCAGGATCCGGTCCCTGCGCTTGATGACGGCCCGCTGGGTCACGCCGATTCGCCGGGCGTATTCTCTGGTGGAGAGGCGGTCATAAAACAGCGCGGTGATGAGCTGCCTGTCCCGGTCCTCCAAGGCGATAAGCGCCGCCAGCAGCAGGCTGGTCAGTTCTTCCCGCTCCCGTTCCGACTCCCGTGCAAGGACGCAGTCCTCGGCGCTGGGCGCCGTTTCCGCGCCCACATAGTCCGGCAAAACGCCGTCCTCTGCCAGCTGTTCCATGGAGAGGACCTTGCCAGTGGGCAGATCCTCGCTGAGATACCGCTCCCGCCGGTCCATCTGGGCATACGCCGCGAATACGTCCTCTGTGACCGCCACATCCCTACCATCCACGGTGATGATGTTGGCGATGACAGTTCCATTCTCGTCCCTGATTTTTCTGTAGTTGCGATTTTCCTGCCATTTTTCCATAGTCGTGATCTCCAATCTCAGATTTTTTAGGGGAAACTTCTGAGTTGGGGATCACGGGTACTTTGCTATGTAGGGCTGCCAGGCGTTCCGCATTTCGTGCCTTTCCGCTGTTCTGCCGCGGAAAAGCGCAAAAAAGAGCCTTACAGCACAGCAGAACTGCTGCCTGTAAGGCTCCGAACACGGTGGATCCCGCTGCTGATGCGGGCGGTTGGTGCACTTGACGAGGTCGATACTCTATATTTTATTTGCTTTTAGGAATGTCCTGCCTTTTCAAAGGAGATGCCAATCTGCAGCCCGCACTTTGGACATTTGGAGAACAGCTCCGCCTTGTCCGCATGCTCCGGGCCGTAGAGGTGCAGGCGCCCCGGATCCACGTCGGCTGCGGCATCAATGACGCGCCCTTTACCGCACACAGGGCAGCGCACCGCATGGGTTCTTTTCACTTGTTGCATGGCGTTCCTCCTTCCAAAGTGTTCTCAATTTTGAGAACACCACAGTAAAAAATTTTACAGCAGATGGTGGTTGGTGAGCCGGATCCGCATGGCCTGGCGGGATACCTGAAACACCTCCGACATGGCCTGAACAATGGCCTGATTATCCCGACCGGACCGCATTTGGTAGAAACACCGCTTGACCATTGGCATGGGCATGAGCAGGGCGGACCCAAGCATATTCGCCTGGATCTCCATACTGGTTTCCCTGACGGCAGGCTGCAGCGCCGCGCTCTCCCCGGTGCCTGTGTACAGCCCCTTGTGCAGGATCCAGTGGGACAGTTCGTGGGCCTCGGTAAATCGCAGGCGGCCGGTGCTGGTTTCTTCTTCACACAGCGAGGCATCTATGAGGATCGTGCCGGCTTTCACCGGGAACAGGGTATACTCGCCCAGTTCCATGTCGTACACGGCCTCCAGGCCGGTGTCAAAAACGGTTTTCCCTAGGATCCGGCCATTTTTGCGGAGGTACTGGAACTCCAGCGTCAGTCCGTGGCGCTCGATGAGGTCCTCGATGGGGATGGCGCGGGGCTGACCGCGGTAGAGGCGCTCATCATAGGCATCCAGCACACGCCGGGCGATGCTCTCCATCGTCTGCTCGGTATAATACTTCCGCATGTGCCTGCCTCCCTTTTCACTCGTCCCGCTTTCCCCGCTGGGTGATGCGGTCTATAAACTCCTGCCATTCCTCGTCTGTGGCGTCCACTTCCTTGGCCGTCCGTAGGGCGGCCCGGACGATATCCCGTTCCATGATGTACTCCGGTAAATCTGCGGACACCTGCAAGGTCTTGGATTTTGCGGCCAGATCCAACAGCTGTTCGGCGTCTGCCTGGCACAGCCCCAGAATTTCAATGAGGTGGTTTAGTTTCTCCCTGGTGGGCGCCGGCCTTCGGTCATTCTCCATGTTGCTCATGTAGACCGGGGATACCTCCAGTTTCGCCGCCAAACCGCGCAGGGACAGTCCGCGGGCCATCCGCTTTTCCCGCACATAACTGCCGAATGTCTGCTCCATTATGGCGTGCCTCCTATTCTGTGTTCTCTTTTTCGAGAACGGCTACGCTTAGTATACACGCCTCCATCTCATGCCGCAAGAGGCCAAACGCGAGGTGCTCCTTTTATGGAACACCTCGTGCCTTTTCTTAATATGGGTATTCACTTGCCCTGTTTTTCGGGAGGTGGATGAAGGGGATTTTTCTTTTCGGGCATAAACGTAAGGCGGGACCGGGTTTGGCAACGCTGCCGGACCCGATATGCCGTTTCCTGGCCCCTCACATTTTGTAGAGGAGGGACGCAATGCCCAAAGTTATTCCCATGCCCGGCCGGGTGGAAAAAGTTGTGGCCGAGCGCGACCAGCTGAGCCACGGACGGCTGATTCATGTGGTTTCCGTGTTCCCCGCGGACGGCGCCTGCTCGCCGGAGGACAAACTCAAAACGCTCATTGACATGGATCTCAAAAATTCCCACACAGTTGCGGAAAGGGGTGGACAAACCGCCCCGTCAGAGGTAACATCACACAAACTCTGGACGGTTTGACTGGAGAGAAGGAGGCTTTTATGAGTCAGTCAAACCAAGGGAAAATCACCGCCCTGTACTGCCGCCTGAGCCAGGACGACGGTCTGGACGGGGAGTCCAACAGCATCCAAAACCAAAAGAGAATATTAGAGCAGTATGCCATTGACCACCGCTTTCCCAACATCCAATTCTATGTGGACGACGGATACTCCGGGGCCAGTTTCAACCGACCGGATTTCCAGCGCATGATGTCCGACATGGAGGACGGGAAAATCGGGATCATCATCACCAAGGATCTCAGCCGTCTGGGGCGAAACCAGTTGCACACAGGGCTGTACATCGAGGAGCGGTTCCCGCAGTTCGGCGTCCGCTACATCGCCATCAACGACAATGTGGACACGGAAAACGCCGAGAGCAACGACCTGATGCCCTTCAAAAACCTGTTCAACGAGTGGTTCGTGCGGGACACCAGCCGGAAGATCCGGGCGGTACAGCGGGCCAAGGCTCAGCGCGGGGAGCGCCTGGGAACACGGGCACCCTACGGCTACAAAAAGGATGAGAATGCCAAGGGCAAACTCGTTGTTGATGAGGAGGCCGCCGCTGTGGTGCGTCGCATTTTTGCCCTCTGCGCTGCCGGCCGCGGCCCGAGTCAGATTGCTAAACAGTTGAGAGCCGAAAACGTGCTTTGTCCGGCGGTCTACACCTACCGCAAGTTGGGATCCGGCCATACCTGCCTCGATCTGTCCCAGCCCTATAACTGGTCCGACAGCACCATCGCCAACATCCTGGAGAATGAAACCTACCTTGGGAACACGGTCAACATGAAGTTCACCACAAAATCCTATAAGGACAAGCGGTATGTGCAGCATCCCAGGGAGGAGTGTCTGGTGTTTGAGGGGACCCATCCGGCGCTGATCACGCGGGAGGTTTGGGATATCGTCCAGCGGGTCCGGCAAAACCGGAAGCGCCCCACAAAGATGGAGGAACTCAACAAGTATTCCGGCCTCGTCATCTGTGCCGACTGCGGTTCCACAATGGTCCTGCATAGGGCGCGCACCATGAAACCAACGCAAAACAATTTCACCTGCCGAACCTATAAGAAAGCAGGGTCTGAGGTCTGCACGGCCCACTACATTCGGGAGTGTGTCCTCGACGAGATTGTGCTGGAGGACATCCGCAGGGTGACGGCGATGGCGCGGGAGCATACGCAGGAGTTCGCCGCCTATATCTGTGACCGGCAGTCCGCTGAACTGCGGCGGGAGATCCGCAGGCAGGAGTTGGAACTTTCAGGGATGAAAAAGCGCGAGGCGGAATTGGAGGCCATCTTCAAGCGACTGTATGAGGACAGCGTACTGGGCCGCATCACCACGGAGCAGTTCCAGACCCTCTCCGCCAGTTATGTGGCGGAGCAGGAGCAGTTGAAAACTGCCATCCCGCAAAAGGAGCGGGAGGTCGCCAAACTGAAGGCCACGGTGTCCGGCGCAGACAACTTCATTGCCAGGGCCAAACGCTACACAGACATTCAGAAGCTGACGCCGGAGTTGCTGCGGCTGTTTATTGAGAAAATCGTGGTGCATGAGAAGGATGTGAAGTGGTCCAAACACGCCAGCCAAACGGTGGAAATCCATTACACGGATATTGGCGTGATTGGGAATATGAACATCACGAAAAGTGCGTAAAGGAACAGGCAGGTGCTGCCAATGCAACACCTGCCTATCCTTAAAATTTGTAGTTGTCCCTGTCAGGCCGGACCTAATGCTCCGGGGGTGGTGTATGGGCTATTTAGTGGTTTACGGCGCTGGTTTCCTTCTCCCGCAGGTAGGTGGCTTCCAGGTCGGCCAGATGCAGCTTGACGGCGATGGGGTATTTATCGTAGGCCACGCTTATGGAAAAATTCCCGCCCCGTGCAGCGTCATCAAAGCCACCCATGTGCCAGCGGATCGCCGTGGCTTCGGCCGGCTTCAGTCGCACAAAGCGCTCGATGAGGAACACGCTTTTTTCACCGTGGCCGTAGGGGAAGGCGTCCTCGATGGTGTAGTAGGGCACCTTTTCCCACTGGCCGGTTTTTTCATTCTTCACATTGCGGGTGCTTATTTTGTAGAATTGTGCCTTGCACACATCATGCAGCAGGGCGCACAGCGCAAAGCTTTCGGCGCTATCGGTTTCGGGGTCAAAGTGCTTTTCCATCATCACCTCGTAGACATTAACGCTGTGCTGCACCAAGCCGCTGGGGCAGGCGCAGTGATAGCGGGTGCTGGCCGGCGCGGTGAAAAAATCGGTGGTTTGCAGCCATTCCAGCAGGCGGTCGGCGCCCTCCCGGTGGATGTTGGCCTGATAATATTCGATGAATTTCTGCTTGTAATCCATAGTCGGCTCCTTTTTATTTTCTATGGATATGATACCACATCCCGCCCCCCGGCGCAATAACAAAGCCCCCCGGCTGGAGAAACCGGGGGGTGTTTTGTTGTCTCAATGAGAATTAAGCAAGTGTTAGCTTAACTTATTTCTTCAGGGAGATGGCAGCGCCGGAAACCAGAGCAACAACAGCCAGAGCAGCAGCTACGCCAACTACATCGTTAGCGCCGGTGCCGGGGTTGGTGGTGGTGCCGGTGGAAGCAGCGGTAGCAGTGATGGCCTTATCGGTAACGATAACAGGGCCAGTCAGAGTAGCGGTAGCGGTGAGGACCTTATTGGCGTTGAAAGTAGCACCCAGGTCAACAACGGAACCGTCAGCCTTAACCATATAAACCTTGTAGCCGTCCTTAGCGCCATCAACGGTGATGGAAACAGCCTTGTTGGGCATCAGCTCGTTCTCCAGCTTGGCAACAATGGTAGCATCGCGATCCAGCAGGTTCTTATTCAGAGCCTTGCCAGCAGCAGTGGTGTTATCAATGTTGACATTGCCGATGTTGGCGAACATAACAGTCTCGCCAGCCTTCAGAGTATAAGTGTAGCCGAAGGGGTTTTCAGTAGTAGCATATTTGCCAAGAGTGACAGAGGACTTGGCATTAGCTTCTTGCGTTCTAACTACACTGTAAAGAGTATTCTCTACGAAAGCATCAGGAGTCACGCTCTTACCGTCTTTAGCAATT
>ERZ857982.1752-NODE-1752-length-19149-cov-3.280926_pt1 | contig 19149 bp, 16 predicted proteins | sample MGYA00519955_ERZ857982 | MGnify/ENA primary metagenome ERZ857982 (study PRJEB31778, sample SAMEA3449416) | human gut metagenome | biome: human gut; feature: human-associated habitat; material: faeces | place: United Kingdom | collected 2010/2012 ... | reverse complement strand
CTTCGTAGCCTTTCGGGAGAACGTCGAGTTCCTGGTAAACATACTCTACATCCATGTATTTCTCAATTCGCTTGCCGATGCCCTCGCGGAATGCCTCGTCGATGGCTTTTTTGATGATAAAGATGACTTTCTCAAAACCTGCCTGTTTTGCATCATAAATGGAAAAGTCGATAATCATATTTCCGTACGGGTCAACTGGATCAATCTGTTTTAATCCGCCGTAACGGCTTCCCATTCCTGCTGCCATGATGACTAATACTGGTTTTTTGCTCATGATGTTCTCTCCTTTTTATTCTCCAAAATAAACTTTTAATCTCTCCGCAAAGTCTGCCGGGATTTCTCTTTCAAATGGAAATGGTTCTGCATCCGCCAGATACTCGGCGATTTCGCCCAGGACACCGGCGCTCCGGTTCAGTGACCAGGCGGAGATCCAGTCGATCGTATCGTGGCAGGTATGCATGCCGAAACCATCGCGGTTCAGCGTCATCGCCGGGATGCCCTTCCATGCGAAGGTGTTGGAATCGCTGCTCCAGATGTTGTTGATGAGCGATACGCCTTTGTCCGCCTGTTTTAAGTGCTCCATGATCGCGTCGCATGCCTCTTTCGTTGCTGCCACGCCAAGCACGGTTCCGCCGATGGCCTGTCCGGCGAGGTCGACGTTCATGTTGAAGCGGTGCTGCGCCAGCTCGGCTTCATGCGCTTTCACATACGCCCGGCTTCCGCAGAGACCCAGCTCCTCCGCGCCGAACCAGATGCATTCCAGTGTCCGTTTCGGGCGGTTTTCGGCGAAGTAGTGTGCCAGCTCCATGATGATCGCTGCGCCCGCCATGTTGTCGTATGCACCAGGTCCCTGCGGAACGGAATCGTAATGAGCCGTCAGCGTCAGGATTTCCTCTGGCTGCTCGGTTCCCGGGATGCGCAGGATGATATTTTTCGACGTTCTCCTGATTTTTTTCTGCTGTAAAACGAGGCGTGCACGGCTCGTTCCCCGTTCTACCAGTTCCATCGCATCAAGATAATGAATGACGGCGCACGGCAGTTTCGGATTTTTTACGCCGCGCAGGGTGCGGTAGTCCGGCAGACGGTCCTCATCTTTGTCCAGTGGCGTTCCGGTCAGGATCAGAAATCCGACGGCTCCTGCTTTTTCCAGTTTTTCATAGTTTTCTGCATTGGCACCGCCGTTGATCGCTACTGTGGCAACCGGGATACCGCTTGGCATCTGTACGATAGAGTAAAGGGAATCTCTTCCTCCCAGAGAAGTGGTGTGCATAGGAATTCCGATAACCGGCATCGGGAAAATCGCTGCGCACATTCCTGGTAAATGTGCTGCCATACCGGCACCTGCAATGATGACCTTAAATCCTTTTTCCTCAGCTGTCTTCGCATAATCAAAGAACACGTCCGGCTCTCTGTGTGCGGAGATGATACGCATTTCGTAATCAATCCCAAGTTTCTCCAGAATGTCTGCTGCCTTGCTCATTACCGGCATATCTGAATCACTGCCCATTACAATTCCTACTTGTGCCATTTTAAATATCCTCCTATATGTGAAAAAATTTATGGTTCCATTGCATCCAGCGGCTCATTTAACGGTTCCGTTCCCGGAACGACAAACCGCCCGTTTCTTATAATATCTGTCGTCGTGCCATCTGCACGTACTACTGTAATCGCTCCTAACTCATCATACGGAATCGTAATATCGGTATGACAGTTAAAATATGCTTTTGAAATATCTTCTTTGCGCCGGATCGAAATTTCATTGTCCCTTGCGATGATCGCTTTTCCATCCGGATTGTATGTCATGTTGTCCTCATCGTACGTGTAACAGGTGTCTCCGACCGCAAAATGCGGACCTGTCTTTTCCGCAATCAGAATCGGAAGCTTATCCGCGATCTGATATTTCCGTGCCATCCGGTATGCGGTGGTATTTGTTCCGATTGCAAACTCTCCCATCGGAAGTGTTTTGTGATGGAACAGAATATTGTCCTCTATATACTTGTGGTTTTCATCCTCAGAATCAAAATTTGTACAGGAATAAGCTGTAATTCTTCCGTTTTCAAAATCCAGTTCCAGATTCTTGAAAAGGAATTCCCCCAGATAGACCTGTGTGACGTGCAGCTTTCCTTCTGTTTTCTGCAATACCGGAGATGTGAACACTTCCCCGACCGGAATATTGACATCTGCCACACAGTTTTCAAATGCGGTCTCTTTGGCAGGATCGGAAAGCGGATGAATCTTTACATACAGATCCGTGCGGTTTCCGTTACAGCCTTTGATGTGCACACGGTCCGCCGTATCCAGCACATCAATGATCTTCTGCTGCATATTGCGGTAAAGCATATAATCAAGCGTATTGATATGCACCGTTTCCGCAAAGATTTCTTCGTATTTTTCTCCGATGGACGGAACCGGGTAAGCAATAATCGTAAAACTGCGTTCCTCCCCGTGAATGTAATGATTGATCAGCTGGCTCTTCTCGCTGCGCTCATACACATCGATTTCCCTCTGTTTGTCGGTATAGGTAACGCGCTCCTCTTTCTGCTCCGGCGAAAAAGGCTTTGTCCCGAAAATTTCGATCACTGCCGGTCCTCCGTAATTTGGAGCAATCGCTTTGTGTTTTTCCCAGACAGTACGGTCAACTTCGAGTCCCCGCTCGATGAGTGCCTTATCCAGCCACAGCCCGCGGTCCTCTTTGTGATCGTAAGTAAACTGCTTGTTCAGGGAAATAGAGTACGGACGCAGCACCGGCTGCAATCCGATCTTTTTAAAATTGTGTACGGCGGCGCGTACCATCCGCTCGAATCCCAGCGGATAACGGATCTCCACTACCGACTTTTTAGAAATATCTTTTCCGGTTGTTTCAAATCCGATCCGGTATCCTTCGGTAAATGTATCCGCCATTGCCTGCATCTGCTGCTTTGTCAAGGAATGCAGAAAATGTGCGGACTCCGTCTCATCTTTTCCGATATACAGACCATAACGGTACAGATATGCCGGATGATCCAGCTCCGCTTCCATCACGATCTGGGTGAAATAATCATATTCCGGATCGATCAGTCTGCAGATCGCATCCGCATTAAAAATTTCTGTGTAATCATGCATAAAAGAATACATGCATTTTCTGATCTCGTGCACATTCAGATTCTGTGCATCCTCAAAACAGTTGTAAATTTCCACAAACAGTTCCGCATAAATACACAGATAACGGATATTTCCTTCCATACAGCTGGTATAAATTCCATGCAGTCTGGCATCCAATGCCGAGAGCAGCGGTCCGTATTCCCAGCCCATCTTACTGACGGCATATGCCGGGTTTGCATAACTGTCCGCATAATCTTCCTGCACATCCAGATACAGACGGCGATTGATCTTTTTCCCTTCCAGCGTGGAAATTTCTGCCAGTTTTCCACTCAGGGACGCTTCTGCTAATTTATACAAAACCAGAAACAGTTCCGACATTTCAAAGAAATATCCCCGGTGCAGTTCTTCCACACTGGAGGCTTCCTCCTCGCTGACCGCCTCAATGCGCTCCATCACAAGTTCCAGCCGTTCCCAGTATTCCTCGTTATTTTTGTGATTGATCTCTCTAAAGCTCATAGTTTGTTTCCTTCTTATAGTTTTTAGCTCAAAAATCCCCAGATATAGGTTCCGATCCAGCATACCATATCCAAAAGGGTCAGTCCTAGTCCCAGTCTCGGAAACAACTGGAAGGAATCTTCTTCCCGCAGACTTTTGGCTGCGATGACAAGAACAACAAATGTTGCGATCATCGCAACGACTCCTGCGCTCCCATAATAAGCAGACAGCGAACCGCCTCCCTGAAAAGCAAGCTTCAGGAACACAAGATACCATACCAGAAGAGCAAGTGCTAATACCGTGGCCAATATTCCCTGTCTGGAATGTTTTTTCTCGGTAAACTTATAGCCACGTCTTCTCCGGTTTCTCATATGCGTCTCTCTTTCCTACAACCTTTTTGCTTATTTGCATCCATACTGCTCATAATAGGCATCGATTGCTTTCCTGATCGTGTCATCAATTACAATTCTGCCCTGACATTCCCGATTATATAAGTATTCTACCACTTCTTCCATGGTAACAATTGCTTTTCCTTCAAAACCATATTTCTCATGAATTTCATCGAGTGCGCTCTTTACGCCGCCCTGTCCGACTTCCATGCGGTTTAAGCTGACCATAAGACCAACGATCTCAACGTTTGCAGCCCCACGTACTTTTGGAACAGTTTCTTCCATGGACTTGCCGGATGTCGTCACATCCTCGATCATCACCACGCGGTCTTTATCTTTTAAGCTGCTTCCTAAAAATCCGCCTTTGTCTGCCCCGTGATCCTTGGCTTCCTTGCGGTCACTGCAGTAACGGATCTCTTTTCCGTACAATTCACTGAATGCAATTGCGGTAACAACAGCCAGTGGAATTCCCTTGTATGCCGGTCCGAATAACACATCAAAATCATCCCCGTAACTGGCGTGGATCGCCTTTGCATAATACTCTCCGAGTTTCTTTAACTGGGAACCTGTCACGTATGCACCTGCATTCATAAAAAATGGCGATTTTCTTCCACTCTTCAGTGTAAAATCGCCAAATTTGAGAACATCACTCTCTACCATAAACTCAATGAACTCACTCTTGTAACTTTCCATTGTATACTTTCCTCCTGTATCAAAAGGCATTCTGCCCTTGTTATTTCGCAGTTTTCTATTAAATTTTAGCATACTTCCGGTGGGTTTTCAATGCGCGAATCATAAAAAGAAACAGCATCCCCACCCCTGCGAGGCGATCCGCCCCGCAAAGTTTCGGATGCTGTTCTTAAATACGGATCCGGCTGTTATTTAACGGTTACTTTTACTGTGTTGCGAGGAACTGACCAGCAATACCACAGATCTGCGTAACTCTAATCAGGCAATTTCAGATTCCGTACAGACAATTTCCGCAGTTTCTGAAGAACTGACCGCCCATGCATCCGAAACAATGGATGCAGAGACCGTAAACACACAGATTCTGGAAAACATTGCTGCCAAAATGAAATCCCTGGTACCATATATTCAAAAACAGTAAGCAGTTACCATATCTTTATTCCGAAACGGCACCGATTAGTTCTTTGATATCGCTCACATGATATTTTTCCATGTAGCGCTCAATGCCTTCTACAATTTCCATGGTCACTGCCGGATTCCGGAAATTGGCGGTGCCGACAGATACAGCTGTCGCACCCGCCAGTATCATCTCAATCGCATCTGCAGCATTCATAATTCCTCCCATTCCAATGATCGGAACCTTTACTGCCTGTGCCGTCTGATAAACCATACGCACGGCTACCGGATGAATTGCCGGACCGGACATCCCACCGGTCTTGTTTGCAAGAACAAATTTTCTCCGGTTGATATCAATCTTCATTCCCGTGATCGTGTTAATCAAAGACAGGGCATCCGCACCACCTGCTTCCGCTGCACGCGCCATCTCTGTGATGTCTGTGACATTCGGACTCAGTTTCATGATCACCGGCTGTTTTGCATACTTTTTCATTTCCTTTGTGATTGCTTCTACCGCTTTCGGATCCTGTCCAAAAGCAATTCCACCCTCTTTTACGTTCGGGCAGGAAATATTGATTTCCAGCATGTCCACCGACTCTTCTGCCAGCCGTTTTACCACTTCCACATATTCCTCTGTCGAGTGTCCGCATACGTTTACAATAATTTTAGTATCATATTTTTTCAGGAATGGAATATCTCTCTCACAGAACAGATCAATTCCCGGATTCTGCAATCCCACGGCGTTGAGCATCCCGCCATAGACTTCTGCCACACGCGGAGTCGGATTTCCCGGCCACGGTACATTTGCCACACCTTTGGTAACCACCGCACCAAGCCGGTTTAAGTCTGTAAATTCACTGTATTCTGCTCCGGAGCCAAAGGTTCCGGATGCCGTCATTACCGGGTTTTTTAAGGTAACACCACATAATTCCACACTTGTATTCATTACAGATCCACCTCCTCAGCCAGAAATACCGGCCCTTCTTTACAGATTCTCTTGTTTTTCACATTGGAATGTGCATCTTTTTCTTTGGAATTGCACACACATGCCAGACATGCACCGATTCCGCATGCCATCCGTTCTTCCATGGAAATATAACAGGTCATGCCCTGCTCTGCTGCATACGCTTTCAACGCCCGCAGCATCGGTGTCGGTCCGCACGCATATATTACATCTGCATTTAACTTATACTCTTTCATGGCATCCAGCACATTTCCCTTTGCACCGACACTTCCATCTTCCGTTGCCACGTAACAGTCTCCCTGTTCTTTAAATTCATCCAGAAGAAACGTCTGTGCATCCCGGTATCCCATCACACTGACAAATTCACAGGTGCCGGCAGCCTTGATGCTCTTTGCAAGTTCAAGCATCGGAGGAATTCCGATTCCTCCGCCGATCAGGAAAGCTTTCTTTCCCGGCTCCACGGTAAATCCGTTTCCAAGCGGTCCCAGTACCCGGATCTTATCGCCCGCTTTTAACCGGGAGAATTCTTCCGTTCCGGTTCCTTCTCCCGTTACCCGGTATACCAGACGAAGTGTTCCTGCCTCTGCATCAATCCCACACAGGCTGATCGGACGTGGCAGAAGTTTGCTGGCATCATTACTGTACAATGATACAAACTGTCCTGCCTTTGCATGTCCTGCAATATGCTTCGTCTGGATTGTCATGTCATAGATATCTTTTCCGATGCACTGCTGCTTCAGCACCGTAACATTTTCCTGAAATTTTTCGCTCATAAAATCCAACTGTCTCCCTTTTGTAAAATCACAACTTTATTTTTATCTCTGTGCAAGTGCTCCGGATATGTCTGCGATCATATCTTTGACTGCCAGACGGGAGGCATCTGCGAAGTTCTCCGGTGTCATTCCCTGCTCTTTATACTTATCCTGTTTGTAAGCACAGATGATACCACGGGAAGAGTTTACAATTGCTCCTAATCCATCCTCATTAAAGAAATGTACCAGATCCTTGCCCTGTCCTCCCTGTGCACCATAACCCGGTACCAGAATGAACGATTTCGGCATCACTTTACGAAGAATTTCCCCCTGCTCCGGATACGTTGCTCCGACAACTGCTCCAACATAGCTGTAGGAATCTCCCATACATTCGCTTCCCCACTCTGCTACCTTTTCACCAACCAGTTCATACAGCGGACGACCGTCGATCAGACGATCCTGGAACTCTCCGCTGGATGGATTGGAGGTCTTTACGAGAATAAAGATTCCTTTCTTTTCTTCTTTGCATACATCCACAAACGGCTTGATACCATCGGTTCCCAGATATGGATTTACTGTAGCAAAATCCTCATTAAAACCGGTATATGTTTTGCTTCCGATCTGTACTTTTCCGAGATGTCCGGTCGCATAGGCTGCGGATGTGGAACCGATATCCCCACGCTTTACATCTCCGATCACAACCAGATCTTTCTCGTGGCAGTAATCTACCGTCTTCTGGAATGCCGCTACACCGGCCACACCAAACTGCTCATACATGGCGATCTGCGGCTTTACTGCCGGGATCAGGTCATATACATGGTCTACGATCTCTTTGTTATACTGCCAGATGGCTTCTGCTGCTCCCTCTAACGTCTCACCGAACTGAGCGAACGCTGCTTTTTGTATGTGCTCCGGCACATAAGAAAGCATCGGATCGAGTCCCACAACGATAGGTGCGTTGGTCTTTTTAATTTTTTCTACTAATTTGTTGATCATGTGATTGATTTCCCTTCTTAATTTATTACTTATTTAATTCATTAAATACAACTTCGCCGTCACAGATCGTGCACTTTACACGTCCCGTAACTTCTTTCCCGTCAAACGGTGTATTTCTTCCCTTGGAAGCAAATGTGTTTTTGTCAATGCGGTAGGTTTCCTCTGGATCAAAGATCACGACATCTGCCGCTTTTCCCGGCTGGATATCTCCCTTATCAATACCGACAATCTGTGCCGGATGGTAACTCATACACGCTGCCATCTGCATCGGCGTCAGATATCCACCGAGTACCAGTTCATTATGTGTAAGACATGCGGCGGTTTCCAGTCCGACAATTCCAAACGGTGCTTCCTGCATCGAACGGTTTTTATCTTCAAATGTGTGTGGCGCATGGTCTGTGGAAATCACTTCCATAATGCCATCCCGCAGTCCCTCACGCAGTGCTTTCACGTCTTCCTTTGTGCGGAGTGGCGGATTCATCTTGTAATTGGTATCCGCTTCTTTCATATCGTCTGTGGACAGCGTAAAGTGATGCGGACACACTTCTGCCGACACCCGGACACCTTCTTCCTTTGCCACTTTTACCATGAGCACGGAATCCTTTGTGGAACAATGACACAGATGAAGCTGTGCCCCGGTATCTTTTGCCAGAATAATATCTCTTGCAACAATCACATCCTCCACGGAATTGGTAATTCCCGGAAGTCCCAGTTCTTTTGCTTTTGCATCGGCATTCATGACACCTCCGCGTACCATATGGATATCTTCGCAATGGGCAAGTACCGGAATGCCCAGACGCGCTGCCTCAAGCATACCGTCCCGATACAAAGCGGCATCCATGACAGATTTTCCGTCCTCGCTGATTGCCGGACTTCCTGCCTTAACCATTCCTTCAATATCCGCAAGTTCTTTTCCCTGCTGTCCCTTTGTCACCGCACCAACCTGCAGGACATGAATACAGCTCCCGGATTTTGCTTTGTTGTGCACATAATTGACAATATCCGGATTGTCTGCTACCGGCTTTGTATTCGGCATGGTCAGCACTGTCGTATATCCACCATGCGCAGCGGCCTGCATCCCGGTATAAATATCCTCTTTCTGTTCAAATCCCGGATCGCGGAAATGTACATGCATATCAATAAATCCCGGCATCACATAACATCCGTCCGCATTGATCACACGTTCGGCTTCTTTTTCCGGAAGTTCTTTTCCAATCTTTTTTATCTTCTGATCTTCGATCAGGACATCTGCCACCTCATCCATCTGTGTTGCCGGATTGATGACATGTCCCCCTTTGATTAAAATGGTCATTCTTTTTCCTTTCTTTTAACGTTTCACAGCAACAGATCCCGAAAAATTCCCACAGATCCGAATACCCTGCGTTGTCTTATAAGCGCGTACTTTATAATATACCGACTTCTTTGAGGTTGTCTTAATTTTGTACTTTGTGGACGTTGTAGCTGCAATCTTTTTATAAGTTCCGTTCTTGCTGGATGCCTGATAAATTTCATACCCTTTCACACCTGCCGTTTTGCCCCAGGAAATACGCACTGCATTTTTTGCACAGCGGACTGCTTTTATATTCTCTACCGCACCGATACTTGTCCCTGCATTATCCGCATATGCCTTGATACAGATGTTTCCGATTCTTCCACCGTAACTGGTGCTTACATCCGCCACATCTTCCCAGCTGCCACCGCGATAGAGGAAACTCTGATTATAATCACAATATACCCGGCTGGTTAAACTGCTGTCACTGACTGCATATTCCATATCGAGTCCGACACCGCTTTTCTGCAGTTCTACCACAACCGCATAGTAAGTTCCCTGAGGTACGGATACCGCTTTATTCAGCCTGATGGTATGGGTTCCGGCATACGTTGTTGTACCGGACACCTTTGCTGCAAGTATGCCACTCTTAGGATTATGCAGGTTTGTCAGATTCGTATATACACGGATCGTATATGGAACATTCGCATCTTTGGAAAGGGAAATTGAAACTGCTTTCACCAGTTCATTATCTGCCTTTTTTGCCCTGAAAATATTCGCTGAAGTCGAAATTCCACGCAGTTTTCCCACATCTGCCCCACCATCATACTGATAATTATAATCATAATTATCCGCAGACTCAAAATCAAAAATCCATGCAGCATCCTCAATGGATTTATCATAATAAGAAAGCCAGAAATAACTGTTGATATTGTTTTCTGTCTTATCCGACCAGCTGTTCCTGCAAAGCCATGCTCCGTCTCCTGCCGGTTTATTTTTAAACGAAGATGCCGGAAAATTATCATCCCAGCCCACAATATTCACTGCATGGTTCGATGCAACACTGCTTGTCGGGCAGTAATAGGTTGCCACATTCTCTCCTGTTTCTGCATAGACTGCAGATCCCACATAGTTGGCCGTTCCGTCCATATACAGTCCCAGCCCGGCAGATCCGTGCTGCATAATCTCACATTTCACCTGGGTAGCATTTTTGTGAATATTAATAATATATACATTCTGCAGATGTGCCACATCCTGATCAAAAGCGTAACTTTTTGCCAGTGTCGTGGTGGTCGGTGCCAGAGCGTACGGTACACGGTTCTCGTCCGTCACCCCTTCCCACTGCAGAAGCGTCCGGCTCGCGAAATCCAAATTTCCGCCCATGGTCAGATAATTTTTATGGTTCATAATATTTAAAGAGTCGCCAAATGTTCCACCCAGCGGGTCTTCTACATTATTATAAGTAAAATAGGCAAGCTGCAATTCACTCAGATCAATACTTTTGTCTGCCGTCTGATTGTCTGCAATCAGATCAAACTCCGCAAGTCCGATTGCGGAAAATGCCCAGCACGTATCATATTTTCCCTGATCACGCACGCCAGGATAGCGGATCGTAAGTTCCGACAACTTGTTCATATAGGCGGACGGCACTGCTTCTGCCTTTTTCAGCCTGGATTTTGTTTCTTGTACCACCGGAACATTTTCACTTTTGGGTGACTCTGTGTATCCGCCGGTTTTCTGGGCATAAACCCGTTCCTGCATTCCCGGAACAGCAGTTATGACAACTGCTGCAGAAAGCAAAAATGCTGCAAGCCTTCTGGTTTTATTTTTCATTTTCTACCTCTTTCTTATCGTCAGGTTTCTTCTTTCTATTATAAATATGAACCAGCTGCACTGTCAAACATTTTGCGCAAAAAAGGCACTGATTATCAGTGCCTCTCTTCCCGTTTATTTTGCCGCAATGACATCTGCCATATCATAATGTCCTGCACCTTTTCCGTTTAAGAACTTCGCTGCCTCTACTGCGCCCTTGGCAAATACGGCCTTAGAGTATGCCGTATGCTTGAATTCAATCACCTCATCCTGTCCGGCGAAAATCACTTCATGCTCTCCGACAATATTGCCGCCACGAACAGAAGAGAGTCCAATTTCGTATTTATCCCTCTTCTTGCGCTTCTGGCTTCTGTCATAGGTATAGGTATATGCCTCATCCAGTGCCTCATTCATGGAATCAGCCAGTGCCAGTGCCGTGCCGCTCGGTGCATCCAGCTTCTGGTTATGATGTTTCTCTACAATCTCCATATCAAATCCTGCCGGCGCAAATACCTGCGCAGCTTTTTTGAGCAGTTCCATCAGAGTATTGATTCCGAGAGACATATTTGCGGATTTTAAAATTGCAACTTTTTCGTATGCTTTTTCCACATCGGCAAGCTGCTGTTCGGAAAGTCCTGTCGTACAAAGCACGATCGGAATCTGTTTTTCCACACCATATGCAAGCAGCGCATCCACTGCTTTTGCATTGGAAAAATCAATGATTACATCCGCATCCACCGTACACTCTTTCAGACTGGCAAATACCGGATAATCATTTTTGATTCCATCATAAGTATCAATTCCTGCAACAATCTCAATGTCCTCATCCTGCGCACAGATTCCTGTGATACACTGTCCCATCTTCCCGTTGCAGCCATTCATGATCGCTCTTGTCATTTTCTTTTGTGCCTCCCTGATCTATGCTAAAATTCCATAATTTTTCATTACTTCTGCAAGTTTCTTTGCATTAGCCTCGCTCATCTCACAGAGTGGGGAACGAAGAGGTCCTACTTCCATACCCATCAGGTTTAATGCCTTCTTAACCGGAATCGGATTTACTTCGGAAAACAGTGCATCTACCAGTGGAAGCGCCTCCAGCTGCAGTTTTCTTGCTGTCTTAATATCACCCTTGAAGAAGCTTTCACACATTGCGTGTACTTTGCCCGGTGCCACATTGCTCCATACCGAAATCACACCGACTGCACCGATTGACATAAGCGGTACAACAAGACCGTCTTCACCGGAATAAAGATCCAGTTTTCCGTCGGTAAGTGCCATCGTCTTGGAAGCCTGTGCCAGATTTCCGGTTGCTTCCTTTAATCCTACGAGATTACTCTTGGTGCGGACCAGCTCGGCAACCGTCTCCGGAAGAAGATTACATCCGGTACGTCCCGGCACATTATACATAATGATCGGACACTTGGTGCTGTCTGCGATCTGTGAATAATGGCTGATCAGGCCTGCCTGTGTTGCCTTGTTATAATATGGTGTAACGATCAGAAGTCCGTCTGCTCCTGCCTCTTCTGCCTCCTGTGAAAGCTGGATGGCTGTACGTGTGCAGTTTGAACCGGTACCTGCCACAACCGGAACACGATGTTTTGTAAACTCGATGGCTGCCTTGATCACATCACGGTGTTCTTCCATCGTAAGTGTTGCGCTTTCTCCTGTCGTACCTGCAATTACGATGGCATCTGTACCACCGTCAATCTGCTGGTTGATCAGTTCCTCAAGTTTATCATAATTAACTTCCTCATTGTTCTTCATTGGTGTCACGATTGCGACTCCGGCTCCCTTAAAAATTGCCACTGTTTTATTCTCCTTTCTAAATAAAAAAACCAGCTCAAAACGAGCTGGTCAATCTAACCTTTTTTAGATCTGATAGCTCTCCATCCACGCTCATACGCTTCTGACAGTCATACGATTATTCACCGCATGCCCAAAAACCAGACTGCAGTCATCCGGTTCTTTCGGCGCTTTCCCCTTTTACCTGCATTCGACTGTGTCTGCCACATCCAACAGGCTACTCATGAATTACGCGACCTCTATCCCATGTATTTCTTTCATTCTATCACCACCGGCATAGTCTGTCAATCTATTTCTCCGGTGCGATATTATAAACCTCGTCTGCTGCCTCACGGATTTTTTCATCCAGAACGCGTCCTGTGCAGACCAGAGTCATTTCTTCCGGCTTTGCGGCAAACAGCTCACAAATTTCTTCAGGGCTTATCACCTTTTCGTCCACAATTCCAAGTACCTCATCTAAGATTAGCATATCACAGGCACCTGTCGTAACGACTTTCTTTCCGTAATTGAATCCATTGCGCAGATTCATACTTTCTTCCTGTTTTGCCTCCTCGGAAAGTGCCTCAAAACACTCATCCGATTTTGCAAAACGGAATATTTTTATTTCCGGCTCCAGCCGGCTTAAAAATGTCAGTTCGTTTTCATTTTTTCCCTTCAAGAACTGAATGATAATGACGCTTTTTCCCTCGCTGGCAATACGAATTGCATTCCCGATTGCCGCGGTCGATTTACCATGTCCCTCTCCATAATAAACCTGAATCACTCCTCTGTCCATTTCAGCCTCCATGATATCTCTTAACCAAATGAAATCCTATGTAAGATAACACAAAAGCGTCAAATAATCAAGTCTACTCCAGGAATTCAATCTTGCTGACGGATACCTCGTAAGCAACCCTCTGCTCCACCTGTGTCTCACTGACTTTCTTTACATACTCGCGGCTCTGGATTCTTCCCCAGATCTGCACATGTGATCCGACCTCGAATCCGGATGCAAATCTTGCATTTCTGCCCCAGCAGATGCAGGGAATATAGTCCGATTTGCCATATGACCGGTTGACTGCGACCAGAAGATCCGCGATCTCCCTTCCCAGAGGTGTTTTTCGGTATACCGATTCCTTACAGATAAATCCATCCAGAAAAATCTGGTTGGCTGCATTTTCTTTCTCAAACTGCTCAACCAGTTCAAACTCCCTCGCAAAAACCGATAACACCAGACGGTTTTTATGCTCCTCATGCCGGTTGAATGAACGGAACTGTCCTGTAATATAGACGCATTTTCCCTCCGCACTCTCCTGCACATTGACCAGACGCTCCGATACCATCACCGGAATATAATCGACGAAACTGGACAGGCGGTGGACAGATACTTCCACCATATAAAATCCTTCCCCATATACCTCGTGACTATACGAAAAGTCCGATACAATTTCTCCCATAATAGTGACCTGATTGTTTTCACACATTTTATCTGCCATGAATACTCCTTCCTTTTGTGGAAATTTTTGATAGGCTTCTGTTTTACCATTTAATGGTTGGTAGAAATCATCAAACCTTGTCGATAAGGCCGGCGAAAACTATCTAAAACGCTTAAATCGCCGGTGTGCGTTGAAAAAAGCTTGCGAAATCAGCTTTTTATGATAAAATAGGATAGGTTATTTATGTAAAGTTAAACAATATTAAAAAGAAGGTTAAATTTATGGTAACAACAAGAGACGACATTCGTAATATCGCAATCATCGCCCATGTCGATCATGGTAAAACCACACTGGTCGATGAGCTGTTAAAACAAAGCGGTGTGTTCCGTGCCAATCAGGAAGTTCAGGAACGTGTCATGGACTCCAACGATATCGAGCGTGAGCGTGGTATCACTATCCTGTCCAAAAATACCGCTGTATTTTATAAGGATACAAAAATCAACATTATCGATACGCCTGGCCATGCCGATTTCGGTGGTGAGGTAGAGCGTGTTCTTAAGATGGTAAATGGTGTAGTCCTCGTCGTAGACGCATTCGAGGGAACCATGCCGCAGACCAAATTCGTACTGATGAAAGCACTTGCTTTAAATCTCCCGGTTATTGTCTGCATCAACAAGATCGACCGTCCGGAAGCGCGCCCTGCAGAAGTGATTGATGAGGTGTTAGAGCTTTTCATGGATCTGGATGCTTCCGATGAGCAGCTTGACTGCCCGTTCATCTACGCTTCCGCAAGAGACGGATACGCTATGTACAATCTCGACGATGAAAAGAAGGACATGACTCCTCTTTTCGAGACGATCGTAAACTATATCCCGGCCCCGACCGGAGATCCGGATGCCAACACACAGGTTTTAATCAGTACCATCGATTACAACGAATACGTTGGCCGTATCGGTATCGGTAAAGTCGACAACGGTTCCCTGAAAGTCAACCAGGAAGCAGTCGTTGTCAACCATCACGATCCGGACAAACTTGAGAAAGTCCGCATCAGCAAACTGTATGAGTTCGATGGTTTAAATAAAGTAGATGTCAGTGAAGCAAAGATCGGTTCCATCGTAGCCATCTCCGGTATTGCGGACATTCACATTGGAGATACCATCTGTTCTCCGGAAAATCCGGTAGCTATTCCGTTCCAGAAGATTTCCGAGCCGACTATCTCCATGAACTTCATGGTCAATGACAGCCCGTTAGCAGGACAGGAAGGTAAGTTCGTTACCTCACGTCACATCAGAGAGCGTCTGTTCCGCGAGCTGAACACCGATGTCAGCCTGAGGGTAGAGGAAACCGAGTCTCCGGACTGCTTCAAGGTTTCCGGCCGTGGTGAGCTGCATCTGTCCGTCCTGATCGAAAACATGCGCCGTGAGGGATATGAGTTCGCAGTAAGTAAGGCAGAAGTTATCTACAAAGAGGACGAGCGCGGACGCAAACTCGAGCCAATGGAAATCGCATACGTTGACGTTCCGGACGAGTTCTCCGGTACTGTCATCCAGCTCCTCAGCGAGCGTAAAGGCGAGCTTCACGGCATGAGCCGCGCAAGCGATGGTTCCACCCGTCTGGAGTTCGAAATCCCGGCACGAGGCCTGATTGGTTTCCGTGGAATCTTCATGACCTCCACCAAAGGAACTGGTATCCTGAACACCGAGTTTGAAGGCGGCCGCCATCAGCGCCGCATCGACAAGCTGACCGCATTGGAGAACCGCTGATTCTTAGGTTTGACGATTGGAATGGCCGCCGTTTTACTCTGGCCATGAATCAAGGAAAAAATTTTTTTGAGTTCGCGTTTGTCGCGGCCCCGACGCTTGTCAGGGCAAAGCCCTTCCATCTGCTATCGCAGATCGCTCGCCTGCTTGAAAGACCCGCTGGGGCTTTCATTGCTGCGCAACCGCAGGGCCGCTCCAAACGCCTTTTCACAAGAGGGGTCGGAACGACAAACGTCCGGATATTTGAATGAAAATCACTCGCAACCAATTTCTGAAACTGATCCCCGCTGCGGCGCTGACGCTGACCGGCTGCGGCAGCAAGGCTCAACCTGCCAATACGGAAAGTCTTGTTTTCTCCCATCATTACCAACTGGACTATGCACAGCAGTTCACGGCGGACTGCTATGAGGGAGGCTATACCATGCTGACCATTGCGGAGTCGGATACGCGGTTCCTTGTTGTGCCGGAAGATGCTGCGGAGGTGGACGGTCTGCCTGCTGATGTGACTGTGCTGCGCCAGCCGGTGGAGAATATTTATCTGGTCTCCACCTCGGTGATGGATCTGCTTTTGCATCTGGATGCACTGGACAGCGTGGCCTTTTCCGGCACCAAGGCCGAGGGCTGGTATCTGCCCGCAGTGCAGCAAGCCATGGAAGAGGGAAAAATCGCGTATGCAGGCAAGTACAGCGCCCCGGATTACGAGCAGATCCTGGCAGCGGGCTGCCGCCTTGCCATTGAGAATACTATGATCCTGCACACGCCGGAGGTAAAGGAGCAGCTGGAACACTTTGGCATCCCGGTGCTGGTGGAGCGTTCCAGTTACGAGAGCGACCCGCTGGCCCGCATGGAGTGGATCAAGCTTTACGGCATCCTGCTGGGCAGGGAAGAACAGGCCGAGCAGGTGTTTTCCGCGCAGGAGACAGCCGTTCAGCCCATCCTCTCGCAGGAACCCACGGGAAAAAGCTGTGCCTTCTTCTCGCTGACCACCAACAACCTTGCCACTGTGCGCAAGGGCAGTGACTATGTGGCCCGCATGATCGAAATGGCGGGCGGCAGCTATGTCTTTGCGGACCTGACGGACAATGGCAACAGCCTTGCTACCATGAACCTGCCGCTTGAGGACTTCTATGCAGGCGCAAAGGATGCCGATGTGCTCATCTACAACAGCGCCATCGAGGGCATGATCGCATCGGTGAGCCAGCTGACCGAGCGTTTCCCACTGTTGAACGAGTTCAAAGCGGTGCAGAACGGTCAGGTGTGGTGCACCACCCAGAGCCTGTTCCAGCAGAGCATGGAGCTGGCCGACCTCATCTCCGATATGAACCTCGTTTTTACCGAGGGCAGGCCCGACCCGGCCTCCCTCCGCTTTTTGCAGCAGATCGTATAAAAGGAGCATTGCCATGACCACCACACGCCGCCTCAGCCTCGCCTACCTCGCCCTCACGGCGGGGCTTGCGGTGCTGTTCGCGCTCAACCTGTTCTGGGGCAGCGTGGAGCTGACGCCCGGGGCAGTGGCTGCAGCCCTGCTGGGCCGGGGTGGGGATGCGCTGGCTGTGGGCATCGTGCTGCAGCTGCGCCTGCCCCGGGCCGTCATGGTGGTGCTGCTGGGCGCGGCCCTCTCCGCAGCGGGCTACCTTTTGCAGACCTTCTTTGCCAACCCCATTGCAGGCCCCTTCGTCATGGGCGTGTCCAGCGGCGCGAAGCTGGCCGTGGCCCTCACGATGGTGGTCTTCCTGCAAAGGGGGCTGCTTACCGGTTCGGCCACCCTCATCATCGCGGCCTTTGCGGGCGCGATGGCGGCGATGGCCTTCGTGCTGGTGGTGGCCCGGCGGGTGCCCCGGATGAGCATCCTTGTCATCTGCGGCATCATGATCGGCTACATCTGCTCGGCCATCACCGACATCGTCGTGACCTTCGCGCAGGACTCCAACATCGTCAACCTCCACAACTGGTCGATGGGCAGCTTTTCCGGCATGACGTGGGCCAATGTGGGCGCTGCGGCCTGCGTGGTGCTGCCCGCACTGGCAGCGGCATTCCTCCTCTCCAAGCCTATGGCGGCCTACCAGATGGGGGAAAGCTATGCCCGAAGCGTCGGCGTGCCGGTGCGGGCCTTCTCGACGGCCCTCGTGCTCCTTTCCAGCCTCCTCTCCGCCTGCGTGACGGCCTTTGCCGGGCCGATCTCGTTCGTGGGCATCGCGGTGCCTCATCTGGTCAAGAGCCTGCTGGGCAGCGCCAAACCCCTCTATGTCCTGCCGGGCTGCTGCCTTGGCGGGGCGGCGTTCTGCCTGCTCTGCGACCTTATCGCCCGCAGCCTGTTCGCGCCCACCGAGCTGTCCATCAGCTCGGTGACAGCAGTTTTTGGTGCACCGGTGGTCATCTGGCTGCTGGTGCGCCGCCAGACAGAGGGAGGCCGGGAATGAGCGAAGAAAAAGCCTTCTGCCGCACCGATGACCTTGCCATTGGCTACGGCAAAACGCCCCTGATGGAGCACATCCGCCTCGGAGCCGAAAAGGGGAGCATCCTCACCCTCATCGGACCCAACGGTGCGGGCAAATCTACCCTCCTCAAGACGCTGGCGGCCCAGCTGGCCCCGCAGGGGGGCGCTGTCCTGCTGGACGGAAAGAGCCTTGCGGACTACTCCGGCCCTGAGCGCGCCCGGAAGATGGCCCTGATGGTGCCCCACACCCGCCGCACTGAGCTGACCACCTGTTTCGAGATGGCCTCCGCCGGGCGCTACCCCTACACGGGGCGGCTGGGCGTCCTCTCGGCGGAGGACAGGCGGCAGGTCCACGCCGCGCTGGCTCTCGTGGGGGCCGAAGCGCTGGCGGGACGGGACTTCAACTGCATCAGTGACGGCCAGCGCCAGCGCGTGCTGCTGGCCCGGGCCATCTGCCAGCAGCCGGAGCTGATCCTGCTGGACGAGCCGACGTCCTTCCTTGACATCAAGGGCAAGGCCGAGCTTCTGGCCATCCTGAAGGGCCTCGCCCGGGACAAGAAGATGGCCGTCATCCTCAGCCTCCACGAATTAGAGCTGGCCCAGAAGATCTCGGATAAGGTCGTCTGCGTCTCGGCGGCGGGCGTCTCGGACGTTATGACGCCCGGACAGGCGTTTGCCCGGGAAAACATCTGTAAAATTTATGATTTGAGCGACGAGCAGTACGCTTTTCTGTACGGTGAAGCGAAAAAGCCCGCCGAGACGGGGCAGCCCCGCTTCGAACACTACGTTCGCAGCGGTCAGAAGCTCCTGCGCTGCGGCTACACCACCGGCACCTGCGCAGCGCTGGGGGCGGCGGGCGCAGCCCGTCTCCTCCTCCCCGGCCGCGCCCCGG
>ERZ857982.1731-NODE-1731-length-19355-cov-18.461399_pt1 | contig 19355 bp, 29 predicted proteins | sample MGYA00519955_ERZ857982 | MGnify/ENA primary metagenome ERZ857982 (study PRJEB31778, sample SAMEA3449416) | human gut metagenome | biome: human gut; feature: human-associated habitat; material: faeces | place: United Kingdom | collected 2010/2012 ... | reverse complement strand
GACGACGAGGCCCTTGCCATCCGCTGGCACATGGGCGCGTATGACGATGCTTTCCGTGGAGGGAGCCGGGCGCTGAATGCTGCCATGGAAAGAACGCCGCTTGTGCTGGAGCTGCATTACGCGGACATGATAGCGACGCAGAGAGAAAAGCACGAAGAGGGACTGTGAATGGCGTACTGGCTGGAGCTATCCGATCTGCCGCCGCGTTACCGGGCGCAGGCAGAGGCACAGCTTGCCGGGCGAGGGAAAAAGCGGGGCGACACCGTGACGGCGGCGGCCCGTGCCGCTGCCATGTCCGGGCTGAAATTTGACAGCCGGGGCGAGTATGAATACTATGTCGGCACCGTTGCGCCAAAGGTCGGACGCGGGGAGATCGTGAAGTGGGAGGCGCATCCCTGCTTTCTGCTGTTCCCGGCGGGAGAATACAACGGCGTGAAGCTGCGGAGCGTTCAGTACACGGCGGATTTCCGGCTGACCTATGCCGACGGCACGGTGGAGATCGTGGAGATCAAGAGCAAGTTTGTCCGGCGGATGCAACGGGATTATCCTGTACGGCGGCGAGTGTTTCTGGAGCTGATTGCCCGTCCGGCGGGCTGGAAATTCACAGAGATCATCACGGCGGACAGCAAGGAAGAAATCAAACGCTGGCGGGAGCTGGCGGAGGAGGTATCATCATGTGGAAAAAACGGCTGACGCACTACGACAACGACGGGCGCGTATATTCCAGCAGGGGCTACGAGGTGGCCCTTGCAAAGCTGGCGTGGTTCGAGGACAGGGAGCAGAGACGGGAGGAAATGCCCGTGTGCGGCCTGTGCCAGCGGCACCAAAAGCTGGAGACCGTGGACGGAACGGCGTTCTGGCTGGAATACGGCGAGGACGGCAGGCCCCGCCTTGCGATGGACAGCACGGCGCGGGGCGGCGGGCTGAATGTGCTGTGCGCGGAGTTCTGCCCCATGTGCGGGCGGTTCTGCGGGAAGCTGGAGGCGGAGCATGAGGAGAAATAAGCATATCCCGGCGCATTTTGGCACCAACGTGGCCCGGACGGCGCAGACGCGCTATCTGCGGGGGAAAACGCCGGAGAGCGAGCGGGTGGAGAAAAACCGGGAGGCGGCGGGCCATGTGATCTCTCTGTGCTTCATGGTGGCGCTGCATGACCGCTACGGCATCGGGAAAGACCGGCTTGACCGCGTGATCACCGCCGCAAACGGCGCGTTGGAGCGGTTTGCCGTCAACAAGCGCGGCGTGGGCATGGAGCGGGCGAAAAAGAAGCTGAACGAGGAGCTGGAGGGCCTGCTGACGGAAAAATTCGTGCTGCCCGCGTCGAAAGCGCCGAAAAGCAACCGGGATTGGGCTTTGCTGGGCGAACGGAGGGAGGCGGCGGAGATCGTGGTGAAATGCTATGCGCTGGGGACACGTCAGGCCATCGGTTTTGGTTTGGAGCGGCTGAATGAGACCGTCCGCGCCACGGAGGACGTATTCCGGCAGTTCAACGAGTGGGCCGAGGGCGGGGACTGGTTCGGCTACAATATGCTGGCCCGGCGCATGACGGACATTCTCGGCGAGCCGGTGGATGTGGACGAGAGCGACGCGAAAGAGCCGATCTTCGGGAAAACGCTGGATTGACACCACAGGCAAGAAGATTTGGCGCGGAGCCAAGAACAGGAGGCGACGGATGCGGTATGGCAGCGTGAAGCACATAGCCCTGTACTACAAGGCAATTCCGGGGATGCTGCGCCTGCTGCGGCAGGAGCGGGCGGAATTGGAGGGCAATTATTACGGACTGCGGGGGCTGGCGTGTGACGGGATGCCGCGCGGTTCGTCGCCGGGAAAGCCGACGGAGGAAAGCGGGCTGCGGGCGCTGGAAAACGGCGTGAGCGAGCGGCTGGCAGAGATCGCGGAGACGGAGCGGGTTTTGTCCGAGGATGAAGCCTGTATTCGCGCCTGTCTGGACGCGCTGAACGGTAAGTACAAAGAGGTCATTGTGATGCGCTATGTGCGTGGGTACAGTTGGGCGAAGATCAGCGCGAGACTTGGGACGGCGGACAGCACGGCCCGCGATTGGCACACAAGAGCAATGGAGCGGCTGGGCGAGGTGCTGGAGGAGCTGCCGGAAGCGGAGGCGTTGGCCCGTCGCGCGTCGCGCGCGCGTACATAATAAGCGGCAAAAAATTTTGGGCCGTCCGGCGGGGCTGAGCAAGGGCTGCTTTGCCGACTGATCTTGCACCGGAACACCACGGCGGCGGAACAGGAAAACCAGCCTTATAGGAACAAGTTTTTCAAGACTTCGCGCGTGGCGCGAAAGGGTTTCCGTGATCGTCGGGGCGGCTCTGGAAAAACAATTTGCGAATGGGAGGAAAAGACCGTGGATTTTGTGGATAAGCTGGTGGAGGGCATGAGGCGGCTTTTTGTGCGGAGAGCGAGGCGAAAAGCGCTCCGGCGGCGGTGCAGATACCTGTACAGCAGCAAGAGAAGATAAAAATGCCCCGGCGGGCCGTTTTGGTACGGTCTGCCGGGGTTTTGTTCTGCACGATAGCAAGTCGGATTTGTGTTATTCGTCGGCGGGGCTGTCAAGCTCCAGCGGGCGTCCCTCGCGCTTCATGCGTTCTTCGCAGGCTTGCAGCACATACGCCTGTACGCTCTGCCCGGCGGCCTTGGCAGCGGCGCGGATGGCGTTGCCGATGGGCTTAATGGGGCGGGCGCTGATGCGGTCGCATTTGGCGTTGTAAATGTCGTTGTTGCGGCGCTTGCTTTCGGGTATGGGCATGGTCAATCCTCCTTTTCCGGCTCGTCCGGGCAGTCTGTCAGGTCGATCACGATGATCTCCGGCGGCTGCGGGGCGAGCTTGTAATATTTTCCGTTTTCATAGTGCTGATCGGTCACGCCGTCATACCAGCATATATCGCCGTGCTGGGCCTGCGCCGCCTCCATGCGGTCTTGTGCCTGCTGCTCGGTGAGGCCGTCAAAGGTGAGGCGCTGGCCGTCGGCAAATTCGGCCACAAGGCGGTACGCGGGGAACACTTCGGGGACTTCGTTCATGGTCTGCCTCCCTGTTCGGTTTTGTTTTGTCGCATTATAACACGCGGGCGTGTAAAAGTCTACGGGGCAATTTTGGCGGAGGCGCGGGCTTTAAGCGCCGCACGGGCGGTTTTGTAGTCGGGGAATACTTCGGCGGCGGGAAACTCTTTCATGCAACAGTTCCACTTGGGGCGCGAAGTCTTGCGGAGATAGACGATCTCGCCGCAGTCGTGTTCCAAGTACCATTTTTCCAGCGTTCCATCGTGGTTGAGCGTGTATCTTGTGGGGGCTGCGGTCGTGGCCATAGCGGTGTCCTTTCTGCCCTCGTGACCTCCGGGGCGGGTGCTTAACTTGCTGGTAACTTGCTGGTAACTTGCTGAAAACTTGCTGGGCGGTTTTGTTACTCCGTCAGGCCGAGGGCGCGGCGGGCGGCGATCTCAGCGTTACGGGTGAGCTGGCGCTGCCATGCGCCATAGCGGGGAGACCAGCGGAAGCCGTTTTGTTTCAGCGCGTCCCGCTGCTGCTCGTCGGGCTTTTCGTCAAAGATGATCTGGAGCCGGTCGGCCTCGGTGTTGCGGACGATCTCGCCGCCGTCGAATTTTGTGGGTTCGGCGGTCTGCTCCGCCTGCTCCATGCGCTTGTCCAGCTCGTCGAGGCGGGCTTGTGTGCGCTTGATCTTGCCGCGCAGGCTGGTCAATTCGTAGTCGGGGACGGGGTGCTTTACCCACGGGCAGCGCTGGCAGGTGTCGGCAAAGTCGGCGGTGAGCTTGGCGGCGGCCTCGGCGGTCAGACCGGGAAAGCCGACAAAGGATTTGTGCTTGCGATAATAGGCATTCATGGCCTTGTTGCGGTCAAGCTGGGCTTGCAGCTTTTGGAGCTGGTCAGCGAGCATTTCGCGGGCGTGGGGGTCGGCGAGGTCTACCGCGCCGGTGCCGACGGCCTCGATCTTGTTCAAGATGGCCTTGATCTCGTCGTACTCTTTCCAGAGGTCGCCCTCCCGCGCCATCTGGCGGTTGTGCTTTTTCATGTTGTAGCCGCCCGCGCCGGAAATGAACTGACTGGGATAGCTGGCCTGATTGCGGTTGTAGTCGTTCGTCCATTGGGCAAGGCGGCGGGCGTAGCGGTCAAGCAGCGCGTCGAGCTTGTCGTGGTAGTAGGGGCTGACCTTGGCTTTCCGTGCCTCCACCAGCGCGGCGGCCTTGTCCACGGCGGCGCGGTAGCCGTTGGTGGCGCTGCCGGGCCGGTAGTCGCTCATGTGGACGCAGTAGTGAGCGTTGCGGGCGGTGTCCTCGTTGATCTCGTAATAGCGGGCGGCGGGCTTTGCTTCGGCCTGCGGCGGGGCGATCATGCTTGTCTGTTCGTACATGGTGTGTACCTCCGTTTTGTGTTTTGGGGTTTCGCTTATGGGGTGCCGTCGCTTTGCCCGGTGCGGCGGCTCCAAGGTGTCCGGTTTTGTGGTCAGTCAAGACAGGTTTCGTAACGGATGCGGTATTGCTCTTTCAGCTTGTCATAGGCGCGGGTGGTGACGGTGTAGGTGTTGCGCTGCTCGTCGTAGCTGATGCCGCGCCCGTGGAGCTGAGGGAGACCGTCGCGGAGAGGGCGGAGAAAATAATGCTTGCCGTAGTAGGAAAGATCGGCGGCGAAGTCGCAGCCGGTGGGGGCCTGCTGCATTTCGTAGCAATAGACGTATTCGCCGGGCTTGTCGGCCTGCACGGCGGGGGCCTTTTCTGCCTCTAATGCGGCGTAGTCCGGGGCGTAGCCGAACAGCTCGCCGGTTTTGGGGTCGTAGCGGGCGGCGGAGAAGTCCGGGACAAAAAGCGTTGTCTGCTCGTTGATCTGCTGGGCGTAGCCGCCGGGGACGGGGGCAAAGGTGCCGTTGATCTTGCGTTCGATGGATGCCATGTTGTTTACCTCCTGTTTTCGTTGTCGAGGGCGGACAGAGCGGCGGCCATGCCCTGCTCAAAAATGCGGGTGTTCTCCGCGCTGGATTTTGTGAGATCGTTCGAGTAGCTGCAGGCGGGCCAGAGCGGGCAGTCACACGCGCCGCGTCCGGGGTTGTAGTGCTGATTGCAGATGGTTTCGATGCGTTCGCCTGTCTCGGCGGGGATGTAAAGCCATGCCATTTTGTGTACCTCCTGATTTGTGATTTGGTTTTGTGCGTGGGGTCGGGTCGCTTTGTTCGGTGCGGCCCGTCCAAGGTGTCCGGCGGCGGGGGGTCAGACGCTATCGGCCAGCGGGACGACACGCCACTCCTCCGGCCTTTTCTTCGTGGCTTTGATCTGCTCCAGCGGCTCCCGTTCCTCGCATACGGCGTACTGCTTCCAGCGGTAGCCCTGAAAACAGCGGTTTTTGGTCAGCGCCTCGCGGGGGATGTAAAGCTGCTTGTATTCCAGCGCGTACATAGTCAAGCCTCCTCGCTAATCTCGACGGCGGCGGGGCGGTGCTTGTGCATCGCGGTCTCGGCCTCGTCGAGACTGTGAAAATATCCGGCGGTGCTGCTGGGGTGGCGCAGGCAGCAGCTATCCTCCAGCACGGAATACCAGTTTTCAAACAGCGTTTCACCTGCAAGGCAAACGATGTCATGACGCTCGTTCCCGTCGCGGTATTGCTTGATGATCTCCATTTTGTTGCCTCCTCGTTTTTGTGTTCGGCCTGCCATCATCAGCACCGGGCGGCCATTCCCGGCGGACGGCCCCGGCGGGCCGTTTCGGCTTGGGTTTTGTTATGCGACGCGGAAATAATAGGCGTTCTTCTTGCCACTCCACTTGCCCCCGGCGGCTTCGATCTCTTTTTCGTGGGGCTTTGTGTCTCCAGCCAGCCAGACAACCGGCGCGGCGGTGGTCGCGCCCTTGATGGTGGCGGTCAGGCCGTCCACCTCTGCCCAGCGGGCCGCGATGATCTCGGCGGCGGTCTTGGGTTCGACGGCCTCGGCGGCGGGCTGCTCCGTCTTGGTTTCGTGCAGCTCGGCCAGCTTGTTTTTCAGCTCGTCGATCTCGTTGGCAGCGCGATACAGATCGCCGCGCAGGGTGGCGGCTTCTTCCTGAGACTGGGCCAGCTCGGCGCGGAGCTTGTCGGCCTCGCCGGTTTTGGTGTTGTCCTCGGCGGCCTCGGTGAAAAAGGCCCGGACGGCGCGAACGGTTTCGGGTTCGGCCTTAATGGGCATGACCACGGCAAACGGTTCATCGTCGCAATAGGCGACGGCGGCGGAGATCGCGGACGTGGTGCGGAGCTGGGCGGCGGGGTGCAGCGCGGCGATGAATTTTGTGTCGTAGATCGCGGCAAAACCGGCGGCGGCGTTGTAGTAGCAGACGGCGGCGGCCTTGGGGGTCTGCACGGTCAGCGGGGAGCGCTGGAGGGGCTGCGCGTCGGCGTTGGCTTTCAGCGTGTCGGCGTACAGCCTGACAAGATCGAGCTTGTGTGCGTCGTCCTCGTGCTTGCCGTCCTTGTCAATCGTCCAGTTGCCCGGCTCGCAACAGGTGAAGCCCTGCACGGTGGCGGCGTACTCCGGCGGGTTCATGGTGCAGAGAAGAAAGCCGTTGCATACGTAGATCGTGCCGTCCTCGGTGACTTGGCAGACGAGGCGCGGGGAGCCTTTCAGGGCCTTGGCGGTGGCGCCGGTGTAGCGTCCTGTGAATTTCATCTTGTGTTCCTCCTGATCTTGTTTTTGGGTTTTGCTTCTGGGGCTGGGTTGCTTTGTGCGGTGCAGCCCTGCTAAAGTATCCGCTTGCGCTGGGTCAACGCTTGGACTTCTCCACCTGTAAGGCGTGGAACAAATGGGCCTTTGCCATGTAGAAATGCGGGTCGGTCTCTGGCGCGTCTTTCCCGGCGGCCTCGGCGGCCTCGCGGACGGCCTTGCCGGGCTTGTCGGTGTACTTCCAGAGCTGGCAGGTGATGGCGGACTTTGCGCCCTTTTTCACGCTGTAGCCCATGCGCTTCCACTCGGCGAACGTGTGGAACTGATCGGCGGCCAGCATGGCGGTGAAGATGTCCTCGGCGGTGTCGGCGCTGCCCTCGTCAACGGTGATCGTGACATTGGCGCGGCGGGCGGCGAGCTGCTCGGCGGTGTAGGTGGCTTGCACCAGCTCGGCGAGCTGGGCGGGGGTGAAGCTGGCGCGGACGTTCTCAAAAATGATCTCGTTGTTTGTCATGGCTGTTTTCCTTTCCGGCCTTGGCGGCCTGTACACGGTGTCGTGTTGTTTGCTGTGGCTCGAATGTAACACGGCACCGTGTATTTTGTCAAGCGTTTTTTTGAAATTTTTTTCGGGGCCGGGGTGTTCCCCCGTAGGGGGAAATTTTTTCGGCCTGCCCTGCTGGGCTTGCGTTCTGCGGGCGGGTGTGCTATGCTTTAGCCGTGGCCGGGCGGCGGCGAACTCGCCGCCCGTGCCGGGGAAAGAACGTCGGGCCGTGCCTTGGGAGGGTGGCCCGGCGTTTTACTTGTTCAGCCGCTCGCGGAGCTTTTCGCGGAACTCCTCGATGGTCTTGCACTCGTCAGCGAGTATCAAGAGCCGGAGCCGTTCAGCCTCCTGCGCTTGCTGTACAAGCAATTCGCCTGTGTTCGGCGTGGTCATGTTCACCTCCCCTTTCTGGTCGCCGTGGTCGGCGGTTCGCTGGGCGGCGGTCGCTGTGGCCGTCCGCTTGCCCTGCATGATAGCGGCGGATTTTTGCGCCGTCAATAGGGCTGTTTTCGTTCCCCAGTCCCCCTTTAGGGGGGACGTGGGGAAGTTTTTTTGCACAAAATTCCGTGGCGTTTTCTGTGCAAATCGCTGTGGTTGGGGGACTATAGGGGGCATATTAGCTTAGCTTATCCGGGGACGATACCGGGCGCGGTAAATACCCTCGGCGGCGGCTCTGGCCTGCCCGGCGGCAGATCGGCAGACCGGCGCGGCAGGCGGTCGCGGCGGCAGATCATCCACCGGCGGCAGGCGGTCGGGGTGGGCGGCTCCGATGGGGGCGGCGGTCGGCACGGCGGGCAGACGGTCGGCAGGACGGCGGACAGCTCCGGCAGTCGGCAGGACGGCCAGCCATCCGCCAGCGCCGCCAGCCGGGCGGGCGCAGGAGATACCAAACGCGCAGGCCCACGCAGGAATACCATGCCGCGCAGGCGCACAGGCGCAGCGCCAGCGCGAGCCATCCACCGCCAGAGAGGCCAGCCATCCGACAGCGCCGCCAGCCAGCAGGCCGCAGGAGATACCAAACGCCCGCGCCCGCGAAGATACCACGACACGCAGGCCCGCGCGAAATTCTAAACGCGCCCGCGCGAGGTACTGGCGGCGCGGCAGTCGTCCTTTGCGGGTTCGGAAGCCCAAAAATTTTTTAGGTAAGGGGTCAAAAAATCGCTTCCGGGGAGCCGGGGCGGGAAAAGTTGGCGGGGTCAAAAATGCGACAGAGGAAGAAAACGGGGCGGTTTTGGGCAAAAAGGAAGCCGCCTATGCGGCGGCTTGCGGCGAGAACGGCGGCGCTGTAGAAGTGGGAGGCTGTATATGGAACGGGCGGGCGCTCGCGTATGCGCGAGGGGATGCGGGCTGCGAAGAGGTCGGCGGCGGTGAAGCATCTGACGGCGGGTATCATTTTCGTGGCATCACGAAAATGGTCAGAGGGAGAGAGGGACGACGATGCCGCGCCGGGAAATAGAAAAGCGGAACTGCCTACAGTCTGTTGGCAGCTCCGCTATTATTCTTTCTGTTCCAAATCGCCGGTGAGCCATTCAAGGGAAACGCCGAGGACGCGGCGAAGATGGCAAGCTCATAGTCGGTCACGAAGCGGTCGCCGGTCTCGATGCGGCTGATGGCCTCCCTGCCCAGACCAACACCGCAGACCTGCATCTTGGCGGCAAGGGCATCTTGGGATAGGCGCTGGGCAGTTCGCGCCTGATGTATTCGGTCGCCGGAGACATTGGCCCGCCCGGAGTAATCATATATTTTCATAAGCCGTCCCTCCATTCTGCTTGACAATACCATTTTTTACGGATAATCTTGTAATAAAGATTTACAAAATATAAGAAAGCGGAGAAAAAAGACGAAAAGATTTACAATATGCCGGAATGCGGACACGAGCGCATCACACAAATGTGAGGCGGCAGACTGTATCGCAGCGGAGTTGTTTTTGAATAGCGTAAGCTGGCCGGGACGATGCGCCCGGCTCAAACCAGCTTGAACAAGCTCAAACCACAAAAACGGAGAAAGGATGAAAGAAAATGACAAGGGAAAAAGACAGGCGGAGGTGGAGCCTGCGGCGACTGGTGGTGACGGCGGCGGTGGTTGCGCTGTGCGCGTTGCTGGCCGGATGCGGCGGCGGGGACACAGGCGACAAGATCAGCGCACCATTTGAAAGCGGAAAGTGCAAGGGCATGGAGTTGGAGGTTGTCAAAAGCCAACTGGCAGAAGCGGGCTTCACCAACATTCAGGAAAAGCCGCAGGAGACGGCGACGGAATTTCTCGCAGACAGCGTTATCTCGGTGAAGATCGGCTCGAACACAAGCTGGAACAGCGCCAACACATGGAAGCCGGATACAAAGATCATCATTGAGTATTACGCCTATACAGGCATCCGGCATATTGATGTGACGATGGATATTGCTGTTGGTGGTGAGGATGGGAAGCCGGTATTTACCGTGCAGACCAGCTTGCCAGATGGAACGAAATTGAGCGCAGAGCTTTCCTACAATGGCGAACTGGCGGGCGGGCGCGAGGACTATGTGGAGACGCAGACCATCACGGTACAAGACGGTAAAGCGCAGACAGCGCCATTCACAAAGGACGGAGAGATGCTGACGGGGCAATACCGCTTTGGCGTGGTCATGTTCCCGGCGGAGCAGAGCCAACAGGTGCAGGAGATCGTGGGCGCGTCCGGCGAGGCCATGCGCGGTGCGCTGGTGGAAAAGGACGGAGACTACAGCTATATCGCCGCGTCGATGGAATACACATCCCATGTTGCGGAGACCGTTGAGAAGATCAGCGAGGAGGAGCTGCGGGAGAAACTAAAGACTGCGCTTTCCGGCTTTGGCGACGACTGCACCATCAGCAAAGATGGGTATGTTTACACCGTGAACGTGTGGCAGGAGGGCTTGGCACAGACGGCTATGCTCGCGCAGACCGGCGACAAGGACGCGAAAGAGGCATGGGATAAAATCGCATACACAACCATGCAAGCATCGGATAGCCTGCAAGAGCTGCTGACGGCCAGCGGGTACGGGGACTACATGGTACAGATACAGGTTTTGAACGACAAAAACCACGATAACACATTGTTGACGGTGACCATGGGAATGGCATCGTATAACTGCGTTTCCTAACCAGCGAAAAAATTTTTCAGGATTAGCAACTTCCGCAGGTTTTTCGTGATAATATCATAGCGTGGAATAAAGCCCGTGGCGGAAACGCTGCGGGCTTTGCCATAGGCGCGTCCTGCGCCGGTCGAAGCCCTGCGTTCCTACGCGGGGTGTTTTCATAGGCCGGGCGGGATGCGCGACTATCTGGAGGTGTGAGGATGCCGAAGCGGAGCGAGAAGCGCGACACCGCCAAGGCTGCATACATCGCCCGCAAGGCGGCGGGCGAGGAAGTAAGCCTGCGGGAGCTGGCGCAGGAGCAGGGCGTGAGCTATCAAACCCTGCGGAATTGGAAAGCGGCTGACAGGTGGGATGAAGCTCTGCCGAAGAAGCGGCGGGGCGGTCAACCGGGAAACCGCAACAGCGCGGGAAAGAAAAACGCTGCCGGAAGCCATGCGGGCGCACCGGCGGGAAATAAGAACGCAGAAAAGGACGGAGCGTACAGCACCGTCTTTTTTGATATGCTTTCGGACGCGGAGCGGGAGATCGTACAGCAAACGCCGCTGGGAAGCCGCGCTGCGCTGGAGCATGAAATGCAAATCCTGAAATTCCGGGAGCATAAGATACTCGCCAAAATCGCGGAGTATGAGGCGGCCCCGGAGGACAGCCTGTACATCAACAGCCTAATGGACATGAGGGTGCCGGGCGGACGCGGCAAGGACAAGCGGGACGGTGCCTTGCAGAGCATGGGAATGTACAGCAAGGACAGCGCGTTCAGCCGTGTGCTGAAATTGCAGGAGGCGCTATACAAGGTGCAGGGCCGCATCGCCAAGATCGCGGACAGCCTGCGGGCGCTGGAAGAGAGCGAAAAGCGCATGACGCTGGAACGGGAAAAGCTGGAGCTGCTGCGTATGAGAGCCACCGGCGCGGTGGATGTACCAGACCCGGAAACGGATGGAGAGGACGCAGAGGAGATGGCATAATGGAAAGCATTTTAACAATCCTGCTGGGCGGTGTGCTGCTGGCTGCGGCTTTGCTGGGTGGAGCGTTGGCGGTTCCGCATCCGTGGGGGATTGTGCCAACGGCGGTGGTCATAGCTGGATGGACAGCGGTGTGCTGCTTTCTGGCGGTCACGCAGTTGGAAATGCTGGGTATGCTGGTCACGGCGATTGTGGCGATCTTCACAGCGGTTCGTCTGGGGGAAAGGCGGTAGATGGAATGACACTCTACACAAGCAAAGTGGTGGCCCAGTGGTTATGCCTGACGGAGCGGCGGGTGCGCCAGCTTCGGGACGAGGGCGTGATCGTGGAGGCCCGACCGGGGCTTTACGAGTTACAGCCGACGGTGGCGCGGTACATCACCTACATCGGCGGCGCGGGCAAGGAGACGCTGACCAACGAGCGCATGATGCTGACGCGGGCAAAGCGTGAGGCGGCGGAAATGGAAAACGACCTGCGGCGGGGCGAGGTACACCGCACGGCGGACATCGAGCGGGGCATCCAGTCCATGTTCCTGAACATCCGCAGTCGCTTTCTGGCGCTGCCAGCCAAACTCTCCCCCACCCTGTCCACCATGGGCGGAGATCAGACGGGTATCTTCGACGAGCTGAAAGGGGCCATCGAGGAAATTCTGGAGGAAATGAGCGATTACCGGGTAGCCTTTGCGGCGGAGGACGGTGAGGACGATGGAGAAGCAGAAAAAGAAACACCCATGTAGCGGGTGCGTGTGGCGGGTACAGACCAGCGAGGACAAGGTGCTGTGTATGTTCCCCCGCTGTGTGAGAAAAGAATATGAGCGCTACTGGCCGCAGGGGAAACAGAGCGATGAAAAAGCGAAAGCTCATTGATCTGCCGAAGCCGACGCTGGAGCTGCTGGCGCGGTGCGCGGCGGTGCTGAAACCGCCTCCGGCGCTGACACTTTCGGAGTGGGCAGACCAATACCGGGTGCTGTCGGCGGAGAGCAGCGCGGAGCCGGGCCGCTGGCACACGGACAAGGCACCGTACCAGCGGGAGATCATGGACGCAATCGGCGACCCGCACATCCGCAAGGTGGTGATCATGAGCGCGGCGCAGATCGGCAAGACCGACGCTTTCATCCTCAATCCGCTGGGCTACTACATGGATTACGCACCGGCCCCCATTCTCGTGATGCAACCTACGCTGGACATGGGACAGACCTTTTCCAAAGACCGGCTCGCGCCCATGATACGGGACACGCCGGAGCTGCGGGACAAGATCGACGTGAAAAGCCGCTACTCCGGCAACACCATCATGAAGAAGAATTTCCCCGGCGGCCACATCACCATCGTGGGCGCGAACAGCGCGACCGGCCTTGCCAGCCGTCCTATCAAGGTGCTGCTGGCAGACGAGGTTGACCGCTACCCGGCAAGCGCCGGAACGGAGGGCGACCCGCTTTCCTTGGCCCAGAAGCGACAGACAACCTTTTGGGACAAAAAGACGGTGATCGTATCCACGCCGGTCATTAAGGGCCAGAGCCGTATCGAGACGGAGTTCAACCAGTCCACGCGGGAGGAATGGAATGTGCCATGCCCGGAGTGCGGGCATTACCAGCCGTTCGTGTGGGCCAACGTGGTATTTGACAAGGACGACCCACAGGGCGAAGTGCTGTACAAGTGCGAGCGCTGCGGCGTGGTGAACGGAGAATACCAGTGGAAGCAGGCCAGCAAACGCGGGCGCTTTGTGCCGGAGAACCCCGGCGCGGAGGCGCGGGGCTTTCACCTGAACACGCTGGCCTCTACGTTCTGCTCATGGAAAGAGATCGTGCAGAAATTCCTTGTTGCCAAGGAGCAGCTTGATCAGGGAAACCAGGAGGGCATGAAAGTCTGGGTGAACACGGAACTGGGCGAAACGTGGGAGGAGCAGGGCGAGCAGGTGGAGGATGCCGCGCTGCTGAACCGGCGGGAGCTGTACGATGCAGACGTGCCGGAGGGAGTGCTGGTGTTGACAGCCGGTGTGGACGTGCAGGACGACCGCTTCGAGGTGGAGGTGGTCGGCTGGGGCATTGGCAAGGAGAGCTGGGGCATCCGCTATCAGAAGATATACGGCGATATGCTGAAAGAGCAGGTATGGCAAGACCTCGACAATTTCCTGCTGGGGGGCTTCAAGAAAAAAGACGGGACGGTGCTGCACATCATGAGCGCCTGCATCGACACCGGCGGGCACCACACCGATCAGGTATACCGCTTCACGGCGGAACGGTGGGAGCGGAAAATATGGTCGATCAAGGGCAAGGGCGGCGCGGACGTGCCATATATCCGAAATCCCACCACCAACAACCGTGTGAAAACGCCGCTGTTCATCATCGGCGTGGACGCGGGAAAGGCCCTGCTGTATCAACGGCTGCGGCACGAGACCAAGGGGCCGAACTACTGTCACTTCCCGCTCAACGAGGAAGCGGGCTATGACGAGCAGTATTTTATCGGCCTGACAGCCGAAAAAATGGTGGTGCGCTGGCGCAAGGGCAGAAGCGTTGTAGCGTGGGAGCTGAAAGACAGCAAGCACAAGCGCAACGAGCCGCTTGACCTGCGCAACTACGCTACGGCGGCGCTGGAGATCGCCAACCCTGTTTTGCAGGAGGGCGAGATCGCAAAGCCAATCAGAAAACGTCCGGCAGGCCGCCGGAGGCGAGGAGGGATTTAATTGGCTGTATTCACGAAAGAAATCTGTCAAAAGAAGCTGAACACATGGCTGGCGGCGGAGGAGGCTATCGCCACCGGCCAGAGTTATCAGATCGGAAGCCGTATGCTGACGCGAGCGGACTTGAAGCAGGTGCGCAAGGAAATGGAATATTGGGCCGGAAAGCTGGCCGAGGCAGAGGCGGAGGATAAGCACGGCGGGCGAAACCGCGCCTATCGTGCCGTGGCCCGCGACGTATGAGGAGGGAGCGCATGATGAAACCGAACATCCTTGACCGGGCGATCATGGCCATGGCTCCCGTCCACGCGGCGAAGCGGGCGGCGGCGAGAGCCGCGCTGAGCGTGATCAACAGCGGGTACGGCAACTACGGAGCCAACCTGACAAAAAAGAGCATGAGGGGCTGGATGTACCACGGCGGCAGCGCCAAGGAGGACATCGAGGACAACATCGACATTCTGCGGCAACGGAGCCGAGACGCTTACATGGGCATCCCGACAGCCACGGCAGCGCTGAAAACCATGCGGACGAACGTAGTGGCAGGCGGATTGATGCCTGCGCCGCAGCTTGACAGCGACTATCTGGGGCTGGACGAGGCGGCGGCGGAGAAGCTGCAAGCGCAGATCGTGCGGGAGTTCGCATTGTGGGCGGACACGCCGGTGTGCGACGCGGAGCGAATGGACAACTTCTACCAGCTCCAGCAACTCGCCTTTTTGAGCTACCTGATGAACGGCGACACCATCGCCCTGCTGCCTATGAAGCATCAGGCGGGACAACTGTATGATCTGCGTGTGCGGCTGATCGAGGCAGACCGGGTATGCAGCCCGGACGGCTTTGACCGGCTGATGCCCTGCACGGTGCAGGGCTATGAGGTAGAAAGCATCGTGCAGGGCGTGGAGACCGACGCGGACGGCATGGTGACGGCCTACTGGATATGCAACCGGCACCCGCTGGGAAGCAACAGCGCCGTGGACGCAGAGGGGTTGACGTGGCAAAGAGTGGAAGCCTACGGCAATACGACCGGGCGGCGGAACGTGCTGCACATCATGAGCCGGGAGCGCATCGGCCAGCGGCGGGGCGTTCCTCTGCTGGCACCCGTGCTGGAAAGCCTGAAGCAGCTTGGACGCTACACGGACGCGGAGATCACGGCGGCGGTGATCAGCGCCATGTTCACGGTGTTTGTGAAGTCGCAAAACCCGTCGGACGGCAGACCGTTCGGAGAAATGATACCGGCGGAGGAGCTGATCGACAGCGCCGACCAGAGCAGCATCGAGCTGGGGCCGGGGGCCATCATTGACCTGAACCCCGGTGAGGAGGTGCAGTTTGCCGACCCGAAGCACCCGAACACCGGGTACGACGAGTTTACAAACGCCACCATCCGCCTGATCGGCGCGGGGCTGGAGATACCGCCGGAGGTGATGATGAAGCAGTTCACCACCAGCTATTCGGCGGCTCGCGGCGCACTCAACGAGTTCTGGCGCACCTGCAGTATGCAGCGGGACTGGTTCACGGACGATTTTTGCCAGCCGGTCTATGAGGAGTGGTTTGCAGAGGCGGTCGCCCGTGGGCGTATCCACGCGCCGGGCTTTTTCAACGACCCGGCGCGGCGCAAGGCGTACACGGTCTGCGCGTGGAACGGCCCGGCACGGACGAACCTGAACCCCGTGCAGGAGGTGGATGCCGCCATCAAGCGGATGGATGCCGGTTTCAGCACGGCGCAGGAGGAGACGGCGCAAATGACCGGCGGGGACTACAACCGCAACATCAAACTGCGCGTGACGGAGGCCAAGCGCAAGCGCGAGGTGGACGAGATCGGAAAAGCGCAGACGGTAGGAGAATAGGAGGAAAACAGAAATGCCCGAAAACAAGAAATTCTGGAAATTCTGCAATCAGGCAGGAAACAAGGTAGAGCTGCTGCTTTACGGCGACATTTCGCAGACGAGCTGGTGGGGCGACGAGGTGACCCCGAAGCAGTTTGCGGAGGAGCTGGCCGGTCTGGGAGCGCTGGACGAGATCACGGTGCGCATCAATAGCGGCGGCGGCGACGTGTTCGCAGCGCAGGCCATCGGCAACCAGCTTGAACAGCACCCGGCGGCGGTGACGGCGAAGATCGACGGCCTGTGTGCCAGCGCGGCAACCATCGTCGCCTGCCATTGCGGCAAGGTGATCGCCGCAAACGACAGCACATACATGGTGCATCCGGTGCGCATGGGCGCTTACGGCTACTACAACGCCGAGGAATTGCAGAAATACATCGAGGCGATGAACGCCATCCGGGAAAGCATCGTGGGCCTGTATGTGAAAAAGACAGGCAGAGATAAGGACGAGGTGGCCGGATGGATGGACGAGACAAGCTGGTGGACGGCGGCGCAGGCAAAGGAAAACGGCTTTATCGACGAGTTGACGGACGAGGCGGACGGAACGGTGATCGAAAACCGGGACGGGCTGCTGTTCGTCAACAGCGTCAACACACACCTGCCTTTCGACAAGGCACCCAACTTTGTACAAAGCAGCAAGGCAGCTCCAGCCTCCTGCTCTGTAAATAACAAATGCCATAAGGAGGTAACGAACATGGCAAACGAGATCAAGACCGTGGACGACCTGCGCGGGGCCTATCCCGCACTGGTCAATGAAATCGAGGAGGCGGCGGCGAACAAAGCGACGAACGACGAGCGCCAGCGCATCCACGACATCGAGGACATGGCCGTGTCCGGCAGCGAGGCGCTGACGAATGAGGCCAAGTTCACAAAGCCGGTGAGCGCCAGCGAGTACGCTGTGGCCATGATGAAAGCTGCCAAGGAGAGCGGCAACGCATGGCTCAACGGAGCAAAGGCCGATGCCGACAAGAGCGGCATGGGCGGCGTGAAGAACGACGGCGGCACCGGCGGCGGTACGGGCAAGCAGGACGAGTTCATGGACGCGATCAAGTCCATGGGCAAGAAGCAGTAAAGGAGGAGAAAGAACATGAGTATGGATTTGGCGAAAAAGACCTTTTCCACGCAGCCGGATTACCTGATCGCAGGGAATGCGGAGATCGTTACGGCAGTCAAGGAGGCATCCGCCGCATTGAAGCGCGGCGCTCCCGTGGTTCTCAGCGACGGCAAGCTGGCCGCCATCAGTGTGAGCGGCAGCAGTGCCCCCTACACCGTGACCACCACGGGCCTGTACGGCATTCTGGCGGAGGATGTCGCATCGGGCGAGGACGGCATTGTGTACCTCTCCGGCGAGTTCTTCGCCGACGCGCTGGTGCTGCCCGCCAACGCCACCGCTGCGGACGTGGAGGTTCCTCTGCGCAACCTCGGCATCTACTTGAAGTAAGGAGGAAGAAAGAATATGGCTAACGAAGTAAACATTTACTCCCCCCGCTATCTGGCGGAGGTGGTGAGACAGACCCCTGCCGTACACACCTATTTCCGCGACACCTTTTTCACCAACGTCAAGACGTTCGCTACCGAGCGCGTGGACATCGACCTTGTGAAAGGCGACCGCCGCATGGCGGCCTTTGTCCATCCCCGCGTGGGCGGCAAGGTGTTGAAAGCCAACGGCTACCAGACCGAGAGCTACAAGCCCCCTCTGATCAACCCCTATGACGTGACAACCGCTGACCAGCTCATGACCCGCCTGCCGGGCGAAGATCTGTACAGCGGCATGACCCCCGCTCAGAGGGCCGCGCAGAAGCTCATGGAGGAGTACGCCACACTGAACGACGCGACCACGCGCCGCGAGGAGTGGATGGCGGTGCAGGCCATCGTGACCGGCACCATCCCCATTGTGGGCGAGGGAGTGAACGAGACCATCGACTTCGGCCTGACCAACAAGAAAACCCTGACCGGCGACAACAAGTGGGGCGGCACCAAGGCCGACATCCTCGGCAACCTTGGTGACTGGACGGATGCGGTGCTGCACGGCGGCTTCGCCAACGTGGACACCATCATCATGGGCAAGACGGCCAAGGCAAAGTTCTTCGCCGATGCCAACGTGCAGAAGATGCTGGACAACCGCCGCATGAACCTCGGCGAGATCGCCCCCCGCGATCTGCCCAACGGCGTGAAGTACCTCGGCCACCTGAATGACCCCAGCCTTGACATGTACGTTTACGGCGAGGTCTACTACGACGACTGGACTAACCCCGACGCGCCGGAGACCAAGCCGCTTATCCCGGACAACATGATCATCCTGATCAGCTCCAGACCCAACTATATGATGGCCTACGGTGCCTGCACCTACATCGAGGACGCATCCGGCCTGTGGGTGACCTCCCAGACCAGCCGCGTCCTGCGCAGCTATGTGGAGCACCATCCCGACCGCCGCATGGTGGAGCTGCAGGCGCACCCGCTGCCCATCCCCGACAAGGTGGATAGCTGGCTGGTGGCGACCGTGTGCTGACATGGCGCTGTTCGAGCTAAAGCAGGAATACAGCGGAGCGGAGGGGGCTGCCCCTCCGCTCACCTTTAAGGACTGTGCCGCAGCGGACATCGACGCGGCTTTCTTTGAGCAGGACGAACACGCGGACTGGCATACGGTTGACGGCAAGGACGCACTGGTGATCGTGGACGATCAACGGCTCAAAGAGCATAGCGCCCATTGGGAGGCGGGAGCCAAGCAGAACTTCGACACGGGACTATATACGGCCTACACAGTGCTGTATATCCGCGTGAGCGACTACGGGCCGAAGCCGAAAGTGGGAAAGCACCTCGTTCTGGACAAAGGGACGAACCGGCAGCGGTCGTATACCATCCTCAACTGCGAGGAGGAGGCGGGCGTGTACCGCATTTCCATGGAAAGGACGAGGCAATGAGCAGAGTAACCTATGACGCAGGGAACCTGACCATCGAAGTGGACGGGCTGGACACCGTGGCGGCGGCGCTGGGCGATTTGAAGAAAAAGACCCCGGCGGCGGCCAAGGTAGCCATCAACGCCACGGCACGGCAGGCCCGCAAGCTGATGATCGCAAAGGCAAAGGCGCGGTACGCCGTGAACGCGGCGGGCAGGCGGCACCTAAAAGACCTTGTGCAACGGAAAAAGGCCAGCAACACCAGTTTGAGCGCAGAGCTGCACATCGCAAAGATGCGCAACGATCTCGGTTATTTCCAACACAGGCCGACGGAGCGCTTTACCGGGCGCGAGGTTTTGCACCACGCGCCAAAGTATGTGAAAGCCCGTGTTCTGAAAGCCTCGTCCATGGCGGCGCTGACAGGCAATGCCAACATGAGCAAGGGCTTTCTTGTGCAGTTCAAGAGCGGCCACATCGGCATGGTGCAGCGACAGATCGGCTCCAGTTCCAGCCACACGGTCACGGAGCGGGGCCGCCCAAGGTGGCGAAACAAGGACGGTAAGGTGGAAAAGCTGGTGACGATGGGAAGCCCGTCGGCCTCGGCGATGCACTCTACCGTCTGGCCGATGGTGGAGCCGGAGGTGTCCGA
>ERZ857982.1724-NODE-1724-length-19432-cov-2.941064_pt1 | contig 19432 bp, 21 predicted proteins | sample MGYA00519955_ERZ857982 | MGnify/ENA primary metagenome ERZ857982 (study PRJEB31778, sample SAMEA3449416) | human gut metagenome | biome: human gut; feature: human-associated habitat; material: faeces | place: United Kingdom | collected 2010/2012 ... | reverse complement strand
GCCCCGGGCCAACCGGGAGCGCAGCAAGCGGGACATCGCCAGCCCACGCAGCGCGGAAATTCAGCGGCTGGTGGGCCGCAGTCTCCGGGCCGCCGTGGACATGCAGGCCCTGGGTGAGCGGACCATCAACATCGACTGCGACGTGCTTCAGGGCGACGGCGGTACCCGCACCGCTTCTGTCACCGGCGGCTTTGTGGCGCTGGCGCTTGCCTGCCGAAAGCTGGTGGAGGAGGGGTATTTAGGTGCTACGCCCATCCGCCACTTCGTCACCGGCGTATCCGCCGGCATCGTGAACGAGCAGGCGCTGCTGGACCTCCAGTACAGCGAGGACAGCCGGGCTCAGGTGGACCTGAACTGCGTGATGAACGAGCTGGGCGAGATCATTGAGTTACAAGGCACCGGCGAGGGCCGCGCCTTCACCCTGACGGAGCAGCAGGAACTGGTGCGGCTGTGCGCCAAGGGCAACCGGGAACTGCTGAAGATCCAGAAGGAAGCGCTGGGAGGAGCACTGTGATGAAATTTGTATTAGCGACCCACAACCCCAATAAAATCCGGGAGATGGGGGCCATTCTGGGCCAGTTCGGCGTGGAGGTGGTCAGCCCAAAAGACCTGGGGATCACCGTGGACGTGGAGGAGACCGGGAGCACCTTCGCGGAGAATGCCATGCTGAAGGCCAAGGCCATCTGCGAGCTGGCGAAGCTGCCCGCCATCGCTGACGATTCCGGCCTGTGCGTGGACGCGCTCAACGGTGGGCCCGGCGTGTACTCAGCCCGGTACGGCGGCGAGGGGCTGGATGACAGGGGACGGTATATGCTGCTGCTGCAAACTATGCGGGGGCAGACCACCCGGGCGGCTCATTTTACCTGCGCCATTGCCTGTGCCTTCCCCAATGGGGACACCATCACCGCCGAGGGGCAGGCTCCCGGCACCATCGCTTTTGCCCCCATGGGGGAGGGCGGTTTCGGCTATGATCCTGTATTCTTCGTGCCCGACAAGGCAAAAACCTTTGCACAGTTGACCCAGGAGGAAAAGGCGGAGATCTCCCACCGGGGCAAGGCCCTCCGGGAATTTACCGCGAAATTGGAAACTTATTTGAAGAAATAACCGTCTAATAGAAAAGCCGGGAGACCGGCGGCTTCTGGAAGGATGGACTGAACTATCAGGAACGAACGATCGAAAGGAATTATATGGAACTGACAAGCAAACAGAGAGCCCAGCTGCGAGGGCTGGCCAACACCATCGACACCATCATCCACATCGGCAAGGATGGCATCGGGGAGAACCTCGTCAAGCAGACCGACGATGCGCTGGAGGCCCGGGAACTCATCAAGGGCCGGGTTTTGGAGAACAATATCGAGTATGACGCTCGTCTCGCAGCGCAGGAGCTGGCAAAGGCCACCCGCAGCGAGGTGGTGCAGGTGATCGGCACCAAGTTCGTGCTGTACCGGGAGAGCCACAGCAAGCCCAGAGAGAAGCGTATCCAGCTGGTGAAGCCGTCAAAAAAGCGGCAGGCGTAAACGCAGCAAGGAGGTTCTATGCGGGAACTACGGGAGAGCAGATTTTTTGCCCTTGGCATTTTGCTCATCGTCAGTGCGGTGGCACTGCTGATCGGTGCGGAGAGCGTCCGAAGCGACGGCCCGCTGCCCATTCAGCGGGTACCGGCGGCGCTGGAGATCAACTGCTGGGACGAGAGCAGAGAATGGGGTTCCAACAAATATGTCATCACGGACGCGGGCGCCGTTGGAGCCTTTGTGGATGTGCTGAATCAGATGGAAAGAACGGAAGCCCACAGACCGCTGGACATGATGGAAGTGGACTGGAACGTTTTTGTAGCGGGGAATCGTGGATACATTTGCCACCTTGAAATCGCGCCGGATGCAATGCGCGCATCAGGGGCGGGGACATCCACCAAGGTCTATGAGCTGGACTGCGGCCCGCTTTATGAACAACTGGATGAAATTTTGCAGCTCCGGAGAGCCGGAAAAATCGACTAAACGCACAGGAGATGGAACTTTCTTGAAGATTGGAATTTACGGCGGGACCTTCAACCCGCCCCATCTGGGGCATCTGACGGCGGCGGCGGCCGTGATCGCCACGCTGAAGCTGGACAAGCTGCTGCTGATCCCCGCCAGCATCCCGCCCCACAAGGACCTGCCCGCAGGCAGCGCCACGGCGGAGCAGCGGCTGGAAATGACCCGCATGGCGGGGGAGCAGCTGGGCCTTGGGAGCAAGGTGGAAACGCTGGATATGGAGGTGCGCCGGGCGGGAAAGAGCTTTACCTCCGACACGCTGGCGGAGCTGAAAGCGCAATTCCCGGAGGATGAATTGTGGTTGCTGATGGGGACGGATATGTTCCTCAGCTTTGAAACGTGGCATGAGCCGGAGAAGATCGCGTCCCTTGCGGGGATCGCCGCTTTCGGCCGGACAAAGGCGGACATGGAACCGCAGTTTTCCGCCCAGCGAGACAAGCTGTACCGTCTCTACCCGGACGCCCGGATCTTTACCCTGACGGTCTCTGGCGTCATCGACATTTCCTCCACGGAGCTGCGGGAGCAACTGGCATCCGGGACGGGGGAGAACCTGCTGCCGCCGGCGGTGTACGGCTATATTCTGCGAAACCATTTGTACGGAACGGATGTAAACCTGAAAGGCTTGACGCTTTCTCAGCTGCGTCCGGTGGCCCTCAGCTATCTGAAGTACAAGCGCATCCCCCATGTGCTGGGGACGGAGCAGGAGGCCATCCGGTTAGCGACCCGCTACGGCGCGGATGTGGAGAAGGCCCGTGTAGCGGCGCTGCTCCACGACTGCACGAAGAAGCTGGATATGCCGGAGCAGCTGGCCCTGTGCCGTCAGTACGGCATCGAGCTGGACGAGCTGGAGCAGAAGGCGCTGAAGCTGCTTCACGCTAAGACCGGCGCGGCCATCGCCCGGGAGGTGTTCGGCGTGGACGATGAGATCTACCGGGCGATCTGGTGGCACACCACCGGCCACGCGGACATGACGCTGCTGGAAAAGATCATCTATCTGGCGGATTATATTGAGCCCTCCCGGGATTTTCCCGGTGTAAACGATTTACGGGCATGTGTGTATGAGAATCTGGATCGAGGGATGTTGATGGGACTGGAAATGACCATCGACGAGATGACGGAAATGGGAAATCCCGTCCACCACGCTACAATGGAGGCGCGGGACTGGCTGAAAGGAAAGAGATAAACCCATGGCAGAAAATGTTGGAAAGCGTTTAGAACAGAAGGAATCCAAACAGAAGAAAGCAAAGAAGCCCAGCCGACTGACAAAGGGGCAGAAGTGGCTGCTGGCGGTGGCCATCGTATTGGCGGTGGTGCTGGTAGCTGTGGTGGCACTGGACGGCTTGTTCGTCAAGCCGGACCTGCCGGGAAACGGCTCCAACGCAGACGGCACCCAGGCGGGGGACGGCATCGACTACGGCGACGGCGTCCAGCCCCGTGTCAGCGGGGAGCGGAAGAGCCAGGATTACTACACGGTACTGATCCTGGGCCGGGACACCGGCGGCGGCGGCAACACGGACACTATGCTGCTGGCCAGCTACGATGTGACCAACCAAAAGGCCACCGTCATGTCCATTCCGCGGGATACCATGGTCAACGTTCCGTGGGACATCAAGCGGATCAATTCCGTTTATAATTATTACGGCGGCGGGGAGAAGGGCATCAAGGCCCTCTATAAAGAAATCTCTCAGCTGGTGGGCTTCGAGCCGGACTATCAGGTGATTGTGGAGTGGGAAGCCGTGGGCAAGATCGTGGACGCCATGGGCGGCGTTTACTTCGATGTGCCTCGGGACATGAACTATGAGGATCCCTATCAGGATCTTTCCATCCACCAGAGCAAGGGCTACCGGCTGCTCAGCGGCGACGATGCCATGCAAGTTCTCCGCTACCGCCACGACAACCGCAAAAACGGCAAGATGCTGGGCTATCCCGACGGCGACCTGGGCCGCATCAAGACCCAGCAGGGGCTGCTGAAGGCCATGATCGAGCAGCTGATGAGCCTGAAAAACATCACGAAGGTCAATGAGTTTATCAAGGTGTTCAATGAGAACGTGGAGACGGATCTCAGTTTCCAAAATATGCTCTGGTTCGCCAAGCAGGCATTCCTGGGGAACAGCAGCGGCGCCAAGCTGGACACCGCCCAGGTGAATTTTGTGACCATGCCCAATAAAAACGTGTCCTGCTGGAGCCGGGTGTATCACAGCTACCAGTCCTATGTGACGCCCAACGCCCAGGAACTGCTGGAGCTGGTGAACAACGAGCTGAGCCCCTTTGTGGAGCCCTCCACCATGAGCGACCTGGACATCATGTCCGTCAATAAGGACGGCTCCGTCAGCTCCACCACCGGCCATGTGGAGGACAGCAAGGCCGCCGTGCCGCCGACTCTGATGGGCAGCGGCAAGAAGGATGAGCCGGAAAAGGACTATATCACCGACGAAAACGGCAACCTGATCGACCCGGACACCGGGGAGATCGTGTCACCGCCGGAGGAGACAAAGCCGGGAACGGAGACGCCGTCTGAAACACCGTCTGAACCCACGCCGGAGACCCCGGCCACACCGGAAACGCCGGGGACGGGGACGGAGACCACAGACCCCTCCGGCTCCACCGGGGGAGAGACGGGCACCGGCAGTCCGGAGACACCGGACCAGCCGGAAGATCCCGGCATCATCGTGGTGCCGCCGGAGGAACCTGCAACGCCCGATGCGAATCAGGGATTGGACCCTGTGACCGGAGAACCGCTGCCGATGGGTGGCTAAGACATTCAGAAAGGATTTTAAAAGTATGATGACACCGAAGGAACTGGCCATTCTGGCCGCCAAGGCCCTGGATGAGAAGAAGGGCAAGGAGATCTCCGCCATTGAGATCACCGACATTACGACCCTGGCGGATTATTTCGTCATTGCCACCGGCAGCTCCAACACCCAGATCAACGCTCTGTGCGGCTCTGTGGAGAAGCTGCTGGAGGAGCAGGCGGGGGAGAAGCCTCTGCGCCGGGAGGGCTACCGGGACGGTACCTGGGTGCTGTTGGATTACGGCTGCATCTGCGTCCATGTGTTCAGCGCCGAGGCCCGGAGCTTCTATGATCTGGAGCGCCTGTGGGCCGACGGCAAGCCCTTGGACCTCACCGGCGTTCTGACGCAGGACTGAGCCTGTTCAGGCGCAAAAACAGGCCGCGCAACGGAAAGTTGCGCCATATTTGGTGGCCGCAACCGCCTTTGTCTGGTAGCATGACGGCATCAGATCCATGGTGCTGAAAGCGGTACCGGAGAGCAAAGGAGGATATCAATATGTCAATATCACTTATTTTACTGCTGGTGGTCACACTGGTGCGGCTGGCTATCTTCGCGTTTGTGATCTACGCCGCCGTGCAGGGCGTCAAGGCCCTGCGGAAGTACAACCGCTCCGGGGAGGTCCGAAAGGAGAAGGCGGAGACCCGCCGCTCGCTGGGGGAGGTCTTGAAGGAGCACCGGGTCCGGTGCAAGATGACTCAGGAGTTCGTGGCGGAGTCCTTGGGCGTCAGCCGTCAGGCGGTGAGCAAGTGGGAGACCGGAACGGCGGACCCCAGCACCTCCAATCTGCTGGCGCTGGCGAAGCTGTTCGGCGTATCCGCGGAGGAGCTGCTGCGGCAGGTGGACCGGACGGACGCGGAAGAAAACTGAATCAAACGGCGGCGGCCCGCAAGGGCCGCCGCTCAGCGTGTCGAAAAAGTCTTTTCGCCCCGCTGAGCAAATTTTCAGAACTTTATAAAAGTTCTGAAAACTAATGATTTCAATGGCGCAGGGAAACAGGCGAAGCGCCGCCGGTGGCGGATCAAGCAAGCCTGTTTCGAGTAAAGCTCCCAAACAGCGGATACGAAGTATCCGCTGTTTGGTTCGAGCTGACGGTGTATCCCTTCTTGGGTTATCTACGCGCCAAGAGCCGCCTTCGGCGGTTGCGCTCCGAAACGCGCCTGCGGGCGCAGTCCCGCGCACACTCTTTACCCGCAAGGGGTATGCAGCATCCGTAAAGCGGCAGAGCCGCTAACGGCTGCCCTACCTTTCCGTCGCGGAGAATTTACCACTTTATTGACAATCTCGGCGGCGGCCCTTGCGGGCCGCCGCTCTTTTGCATCCGCAGGGGCGCCGGGGTTTGACCCTTGTATTTTTATGGAAAAACTGCTATAATAACTTGAATCTGGAGCATTCTGCCCAGACGGTGAGAATCTGACTTCATTGGAGCGTTTTATGCTGCATTATCTGCAAAATCTGTTTCAGGCGCTGGATGTTTCCTCGCTGACTGACGCGGTGCTCCGTGTAGCGGCGGTGTTCCTCTGCCTGACGGTCCACGAGACCTGCCACGGGCTGGCGGCGCTGGCGCTGGGAGACCCCACGGCGAAGTCCATGCACCGGCTGTCCCTGAATCCGCTGCACCACATCGACTGGCTGGGTCTGGCTCTGATGTTTACGGTGGGCTTCGGCTGGGCCAAGCCCGTGCCGGTGAATCCCAACTATTTCCGCAAGCCCAAGCAGGGCATGGCGGTCACGGCGCTGGCGGGGCCGGTGTCCAATCTGATTTTGGCAGTCCTTTTTCTGGGGATCGGCAAGGTGATCTACCTGTACGCGCCGTACAGCGCGGGCATGAATGTTTTCTTTGAGTGGTGCCTGTTTACGGTGGCCCCCATGTCCGTTGGTATGGGGCTTTTCAACCTGATCCCCATTCCGCCGCTGGACGGGTCCAAGGTACTGGCGATGTTTTTGCCCAACAGCGCCTACGGTCAGCTGATGCGCTACGAGCGGTACGGTATTCTGGTTCTGCTGGCGCTGAGTTGGCTGGGCCTTGGCGGAAATTTTCTTGGAAACGCGATCTACGGCGTGTACGAAGCGCTGTTTCATATCTTTTTTGCTTGAGGTGTCCTGATTTTGGAAAGTCCTGTATTCAAACTGGAAAAGGTGGTCCACTCCCGGTCTGAGGAGATGCAGGATTTTGAGGGTCCGCTGGATCTGATCCTGTTTCTTTTGGGGAAGAATAAGCTGGAGATCCAGGATATCTCCATCTCGTTGATCTGCGGCCAGTATATCGCATGGCTGGAGGACCGGCAGCGGATGGACTTGGAGGTGGCCAGCGAATTTGTCATCATGGCGTCCCATCTGGTGTATCTCAAGACCCGGATGCTGCTGTCCATTGAGGATGACGAGGCCAAAAGCGAGATGGACGCGCTGCTTCAATCCTTGGAGGAACGGCGGCGCAGCGAACATTACGTCCGGGTGAAGGCACTGGCCCAGCGGTTGGCGCCTATGGGAGAATTCGGCCGGAACATCGTGACCCGGAACCCGGAGCCGGTGAAGCGGGGCAAGGTGTTTGAATACAGCCATCAGCCGGCGGATCTGGTGCTGGCCATGGCGGAGATCCAGAACCGGGCTGAACGGAAACTGCCGCCCCCGCGAGCCGCCTTCCGGGAGATCGTGCAGCATGAGCCGTATCCCGTGGAGAGCAAGGCGAGAGATATTCTGCAAAAGCTGAAGGAGGGCGGCATCACCCGCTTTTTGCTGTTGTTCCGGGGCAGCCGGAGCCGCAGTGAGGTGGTGGCCACCTTTTTGGCGGTGCTGGAGCTGTGCAAGGCGCGTGTACTGCATCTGGCAGGCTCCGAGACGGACTGTATCGTTCGGCAGGAGTGCGATGACGTGCCTGAGAATCTGACGTTTTAAGGAGAACCGTGGCTGACATGGATAGAAAGGAACTTGAATCCGCGCTGGAGGCGATCCTGTTCGCCTCCGGGGAACCGGTGCAGGTGGATCGGATCTGCGTGGCACTGGATATTGACCGGCCTACGGTGGAACAGCTGCTTCAAAAACTGATGGACTACTACGCTTACGAGCGCCGGGGCATCCGGCTTTTGAAAATCGATGACAGCTGGCAGCTTTGTTCCGCACCGGACTACGCGGAGACCATCCGTAAGGCATTTGAGATTCGCAAGCCGGCCAAGCTCAGCCAGCCCGCGCTGGAGGTTTTGACCATTATTGCCTACTACCAGCCTACCACACGGGCCTATGTGGATCAGATCCGGGGCGTGGACAGCTCCTATACCGTGGGACTGCTGCTGGACCGGGGACTGATCGAGGAATGTGGTCGGTTACAGGTACCGGGGCGGCCCCGGCAGTACCGCACCACCAAGCAGTTCCTGCGGGCGTTCCATCTGTCCAGCCTGAAGGATCTGCCGGAGCTGCCGGACGATATCGGTGAGGATGGGCAGATGCGGCTGAACGAAGCCGGTGAGGTGGTAGATCCCATGGGGGACACGGAAGCGCCGGCACAGACCGACGCCGGGGAACCTGCGGACGTGTAAAAGCTTGGAGAGGGGGCAGCGGCTGTGATCGGATGGTGGATCTTGGGCATCCTGTTGTTTATGGTCCTGCTGCTGTGTCTGACGCGGGTGGGCGTGTTGATCCGGTTCGGCGAGGAGCTGACGGTCAGCGCCCGGTTTGGTTTTTTGAAATTTCAGGTGCTTCCGGAAAAGAAAAAACCGCCGAAAAATGAAAAAAAGCCGGAAGAAGCGCAGAAAAAGCAGACGCAAAGGAAGGAGAAGCCGAAGAAGGCATTCCCGAAGCCCACGCTCAGCGACATCCGGGACGCATGGAAGGCCCTGTGGCCGCCGCTGAAAAAGGCGCTGCGCCGTACCCGCCGGGGCATACGGATCGATCCGCTGGATGTGTCCGTTATTTTAGGGGGACAGGCGGAACCTGCGGACGCCGCGCAGTTATACGGCGAGCTGCACGGGGCCGTCTGGACCGGGATGCCGGTGCTGGAACAGCTGCTGGTGATCCCCCGGCCGCATATCCACCTGGATGTTGATTTTACCGCGGAGGAGACAAAAATCCCGGGAAGCGTCGGGTTTTCCGCCCGGATCGGTACGCTGCTGCGGATCGGCATGACCGTGGCGATTCCCGGATTGCGGTGGCTTCTGGCCTATATGAAGAAGAAAAAACAAGCACCAGTCGGAAAGGATGAATCGAATGGACATGGAAAAGAAAAGCCCGCTGCGTGATGTGATGAATTCCACGATGGAGAAGGTTCGGGAGATGGTGGACGCCAACAATATTGTAGGCGCGCCCATCACCACGCCGGACGGTGTGACCTTGATCCCCATTTCCAGAGTCAGCTTCGGCTTCGGCAGCGGCGGCGGGGATTACGGCAAGCCGGGCCAGAACAATTTCGGCGGTGGCGGCGGCGCCGGTGTGAAGATCGACCCGGTGGCCTTTCTGGTTATCAAGGACGGAACCACCCGCGTGATGCCCGTGGCGGTGCCGCCGGTGTCCACCGTGGACCGCATTGTGGATATGGCACCGGATATTGTAGACAAGATCGGAAAATTTTTCGATAAAAAAGACGGGGACGAAACGGTTTGATCTGGGTATACTAAAGACATCTCAGCTTTGGAGCGTGATGCCTTTTGACCCGGCGGTTTCTTTGCTGCACCCTTGCGGCACTGTGCCTGTATAGTATATTCCCTTGTCGAATTTTGGCGGTGGAGACCTCTGCTGCCTCTGCGATTTTAATGGATGCGGACAGCGGCCGGGTGCTCTATGAGCGGAACGCGGACCGGAAAATGCTCATCGCCAGCACCACCAAGATCCTGACGGCACTGGTGGCCATCGAGGAGGGAGATCTCCACGACAGCGTGAAGGTCAGCCGGGAGGCGGCGTATACGGAAGGCTCCGCCATGTACCTTACGGAGGGGGAGACCCTGACGCTGGAAACGCTGTTATACGGGGTGCTGCTGTGCTCCGGAAACGATGCGGCGGTGGCGGTGGCCCAGCATGTGGGCGGCAGCGTCAAGGGCTTTGTAGCCCTGATGAACGAAAAGGCCCAGGAACTGGGGATGGAGCATTCCTCCTTCGCCAACCCCAACGGTCTGGATGACGAGCAGCACTATTCCACTGCACGGGACATGGCGAAGCTGGCCCGGGCCGCGCTGGAAAACGAGACCCTGATGCGGATCGCCTCCACCCGGTCTGTCACCATCGGAGGACGGACCATGACGAACCACAACAAGCTGTTGCATTATGTAGATGGCTGTCTGGGCCTGAAAACGGGATATACGAAGGCGGCGGGCCGGACGCTGGTGAGTTGTGCGGAGAAAAACGGCCAGCGGCTCATCGCCGTGACCTTGCAGGACGGCAATGACTGGGCAGACCACCAAGCGCTGTATGAATACGGCTTTTCCGCCTACCCCGCCCGGACCTGTGCCGTCCGGGGACAGGCTTTGACGCAGGCACCCGTCAGCGGCGGCGTCAGCCCCACAGTGCCGCTGATCGCGGGAGCGGGCTTTTGCTACCCAGCGGCGGAAACGGAACGGCTGACCACGCGGATCTGCTTGGACGAGCCGTTGCGGGCACCGGTCTCCGCCGGAAAAACCGTGGGGGCGGCGGTGTTCTGCCTGAACGGAACGGAGATCGGCCGGGTGCCGCTGGTGGCGGGACGGACGATGATGCCCAAAGTGTCCTCCGCTTTGGCCGGACTGAAATTGGAATTGAAGGATGAATGACCCGCCGTAAGACGGGATCAGGGATCAGAATGAAAGAACGATTGCAAAAATTGCTGTCTGCTGCCGGGGTCTGTTCCCGCCGGGCAGCAGAGGGGTATATCACCGCCAGGCGGGTCACCGTCAACGGAGAGACCGCCCTGTTGGGCCAGCAGGCCGACCCGGAGACGGATGACATCCGGGTGGACGGCGTTCCTCTGGGACGGGAACCGGAGGCAGTGTACCTGATGCTGAATAAGCCCAGAGGTTATGTGACCACCGTGTCTGACGAGCAGGGCCGGAAAACGGTGATGGACCTGCTGACCGGCGTTTCCACAAGGGTCTATCCCGTGGGCCGGCTGGATCGGGATTCGGAGGGGCTGCTTCTGCTGACCAATGACGGAGCCCTGACCCACCGGCTGCTGCACCCCAGCCATGAGGTATCCAAGGAGTACCGGGTGACGGTGTCCGGGCCTGTGGAACACGCGGCAGAACGGCTGAGCCGCATCCGGGACGTGGTGGGTCTGCCCATCCGCCCCGCGGAAGTGCGTGAACTGAGCCGGAAGGGAAACCGGGCAGAGCTGAGCGTGATCATCCACGAGGGACGGAACCGCCAGATCCGGCGGATGTGCGCCCAGTGCGAGCTGGAGGTCCTGCGGCTCCAGCGGGTGCGGGAGCATTGTCTGGAGCTTGGGACGCTGCCGTTGGGTCAGTGGCGGTACTTAACAACGGAGGAGATCACGGGACTGGAAGAGGAATGACCGCTTTCCGAAGAAAGCAGTCAGGTTTTGTCACATCCTTGAATAGCCGCAATGCGGCTATTTTTTATGAAAAACGCAGGGGAAAAAGGGAAGAAATCAGTTTCAATCCGGCGGAAAGTATGGTAGAATAGGCCCCGGAATCAAACGCGGCGTTGTGCGCCGCCGGAGGAAGAAAATCATGGCAAAAAGTGTGTTACATACGATCGAGGACAACCTTTCCGCCTTTTCAAAGGGGCAAAAACGAATTGGACGCTATATCCTGGACCATTATGACCAGGCGGCGTTCATGACGGCCAGCAAGCTGGGAAAGCTGACGGAGGTCAGCGAGTCAACGGTTGTCCGTTTTGCCGCGGAGCTGGGGTATGAGGCCGGGGAGCAGGAGCTCACCATTCTGACCCAGTTCTACGTGGGCGCGCTGGTAAGTATTGTGGAGGACTGGCTCCTGGGCGAGATCCAGGGCACGCCGGAGGAGCTGATCCGCTTTGTAGACCAAGTGCTGCGGGACCATGTGCGTGGCGCCGGGCTCCGGCTGTCCCAGGCAGGTCCCGGGACGGCGCCTCTTCTGGAACCGGACCACTGTGCCGGACCTGTTTCCAAATAAAAAGGCTCCGGGTTCCCAGAGAAACCCGGAGCCTTTTTCCGCTGTTCAACTCTCTGTGGGCAGGTCACTCCTGCGCATCGTGAAGCCAGAGATATCGCTCGTCCTCGTTGCGGGTGGTCTGCAGCCAGGGGTTGCCGTCCAGATGGCGGATCATCCAGCAGGTATACATCTGGAAGCCCGGCGCCACTGCCTGGGGATGCAGGCACCCGCCGGGGATGGCGGAGAAGCTGTTGTCCACGCTCTTGAATACCTGGTCCCCCACAAAACTGGCGCCGAAGCCCTCCGGCCGGTCGAACTTGAAGTAATAGCACTCCGGCTGGGGGTGCCGGTGGGGCAGATAGCCGGACCAGTTCCCCCGGTCGTTCAGCACCTCGCCCAGCACCATATTGGACCAGGGGGCGATATCCTTGTCAAAGATGGTGTTTACCCGGCGCTTGGCCACATTGCCGAACTTGCCCACGCAGGAGTAGACCCAGGGGGCGTCCTCCGGCCGGTACAGCCTGCCGGAGAACGCTGTGTCATTCTTCGTGCACTGGACCAGGATCTCCGCGTCTGTCTGCGCCTCCACGGTGATCTCCTCCCCGGCGCAGGCATGGAGGGCATAGGGGCCGTCAGTGAACACGTCTCTGCGGCTGACCGTCTCCGTCCGGCCCTCCCAGCCGAAGGTCACGGTTCCGGACAGAAGCAGCACCGCGGTCTCCTCGCCCCGTCGGCAAAAGCCTCTCTTCCGGCCGGGTTCCATCCGGTAGACCCGGATGTCCATCAGCATATCGCTGTATGCGTTGTCGTAGGTACAGAGGATTTCCTCGCCCTCCGCGTCAAACTCCGGATAGCCGAATACGTTTTTCATGTGTAATTCCTCCCAAATTCCATCATCCGGCGGGCCCGTTCAGGCGCCCGCGTTTGCTCCCTGCCGCTCCAGCAGGCGGCAGAGCATGGCGGCCAGCTCTCCCCGGGTGGCTGTCCGGTCCCCCTGATAGCTTCCCCGGACCATGCCCAGCGCCTGGGCGATGGCCGCATAGCCCAGGTCTGCCTCCGGGATGGCGGCAGCGTCGCTGTATGTGCAGGTGTAGATGCCCTGAAGCCGGGCGGCTGGACCATAACCTGCGCAGTCCAGCAGACATTTCACTGCCTGCCCGCGGGTGACGGCCCTGCCTTCATCCCGGGTTCCCCGGGGCAGAATACCCATCCGGTAGGCCACGGAATAGACGGTGTCCCGCGTGCTCTCATCCGCTGTCTCCGGGTCGATACAGTATCCCTCCAGGCTGGCCAACAGGGCCACCAGATCCCACTGGGTCAGCTGTTTGTCCGGCCGGAAGCGGCCCCCGTCATAGCCCACGCCATAGCGGGCCAGCTTCTCCACATCGGCTTTCACCCCGGAGCCCGACAGGTCCGTATAGGTGATGGCGGTATCCCCGGACTCCGGCGCCGCCGGTTTGCCGGTGGCGGCGTCAATGCCCAGATACCGCTCCTCCCGCTCCAGAGCGTAGGTCAGCCGCAGCTCGTAGAAGTGGGTAAGCCCCAGCTCCATCAGCCGGGCTTCCGTCTCGTCGCCGCTCTCCAGAGGGCGGGGCACCAGACGGTAGGCCAGGACCGTGTCATAGGTCCCCGCCCAGGCGGCCAGGGCCGCCGTCTCACCCACGATACCGGCGGAGCTGGCGAATGTCACATCCTCATCGTACTGATAATCCAGCCGGTACACGGACCCGTCTCCGCTGTCGATGGCCACGGTATAGCGGTTCTCCGGGAAGGGAATGCCGCCTACCTGCTGGACGTATGTGAAGGTGTAGTACGGACGCCGGTCCTCCGTGTTGTCTCGGCCGTCATAGAGTGTCAGGGCACTCCACCGCCCGCCGCAGAGGGCGGACAGGAACGTCTCCGCTTTGACCTGCGCCTCCGCCTGGGTCAGGGCCGGTGTCTCCCCCTCCTCCATTCCGGGTGCGTAGGAGAATACCTCCTGGACCGCGCCGGTGCGGGCATCCACTGTGATGGTGCGGGAACGGCTGTCCTCCTCTCCGGGCCGCACATAGGACAGGACGCAGAGGACCTGATCCTCCTTCCCCTCCTGTTCCGCCAGACGGTAGGCGGCGGAGGACAGGGCGTACTCCGTCAGGCCGTAGACCGGCTCTGCCCGCAGGCTCTGGTCCAGGAACGCGGAGGCCCGGACGCCCTCCATCTGGGCGATGCCCGCCTGCTCCGCCGGGCTGAGGCCGCTGCCCCCGCTCTCCGCAGCCGCGGTGTTGTCGGCACTGCCTCCGGCGCCCCAGCCGCCCATCTGGTCCTCCAGCTCCGTCAGATTCAAAAGCGCTCCTGTGGCGGCGTCTACATAAAAGGTGTCCGTATCCACCGGCAGATACCGGAGCACGGCCGACGTGCCGCCCGCCTCCCGCACGTATTCCAGCTTCAGCTCCAGGGTGTCCGTCAGGAGTTTGGCAGCCTGGTCGCGGCGCACCGCAGCGGCGGCAGAGGGGACGTCTCCCAGGAAGGTGTCCTCCGCCGTGGTCCGGTGGAAAGACCGGACCCGGTTGTCCGCCGCATCCACAGTGATGGAATAGGTCAGCGGCGAGGGCAGGCCGTTCAGCAGGATCACTCCGGAGTAGCGGTAGCTGTCCCCGCCCAGAATATCCATGCCGCGGGGCTCTTCCAGCTTCACGCTCTCCCCCTCCCGCAGGACCTTGTCCAAAAAGTCCCCGGCGGCCCGGGCGGCCGCGGCCTCATCCCCCTGGGGAAAGACCGGGAAATCCCCGCTGTTGGAGGCGGTGTACGGCAGACCCAGATCGTAGCTGATTACGGTCCCGTCATCCAGAGCGGAAATGGACAGTTCCTCCTCCAACTCGGTCGACCAGTACAGATCCCAGGCACCGGTCAGACCATCCTCATACCAGCTGCCCTGAAATTCGTCATAGGCATCCGTGTCCAGATCCAGGGCCGCCTTTACGGCCTGGGTCACCCTGGCCAGGGCCTCGTCTGTGGTCTCCTCTGCGGCGGACGCCGGCAGCATCAGCCCCAGAGCCGTCACCATAGCCAGCGTCAAAGAAAACAGCTTCTTCATCATTCGTCCCTCCATTGTCGGCAGTTTCCGGAATGGTGATTCCATTCTATCCCAACAGACGGAAAAATTCCAGAGATGCTGCGGATTCTCCTTATTTTTTTAAGTTCCTTGAAACGCAGAGCGGCGGGCCGCACGGAGAATCTCCGCGCGGCCCGCCGTTTGACATGGGCTGCGTCCTGGCCGGGCGATTCAGCCGGACCTGCCTGCATCTGTCCTGGGGCCCTCTCTGTCACGCCATGGCGCGGTGGAGGAAGGTCATGATCTGCGCCCGGGTGCAGGTCGTGCCGGGCTCAAAGGTAGTGGAAGTGGTGCCCTGGGTCACACCGCTCTCCACGGCCCAGGCCACCGCGTCCGCATAGTACGCACCTTCCGCCACGTCCCGGAAGTCATGCGTCCCGGATGCTGCGGGAGAGCCCTCGGCCCGCCACAGCAGCACCGCCGCCTGAGCGCGGGTGCAAACCCGGTCCGGGGCAAAGGCAGTCTTGGTGACGCCGGAGGTGATGCCCTGCTCCACAGCCCACAGAACTGCCTTATAGTAGTAGCTGTCGGGGCTTACATCCGTGAAGGGATTCTCCTTTTCGGACGGCTCAGGAGAGCCGTTTGCCCGCCACAGGAAGGTCACAAGCTGGGCCCGTGTGCATCCGCGGCCCGGGGCGAAGGCCGTTCCGGTGACACCGGAGGCGATCCCCTGCTCCACAGCCCACCGGACCGCATCGTAATAGTACGCGCCGCTGTCCACATCCGTGAAGGGCAGCTCCGTCTGCTCCCCGGAACGGACGAAGGACGCGGACACGGTCACCCCGCCGCCGGGCATGACGAAGGTATAGCGCCCCTCCCCCGCGTTCTGGACCGGGACTGCGCCGTCCTGGCTGTCGGTGACAGTCAGCTTCTTCAGCTCGTATCCGTCATCCGGCACCGCGGTGATGGTCACCGTCTCACCCTCGTCGGCCCGACCGGCACTCACCTCCAGGGAGCCGCCGGTGACCCGGTCCACAGTAATGAGATGCTCGCCGTCCTCGGACTTCTCAGTCCACCGGGCGTACAGGGTTGTGTTTGCGTCGAAGACGGTATCGGCAGTAACTGCAGTGCCGCCGTCGGCGGCGGTGTACCAGCCCGCGAAGGCGTAGCCGCTCCGCTCCGGCGTGGGAAGCGTCCCCACGGCTGCGCCGCTGGTGGCTGCCATGGCGGCCGCGCCGGCGGCGCCCTCGCCGAGCTCCAGGGTCAGGATGATCGTCCGGTCCGGGTCAATGAAATCCTCCAGCTCTGCAGTGGCAAAGCTGCCGCCGGTGACAGAAATGCTGCCGGAGCCGCTGTTGGCCACCTGACCGGTCACAGTGCCGCCGGAGATGGTGATCTCCGCCGCGGTGTCGTTGACTACGCTGCCCACGGTGCCGCCGTTGATGACGATGGTTCCGCCAGTGGAGCCGCCCTGCGTCTTGATATTCTGATAGCTGCCGCTCTCCACGGTCAGGCTGCCGGAGGCATCCTGACCCTCAAAGACAATGGAATCCCCCTCGGCAATAGCAGCGTTCGCAAAGGTGACGCGGCTGCCCCGGTCGATGTTGACGCCCCACTGGTTTCCGGAGGTGGTCAGGCCGTCCACGGACAGCTCCGTGCCATTGACCACCAGGGCGTACCAGCGGCAGTTGGAGATCTCCACGTTCTCCAGGGTCACCATTCCGGCGTGGTAGATGTTCAGGCCGTGCTTGGCGGCACTGCCGCCGTCAAGGGTCACATCCCGCAGCGTCACCTCGGCGCCATCCTGAAGATTGAGGAGGCTGGGGCCGGTGCCATTGTCGCCGGAGACAGAAAATGTGCCCGCCTTCGCCCGGATGGTATGGCCGCTGCCGTCCAGAGTCAAGTCCTTGGACAGCGTCAGCGCACCCTGGCCGTTGACCAGGCCGGAGGCGTCCAGCTCCACGTCCCGGAGCAGCCGGATGGTGGCGCCCTCTTCCGCCTGGGCCACCGCCTCCGCCAGGGTGGCATACTGGGTGCCGTCGATATCCGCGGTGTTTTCCGTTTGGACGCCGTCCTCCCCGGCCCCCTCCGTCATGGTCTGGACCTGCCCGGCGGCAGACGCACCAAACATCCCCTCCGCCGCCTGGGCATTGGCCGGCAGCATGGAGGCCAGCAGGCTCAGAGTCAGCAGTCCGGTAACAAGTTCTCGCTTCATGTGTGTAGATTCCTCCCGATTGGTTTGTAGGTATCGGCGCTTTGAAGCGGGCACTCTCCGTCCGGTCCGAAAAGGGGCCTTCCCAGATGTAGAAATTCTGCCAAATCATTGCGGATTCTGTCAAAAAGCCAAGCAGGCAGCGGAAAATCCGGCCTCAAAAGCACGGTTCACATCCTAACACAGCGGGGCAGAGCCACGCAAGGGCTTTCCGGATTTTCCAGATGACTGGAAATACCTGGCACATCAGCCGCATCTATTGGGCCGCAGTGCATCCGGCAAAATATGCTGGAACGATCCGGGCGCCGCGCCAGACATTCCCGGCAGCGCAGAGCCGGCTCCCCAGCTTGGAGGGCTCCGGTGAGCCGGCGGGCGGCAAGGCATGTGAAAGCCCCCGGCGGACCGGAACGTGTCCGGTCCGCTGGGGGCCTGCTCTGCCTGCGAAAGAAGCCGCCGATCAGTCAGTTTCCGGCGGCCTGGGTACCGGCCTGCTCCCGGCGGAAGCGGACCATGCCGGTGCGGTCCAGAGCCACCATCAGGACGGGAATGAACACCAGCTGGAGGATGATGCCGGGAATGGCGTTCACCAGCGCCTCGGTCAGGAAGATCTGCCAGGTGAAGGGCACGCTGGCCACGCCGGTCATCACCACCCGCACCGCAGCCCAGACGATCCGGCCGCCCACCATAGCAGCCAGCAGAGCACGGTACAGGGCCACCACACACTGCCAGCGGGACCGATTGTACAAAAAGCCCGCGATGCCACCGTAAGCCGCCAGCTCAAAGGCCATGGCCACAGCGGCCACCAGCGGCGGCATTCCGAAGAGCGCCATCCGCATCAGCGGGGCCACGAATCCCACCACCGCGCCATACTGCCAGCCGCAGATCAGGCCGCAGAGGAACACGGGCAGGTGCATGGGCAGCAGCATCCCGCCGATCTGGGGGATCTGCCCGGTGAGGAAGGGCAGTACCAGCGCCAGGGCCAGGAACATGGCCGCCAGGACCAGGTTATGGACATTTGTTTTGAAATTGCTGTGTTTCATGGGGTTAAACTCCTTCTCAAAAAGTCTTTTCGCGCCGCCTTCTGGCGCCGCACCAGCCTTCTGGCTTTTTTTACGGAGTCTGCAGGGCTGTGAATACCGGCCTTCTGGCCGGGCGTTTTTCAGGGACTTGCCCCTCGTCAGGGGAAAAATTCGGTGGTGTCGATCACCAGCTGGCAGCCCTTCTCCGGGCCGCATTGGCGGATATACCGCTCCTCCAGGGGCATCCACCGGCTCTCATAGGCGGCGAAGTGGGCGCCCTCCCGCCGCTCCAGGCGGCGGCGCTGCTCCTCCGGCGCACAGGTGAGAAACATCCGCAGATCATAGCGGGCCGACAGCAGCGGGTGCTGGGAGTAGCTTCCCTCCACCACAGTGAGGGGCCGGGCCGGAAGCGTTGTCCCCTCCCTCAGCGTGCCGCTCCGGCAGTCATACGGGCGGCAGCGGATCGGTGCTCCGACCCCTGCCGGTTCCAGAACCTCCTGCAGGAAGCGGGCCAGGTCCATATTTCCAGCCGGGATCTGCTCCCAGTTCTCTGCCCGGCGGTCCGGTGGGAGATAATAGTCGTCCATGTGGACCACGTTGCAGGGAAGGAGCCGCCCCATCAGGTCTCCCAGGCCGCTCTTGCCGCTGCCGCAGCGCTGCTTACCGGCTGCGCGGAGATACCCGACAGAAATATGTCAGCGCAGACCTCCGCGGGAACCGCCGAGGCTTCCGGCACCGCCGACACAGCCGAGGTTTTCGACGAGATACCCGCGAAGCAGTACCCCTTAGAGAACAGCGATTTCGCGGTGAAGCTCAACGCCGAGGGCGGGACATTCACGGGCAACGTCCGTACCGACGGCGACCATGACGGCAAAGGTTACATAGTCCTCGACGAGGGAATGAAGCTCCAGCACATCGTCTCCGTAGACACATCCCAGCACTACCGGATATCCATTGCGGCGCATTCCTACAGCGGCGCGGTGGTACGGCTCAAGACGGTCAACGAAACGGTGGGCGCGTATTATATTCCGGCTTCCGAATCGCCGGAGTTCACCATGTTTGCGGTGGACAGCGTGTACCTCTCGAGGTGATACAGGGAAGCGCCGCGCTGGATTATATCCTTGTGGAAAACTCCTCCGTGCCGGAGAAGTCATGCTATTACGTGTCTGGCTCCTGCGTTGGAAGCTCGACCTCCGTTGTGACGCTCGGGCTGAAGAAGTTCCTTGCCGATTCCATCGTGCGTGACTTCGAACATCTGCGCCTGACCGAATTCGGTGGCCGCAAGTGGGTGACGATGGGCCA
>ERZ857982.1711-NODE-1711-length-19683-cov-3.840738_pt1 | contig 19683 bp, 11 predicted proteins | sample MGYA00519955_ERZ857982 | MGnify/ENA primary metagenome ERZ857982 (study PRJEB31778, sample SAMEA3449416) | human gut metagenome | biome: human gut; feature: human-associated habitat; material: faeces | place: United Kingdom | collected 2010/2012 ... | reverse complement strand
CGTCATGCAGCAGCGGGATGCGAAGCCTGCACCGCAAGCGGTGCTTTTCGTCCGTTCCGCAACTCCCCGTCGGAACGGCACTGCGGCCCTTTTTGGGGGCCAACGCGCAGGCTTCTACTCTGCGATAGGGTTATTATAGGACGGCGGAAGGAAAATTGCAAGTATCCGCGCGTTTTTTCTTTCAAAGCGCTGCGCCCCATGATACAATACAGGCAGAATGAAAAATATTTTGGGCGGCGGGCCGCTTGCGGCCGCGCTGTCTGCGGAAAGCGGGGCAGTCGCATGGAAAAGATATCGCGCAAAAACTGGGCGCTCATCTGGGTGCTGGGAATGGCGGGGCAGATCTGCTGGAACATCGAAAACTCCTGGTTCAATACCTTTGTATACCGGAAGATCGCGCCGGACCCGTCCATCGTGGCGTGGATGGTGGGCGTTTCCGCCGTGGTGTCCACCTTCTGCACGTTCCTCATCGGCACCGCAAGCGACAGGCTGGGCAGGCGCCGCCCGTTCATCGCGTTCGGGTACATCCTGTGGGGCGTGTTCACCATCGGCTTCGGCGTCACGGAGTTCCTGCCGAAAGATCCGCTGTGGCTCGCGGCCACCTGCGTGGTGCTGGCGGACGCGGTGATGAGCTTTTTCGGCAGCATGGGCAACGACGGCGCGTTCAACCCCTGGACGACCGATATCTCCAGCGCAGGCAACCGCGGCAAGGTGGGCGGCGCGCTGGCCGTGATGCCGGTGTTCGCCACCATTTTCGGGGCCATTGTGTCGGGCATTATCATTGACGCGCTGGACTTCTTCGCGTTTTTCACCATCATGGGCGGCATGGTCATTGCTGTGGGCGTGCTGTGCCTGTTCACGCTGCGGGATGCGCCGGGCCTCGCCCCCAACCGGGACCCACGGGGCTTTTGGCACCAGTTCGCCGCTGTGTTCGATTATAAGATCGTGGGCCGCAACCGGGAGCTGTTCTGGGTGTTTCTGGTGATGATGGTGTATTTCATCGGCTTCAACGTATATTTCCCGTACATCACGGTTTACTTTACCGACAACCTGGGTATGGACTACACGCTCACGGGCGTGGTGCAGGGCGCGGGCCTGCTGGCCGCATCGGTGCTCACCATTCCCGCCGCCCGCTTCATCGACCGCGACACGGCGATCAAGATCGTCGACACCTTCCTCTCGACCGAGTTCGAGGGCGGCCGGCACCAGCGCCGGATCGACAAGATCCCGGTTTCGGGATGCGGATGCGGGAAGTAGCCGATCCGACCCCAAACGCATGTCCAAAGCGCCCGCTCCGGCGGGCGCTTTTCGTCGCGCACCGTTGCGAAATTATCGCTACATTTGTCCCAAAATTCGGACAGGTTATGAAATACGTCTTCACGCTGCTGATTTTTCTCGCCGCCGCGACTTCCGGCAGGCTGCACGCCCAAATCAAGAAAAAAACGCCCAACGGATACCCGACGCTATACGACTACCGCACGAACAATCCCGACGGAAGCCGCATTTACTACGCCGACAAGCGGTCGGCCGCCCTGATGAAAGTGAGCCCGGGCAACGATTACAAGATCGAATGCAGCGAGGCTCTGGAAAAGGACTACCTGACCGACAGCCTGTGGGGCATCGTCTACAAAGACACGGTCTATCTGAACTGCAAGCCGTTCTCGGGACTCGACTGGTACGCCAAGGCCGAGTACGGAACCGGCAGACGCTATCTGTACCTGAACATCGCCATCCCGCTGAACCCGAAATACAAGAGCATTCTGGGCGACTACTCGCAGGCCCCGGCCGTCAAAACCGGAGGCTCGATCCCGAAGATCGGCGGCCTGATCGGCGGAGCGGTCAAAGGCGCCGTCGACAGGCTTTCGACGCGTATTCCCGTGATCTACGACACCGAAACCGGGCAGTGCCGATGCCTCACCACCGAACTGCTGTACAGCTTCTCGCAGAAATATCCCGAACTGAAAAGCCAGTTCGGGCTGGTCAAGATCGAAATGCTGTCGGTCTACGCGTTCCGCGATTTCGCCGAAGCGCTCAACACCGCCGACGAGCAGGAAAAACTGAAAGCCAAGCAGGCCGAGCAGCAGGCGGCCGAAGCCGAGGCCGAGGCCGAACGCGCCGCAGCCGATTCGGTCGTGCAGGCGGCCGCTGCTTCGGCCGTCGATTCGACGAGCCGTTCCGGCGAAGGCGAACCGGTTTCTCCGACCGAAACGGCAGACTCCGGGGAGGCCAGCCAGCCGGCTCCGGCGCAGGTCCCGGCTACGACGGACGACCCGAACAAGGTGCAGGTCAAGATTCCGGTACAAGTCCCGGTCCAGTAATCCGTGAAAGCTCATTCCCGTTGAAAGGAGTCGGGCAACGGACCGCTCCGGACCGGATGCAGGTCCGACGGGTCCGTTCGGAAAACGACAAAGGATTCTTTCCGAAACGCTTTCCGCAATCTCTTTCCGCTGCGGTCCGGCAGATGCTCGGCGCGCAACCGACGGGAACGAACTCCCGCCCCGAAAGACACTCGTCCCGCCTCCCGCCGCATCCCCGGCGACCGATACCGTGACGGCCACGCGGAACCGAACCGGAATTGGGACCGAGGGAGAAAACCCGTCACACGATCCGCAGCCGGTTCGTCATAAAATACTGAAACACGCCGCGAAGTATCAGAAACAGCAGGAAAGCGAACCACAGCGCATCGTTTCCGGCCACGCTCCTCAGTCCGTAGTAAGCGGTGAAAAAACCGACGGTCGACAGAAAGACCGAATTGCGCATCACGGCCGTGCGCGTGGCACCGATCAACACACCGTCGATCAAAAAAGGCGCAAAAGCCACCAAAGGAATCACGATCAGCCACACCACGTAATCGCCGGCACCAATCAGAATCTCCCGGCTGTCGGTAAAGAGCGAGAGCACGCTCCGCCATCCCGCCGCATACAAGCCGACATAAAGAGCGGCAACCGCCGCTCCCCACACGAGCAGGGCCCGGATACACAGGCGCAGCATCGGCGCGTTGCGCGCTCCGACATACCTTCCCGCCAATGCCTCGCCGGCATAGGCGAATCCGTCCATCAGATAGGAAAACAGCGTGAAAAGCTGCATCAGCAGCATATTGACGGCCAGCAGCGTGTCGCCCATGCCCGACGAAGCGGCCGTGAAGAACGTGTAGACGATCACGATGCAGGCCGTTCGCAGGAAAATATCGCCGTTGATCCGGAAGAAAGCCGTCATCGGCCGGAGCCTCAGGCTGTCGCGCAGATCGACGTAGCGGCCGAAACGGCGGTAGTAGCGCAGCCAGAGCGCTACCGACAGCAGCAGCCCCGTATACTGCGCGACGACGGTTCCCCACGCGACGCCCGCGATACCCCACCCCAGCCCGAGCGCGAACCACAGACAGCAGAGTATATTGACCAGATTGATCGCGATCGAAACATACATCGGGAAGCGCGAGTTCTGCATGCCGATGAACCATCCCTGAAACGCGAACAGCGAAACGGTCGCCGGAGCGGCCCAGATCCGCGCATAGAAATACTCGGCCGCATAGCCCATCGTATGCGGCGTGCCGTCCATCATCCGGAAGGCCAGCCGTCCGACAGGCTCCCGAAAGAGGATCAGCAGCACGGCCGCCAGCAGAGAGACGCTCAGCGCGCGGACCAGCACGGCCGTAATCTCCGGGAAATTCCGGGCCCCGTACGACTGCGCGGTCAAACCGCTCGTTCCCATGCGCAGAAACGCGAAGTTCCAGTAGATGAAGTTGAAGACCGACGTACCGATGCCGATCCCTCCGATCAGCGCGTCGTCGCCCAGATGCCCGACGATGGCCATATCGACCATGCCCAGCAGCGGGATCGTGATGTTCGACACGATATTCGGAATGGCCAGAGAGAGTATCTTGCGGTTCATGGAGGCAAAGGTATCACATTTTCGTCATTCGTCCACCGGAGCGCAACGCCCGATCGGGCTCCGCCGCGAGGCTCGTTGGATTGTCCGGGCTGCGAAAACCCGTCCGAATCACGCCGGGACCGACCGCTCCGCTCGGGCATCCCTTGCAAGAATACATGGCGGAAGCGAACGATACAACGAAGCCCGATCATATATTTTATGTAACGGTTTTCGAGTTTCCGGTTTCTCCGCATGAAATCGCTTGACGAAAAGGACTTCATGGTAGGGACGCAATACGAGACCGCAAGCCACGGCTGACGGATATGGAAACTCCGGATGCGAGAACTTTGGTACATTGAAGCATATAATCGCCCGACGAAGATACCGTAATCGACGAACGACGGCCGGACACGCGGCGCCCAGACCCGACCGGTCCGGAACACGCGCCGCGCACCGAAAAGACATGCGTCATGGACCGCCGGACGGACGCCTCGTTCCGCAACCGGCGGACGAATTAATCGGAAGCCGCGCACCGAATTCCGGGAAAAAGCGGTATCTTCGTAACGACAAGCGCAACACTTCCATGGAACACTACGAAGAGATACACGGCCGCGAGCATGACAGCGCGCTGGCGGTCAACAAGGGAATCGAACAACCGCCGATCGTCAATCCCCATTTCCGCAAAGTAAGGCGGCAGCGAATGACGACCGACCAGTACATGGAGGGCATCCGCTCGGGTAACATCACGGTCCTGTCCCAAGCGATCACGCTGGTCGAAAGCCTGTTGCCGGAACACTACGCTCAGGCTCAGGAGATCATCGAGCGTTGCCTGCCCTATTCGGGCGGTTCGGTGCGCATCGGCATCACCGGCGTGCCGGGCGCGGGCAAGTCGACGTTCATCGAGGCGATCGGCGACATGGTCACCGGTCTCGGGCACAAGCTGTCGGTACTGGCAATCGACCCGAGCTCGGAACGCAGCAAGGGCTCGATCCTCGGCGACAAGACCCGCATGGAAACGCTCGTGCACAACCCGAAAGTATTCATCCGGCCCTCGCCCTCGGCCGGATCGCTCGGCGGCGTGGCGCGCAAAACGCGCGAGAGCGTCATCCTGTGCGAAGCGGCCGGATTCGACGTGATCTTCATCGAAACGGTCGGCGTGGGCCAGTCCGAGACAGCCGTCCACTCGATGGTCGACCTGTTCCTGCTGCTGCAGATCGCCGGAGCCGGCGACGAGCTGCAGGGCATCAAGCGCGGCATCATGGAGATGGCCGACATGATCGCGATCAACAAGGCCGACGGCAACAACGTGCAACGGGCCGAAGTGGCCAAAAGCCACTTTGCGAACGCGCTGAACCTGTTCCCGATGCCCGATTCGGGCTGGCGTCCGAAAGTATACACTTGCTCCGCCGTCGAGAAAACGGGACTGAGGGAAATCTGGAGCGGCATCGAGGACTTTCTGAAATTCACGCGCGGCAACGGCTACTACCAGCGCAACCGCCACCGGCAAGCCAAATACTGGATGTACGAGACGATCCACGAGGCGCTGCGAGAGAGTTTCTATCGCAACGAGGCCGTCGAATCGCGGATCGCCCGGTACGAGGAACTGGTGCTGTCGGACAAAAAAAGCTCGTTCGTAGCGGCCCGCGAGCTGCTCAACAGCTATTTCGAAGACATCCGGAAATAAGGGACAAACCGGCCGGACTGTAGCTCGCCGCCACGACCGCACGTTCCGATACATCGATTCCGTTCCGAATGTCCGCGGTTCTCCGTTGAAAAGCCGCAGACCGGACGGGAAAGCGGGTCCGAAGACCGGCCCGGTTTCCGGCGCTTGCCGTAAACCGGAACCGACGAAGCGTACATTGCCCGAAACCGGGGACAGCCACCTCCACGTTATCGGGCATAACGGATCGCCGCCTCGATATTGATGCCGCTCTCCCACGGACGGCAGCCGCAACCGCTCGGCCGGCCGTCGACATAATACTCGACCCATGCTCCAGCACCGTCGCGCAGGCTCATCATCCGGTCGTATACCTCATCCCGCAACGGATGTCCCGTCTCGCACAACGCATAGAGGAACATGCCGAAGTCGTAGCCCAGTATGCGATCCTGTCCGGAAATTTTCCCGGTTCGTTCGTACAACGCGATCACATCGTCCAAAAACGCCCGCTTCTCGCTCTCCGAAAAAAGTTCCGAGCCGATATAAATGGGAAACAGATTGGCCGACGGAATACTGAAAAGTTCCGGTTCGGGAAGCTCAACGGCCGCATGGTCCTTGGTCATGCAATCTTTGCAAAAATAGAGGCATCCCTTGAAATGGTACGTCTCGGGAAAATAGTCGAAATGCCCGGGATACAGGCAGACGCCGGGCCGGGTCGGCGGATAAGCGACTTTCCGTTCCCGCCGGGGATTGTTAACGTACAGATGCCCGTCGCGGCAGAAATTATCGCGGAACCGCTCGCTGCACTCGTCCACGTCGTGCTCCAAGGCTCCGATCCGTGCAGCGCTCCACAGCCCCTGCTCGCGGACGAACCGGATCAGCCGGCGGCTTCCCTCGACGAATAGCAGCGTCGCCTCGGCCGAGCCGTGATACATCACCTGACGGGGAACCACGCCCCCGGCGATATAGGTTTCGTCGCCGTTGAACGGCAGCATACCGTCGATCAGATTCCGCTGCTGGGCCTCGGTCGCCCACTCGAGCATCGGCATGATTTCGCGCAGGAAAGCCGTATCGCGCGTCTTGCGATAGTAGTCGAACGCCTGCACGACCAGATAGCCCGTAATCTCCGTCTCGTCATTCTCGTGTCGGTGGAAAATGCCGGGGTAGCCGATCGCCTGAGCGTTATGGATCAGGCCGCTGCGCTGCCACACCCGCCAGTAGAAGTCGAGTATCATCCGCGCGCGCTCCCACTCGCCCAGCGCGAGCAGCGCCCGCGAAACGCCGTACTGGTCGCGGACGTAGCCCATATGATAGATGATGCCGGCCAGTACGGAGCCTTCGGACGACTGCTGGCTGCGGATCAGTGCGGCCGCGTCGTCGACGGCCTGCAGAAACTCGCGCCGCCGTTCGCCCGACAGAGCCGATACCGTGACATTCGGCCGGCTTGCGGACCGGGATGCCGTCTTCAACAAGGCAAGCCCGGAAACGGAGGCGATCCGGGCCGTCTCTCGGTCGAGTTCTTCCCGGGAGCGGGCGGCGATCACGTACAGCGCGCCCTCGCCCGGCGAGGCGGTCAGCGTCAGCTCGCGTCCGTTCTCCCCGGACCGCTCCAGACGGACCGTTCCGGTAGTCACGAGCCGGTAGCAATAGCCCGAAGGACTTCGGTACGTACTGTAGAACGGAACGCCGGCCCTCAGATCGACGCGAAAGACGCTCCGCGCGTCGGTCCACGAGACGGGAAGTCCGTCCTCCGCGCAGCTCAGGCTCTCCTCGAAAGGACGGTAGCGTTCCTCCAGCTCGACCCCGAGCCGGTAGCGGACCGGCCGCTTCTGCCGGAAAAGCCGCACGAATACCGGACTGCCGTCCGCGACGAAATCGGTATGCCGGCCCGCGACCCCGTGACCGTCCCGAAGCCGGTGATTCCATACGGAAGAGCCGACTTCGCGCTCCGAGGCTACCTGCAGTCCGTCGCACAGGCTCAGCGTAAGCAGGGAGGGGGAAGAATAGGGCGGTCCGAAAATTTGCAGGATGTCGGCGCCGCGACCGTAAACGCACAGTTCGCCGTTGCCGATCGCATGAATGCCCGGAACGTCCGCATTGCCGGAAGCGTCGCCGGAGGCTACCGCAGCCGCCTGTCCCAACAAGAGCAGGCAGACCGGCAACAGATGTCGGAAAAGTTTCATCGTATCGAAATTTAGGTCAGCAGTAGGGACGATTGTCCTTCAGGCGAATATACGAAAAAAACGGACAAAAGGAAAAGCCGCGGCAAGGATTCGTCTCCGGAATCGCAATGCTCCTCGAGAACCGGATACAAAACGACCGCCTAACGAGTAGGAGGGAAAGGTACGAAGGGGTGCGTCCGGAGAAAAGGTACGAGCGGATGAGTCCGGACGGAAAAGTCCGGCGGGAGGCACATGGCCGACCGATAGCCGGGCTTCCTCCCGAGTTCCATCGCACGGACAGAAAGCGCCGCAACGGTATGCGCTCCGGATGCGAAACGACAGACATCCCGCGATCCGCAAGAGCGATCCGAGTCCGATCGCGCATCCGTACGACCGTCTTTTCGGACACGCCCGCGCGAACAATCCCATACGAACCATACAGACCGCTTCCGACCATTTTCCGGAACCGTCCGACCTCTCTGCCTCCGAGCCGTGCCGTCCTGATACGAGATAGCCGCTCATCGGCGTTCGCGTCCGGAATTTACCTGCGGCCCGCGGCCGCACACCCGACACCGAGTCGCCTTTCCGGCGAAAAGAATTTCACGCCATGAAACCGAAAGCGCTGAAAATTCGACGGTCGGTACAGCAAAGCAGACAATGATTGCTTCGATGTATCAAGGTGCCGCACCCGGAGTTTCTATATTCCGCCAGTCGCGGCTTGCGGTCACAGGTTGCGTATCCGATCCAGTCTCTACCGCGAAGTTTCTTCCGACGGAAGCGATTTCATACGGAGAAACCGGAAACTCGAAAACCGGTACGATAAAACATACGATCGGGGCAAAATACATGAATCGGAAGCGCCGACGACAACACGCCTTTTCGACAGCTTTTACCGCCTCTCGATCTGCTCGACGCGGCGCCCCGCCTCCCGCGCCAGCGCGGTCGTATCGGTCCCGATCAGCTCTCCGCGCTCGACCAGAATCCTCCCGTCGACAAGCACGGTATCGACATCGGTCGATTTGGCGTTGTACACCAGACCGGCTATCGGATCGTTACCCGGCGCCCAATGCGTCCCGCCCATATCGACCAGAATCAGGTCGGCCCGGGCTCCAGGCGCGACAACGCCCAACTCGCCCTCCATGCCGACCGCGCACGCTCCGCCGACGGTCGCCATGCGCAGCGTCTCGTATGCCGGCAACACGCTCGCATCGCCGGTAGCGACTTTCTGCAACAGCGAGGCCGTGCGCATCTCGTCCCACATATCGAGGACGTTGTTCGAGCAGGGGCCGTCGGTTCCGATGCCGACCGTCAGGCCGCGCCCGATCATCCGCGCGACCGGAGCGATCCCGCTGGCAAGCTTCATGTTGCTCTGCGGATTATATGCGACCGACACCCCGTAGCGGAACAGGATGTCCATATCCTCCTCGGTCAGGTGCACGCAGTGCACGGCCAGCGTCGGATAATCGAAAACGCCCAGATCGCGCAAATACTCGGCCGAGGTCTTGTCGTAACGCTGCCGGATCGTCTCGGTCTCGGAACGCGTCTCGCTCAGATGGACATGAATGCCCAAGCCGTATTTTTCACATAAGGACAAAGCCTTGCGAACGGATTCCGGCGAGCACGTATAGGGAGCGTGCGGCGCGATGCGCACGCCGAGGCGCCCCCCGTCCGCCCCGGCATAGCGTTCGACCAGACGGACGGTCTCCCGCTCGAACGCTTCGTAGTTCGTATCGATAAAGGCCGGGCACACGACAGCCCGCATACCGCTCTCGAGCACGGCCTCGGCCACGCGGTCGGCATGCCAGTACATATCGACGAAAGTCGTCGTCCCGCCCAACAGCATCTCGGCGATCCCGAGGCGGGCTCCCAGGTAGACGTCGTCGCCCGTCAGCTTCGCCTCGAACGGCCAGACCCTGTCGGCGAGCCACTCCATCAGCGGCAGGTCGTCGGCATAGTTCCGCATCAGCGACATCGCCACATGGTTGTGCAAATTGATCAGGCCCGGCATCAGCAACTTCCCTCCGGCATCGATCACGCGCCGCGAGCGGTTCTCCGACTCCGTTCCCCGATCATCGGACCCGTTGTCCGGAGTCGCCGGAAGAACCGACGATATGCGGCCTCCGGAAATGGCGACCGATCCCCTGAAAAATTTCCGGGGATCGTTTGCCGAAGCCGTCATAGGCAGAATCAACGCATTCCTTATCAGTATGTCCATATCTTTCCCGTATAAGATAGAGGCCTCCCTCCCGCCGACACGAGGGGAGAAGAACCGGCCATGCGCACGAGCAAAACCCGCTCCGCGCTACTTCGTCCCGACCGAGCCTTGCACCGTCAAAATGTGCATTTTTTCCGGCGTATTGGCGTATACCTTCAAGGCTCTCAGGTAGTCGCCCGATTGCTGTCCGCGCGGATTGAACGTAACGATCAGCACGGCCGTGTCGCCGGGCATGACGGGCCTCTTGGAGAATTTCGCCTGCACGCATTCGCAAGACTTGGCCACTTTCAACACGACCAACGGCTCGTCGCCCGCATTGACGAAAGCGACCGACTCTGCGACCGGCGCACCTTTCGGATCGGCCGGTCCCAAATCGACCGATTTTTTCAAAAACTTCAGGGACGGCTGTCCGCCGAGCGTTCCGGCAGCGAGCGCGAGCGAAATAAGAAGCAGAAAACGTCTCATAGAAATTGGTATCGAAAATTCGGCGAACGAACCGACAGACGATAGAACCGGACGTCCCCCCCTGCCGCTCTCCGGGCGGATTCCGCAAAAACGGGCCCTTCGCAATCGGGGCCCTTACGCCGGCAAGGATTTATTGCATCCGAAAATTATAGGTGATCGTACCGGTCTGCGACAACGGCGCGCTTTCGTCCACATTGAACCGCGCGCCCCTCGCGGCTTTCAGCGCCGCGTTGACGAGCACGCTGTTTTGCGTCGTGGATCCCTTGGCCCGGTAGGCGGCCGAGGTAACCCGTCCCTGCTGATCGACGACGATCTCGATCACGACGCGTCCCTGATCCTTCGCACGGTAGTCGGGACTCGGCAGACCGCCGACCAGCGAACGGCCCGAAAGACTGGCCGAATTGCCGTCCGTTCCCGTTCCGGTCCCCTCGTGACTGCCTTCCGGCGTTCCGGCCAAATCGCCCTGATTGCCCGTCCCGGTTCCGGTGCCTTCGCTGCGCGAAGAGCTGCCCTCGGTCCGACCGGGGAAAAGCGCCTTGCGATTCACCTCGCGCGGCTTCTCGGCCGGCTGCTGAGGCTTCGGCTGGGGCTTGGCCTGCAACTGTTCCTTTTTCGGTTTCTTCTCCGGCTTCTTTTCCTCTTTCACCACGGGCACGTCCTCGTCGGTCTGCTGCGTCATCTGCTCCTGCTCGTCGGGCTGAGCCTCCGAAGGTGCCTGCGTCTGCTGCGGAGCGTCGGCCGCCTCGTCGTTCATCGCCAGATCCTCGCCGGGCGCGGCCTCGGTCACGTTGCCGAAATTGATCATCAGCCCCTCGCCCGTATCGGGCGGCTCGGCCAGCGTGAAGCGAACGAGCAACAGCAGGAGCAGCACCAGCGCCGCGTAGGCGAACGTCGCCGCCGCGCCGATGACACGCTGCTGCGTGCGGTCCTCTTGCTGAAAGTCGATCATATGCCTTCTATTCGGGCCTCGTAGCCGCAAATATCTTGTACTTGTTCCGCATGGCGATGTTCATCACCTTGATGACCTCTCCGAACGGGACCGTCTCGTCGGTATGCAGCGAGATGACCGGGTCTTCCTGCCCTTGCAGACGCGCCTGCAGAGCCGCCTCCAGCTTGTCGAAAGCGATCGGCTCGGTCTCCAGATAATAGGTCAGATCGGCCGTAATGGAGACGGAGGTCGCAGCCTTGTCCTTGATCTGGTTCGAGCTCTTGGGCAAGGTCAGCTTCACCGCATTGGGGTTGATCAGCGTGGTCGAGAGCATCATGAAGAGCAGCAGCAGGAAGATCAGGTCCGTCATCGACGAGGCGCTGAATCCGACCTCTACTTTCGACCCCCTTTTGATAGCCATAGTCTTGCGTTTTTATCCGTTATCAATCAGGCGACTACTGCTCGATGGGCTGGTTCAGAATATCCATGAAAGCGATCGAGTTGGCCTCCATCTGGAACACGAGCTTCTCGATGCGCGCCACCAGGTAGTTGTAGCCGAAATAGGCCGGCACGCCGACGACCAGACCGCCGACGGTCGTCACCATCGCGACGTACATGCCGCTCGCCAGCACCGTCATGTCGACCGTTCCGCCCGCCTGCGACATATTCATGAACGCTTGCACCATACCGACCACCGTACCCAGAAATCCGATCATCGGCGCGCCGCCGGCGATCGTCGCCAAAATCGGAAGTCCCGTCTCGAGCTTCGACACCTCGAGGTTGGCGACGTTTTCGATCGAGCTCTGCACGTCGCTGAGCGGGCGACCGATGCGGCCGATTCCCTTCTCGATCATGTGAGCGATCGGCGTATTGGTCTGGCGGCAGAGCTGTACGGCGGCTCCGATCCGTCCCTCGCAGATATGCTCCCGAATCCGGTTCATGAAGTTCATATCGACGGCCGAAGCCTTGCGGATCGCCCAGAAGCGCTCGAAAAAGATGAAAACGGCCACGCCGCCCAGAATCAGCAGAGGCCACATCAGAAATCCGCCGGCCAGAAAGAGTTCGCCCAGCCCCATCGTCTTCGGAGCCTGCTCGGCGGCCACCGCCACCGCTTCGGTTGCTTGCAACAGGATCATCATATCTTCAATAAAGAGTTTTTTAGTTTTCCGGTCATTCCCTTCGCGGGCCCGGCAACGCCCACATACACATACCGCCGCTGCCGAATCACAAAAATACGCTTTTTCATCGAAATCGCATCGCGGACCGGCGATTTGTGGACATTTTTATTTCCCGTCCGCCGCTACCTTCAGACTATCGGCCGCAGCCTTACGCTCGGCCTGCCGCAGCTCGCGCGACAGACGCCGGCGCTGCCGGCGGTCCTTGATGTTCCGGATCAGATCGCCGAAGTTGTCGAAGCTTTGCCGGTAAGAAATTCCCAAACCGCTCTCCTGCAGACCCTGATTTTCGTCGAACCGGTCGATCGTCCTCGTGAAAGCCTTGACTTTCAGATTGCCGGCTTCGTCGAGCAACAGACTGAGCGTCACGTCGCCGGTCAGGCTGTTGGCCGTCCGGTTGTTCATCGGCATGCCGTTGCCCGTATCGTAACTGACGTCGCCCTCGACGATCAGCCGGTCCTTGATCAGCTCGCCGTAGAACTCCGTGCCGAACTCGTCGGACGTCTCCTCGCTCTTGGGCCGGAACTTCGGCGCCAGCCGGAAACGATCCGTCGAGAGCAGATTGCTCAGTTGGGTCGACAGGAACTCGATGCCCGTCACGGTCGCGCCCATCGCGCCGATATTGAGGTTCTGGCTCGTACCCGAATTGTCGGCATAGAAGCTCTGCGTGGCGAGCAGCCAAAGAAACTGGGTCGACATCATCTCCTGCGTGTTCATCGCGTTCCGCACGAGCGACTGGGTTTCGGGATCGGTGTTCGGCACGCTGACGTCGAACGTCAGCGTAGGCTGCGTGAGCCGGTCCGACAGCCGGATAATACACTCTACGGGCACGTTGCGCCGCAGGTTCTGCCCTCCTCCGCTCCCGCTGAGCAGCGGAGCCAGCGATGCCTTCAGTTTGTACACGGCGGTGATGTTCACCAACGCGTCGGCCGGATCGCCCGTCCACTGAATGTTGCTTCCTTCCTGAATCAGAAAGTTGCGCGTGGCGAAATTCTGAAGCGAGAAACGATAGCTTCCCTCCGTAATATCGTAGTCGCCATAGATCGTAAACTCCTTGTCCACCGGATTGACATGCAGGTTCAGCGTTCCGTTGCCGCGCCCGCGCAGCACGTTGTCGCCGGCCTGATCGAGCGTCAGCTGCATCTCGGCGTTCGGCCGGATGTCGAGCGCCATCTTGATGTCCATATCCGACCGGAAACTCTCGCGGCCCATCCGGCGCGAAAGGAACTGTCTCCGGCGCGAAACGCTCCGAAGGCTGTCGTCGGCAGCCCGCTTGGCCGGATCCTCGAAAACGATGAAGTCGGCTGCCGAGATATCGGACCCGCCGTTGCCCAGCGGCAGGAAAAAGCGGGTATTCTCGGCCGAGGCCGCAACGATGTCCATGCTCACACCGTTCTTGTTCCCGCGGATCGTCGCGCTACCGGTAGCGTAGACGCTCCCGTAAAACAACTCGTTCTGCCGAGGGGTCGTGTTCAGTACGAGCGTGCGGTCGGGCCGCACATGCACCTCGTAGCTCAGATTGCGCGGATTGGCGAAGCTGAAGCTCATGTCGAATCCGGCCCGACCGCCCGACGGCCCGTACAACTCGGTAGGTCGCAGCGTCATCGTGTTCCGGCGGACATCGATCACGGCGTCCGACATCGTATAGGGAACGTTCGTGTAATCGACCGTCGAGCGGAACGTCCCGACGCCGATCGTCCCGTCGAGGGTCAGCTTCCCGCCGGGATTGGTAAGCCGCAGCGAAGCATCGGCCATGCCCTGCGTTTCGCGCAATACGCCTTTGAGCACCGGATCGAGCAGCGAAAGATCGATCCTACGCAGATGCACGTCGGCCTCCAGACGCTTGTCGGCGGGCGCATAGAATCCTTCGACGATCGAGCTGTCGGCCGCACGGTCGATCAGCCTGAAAAGCGCCCGGCGAGACTGCAGGTCCCACCGGCTCTCGAAGCGGCTGTCGACTAACGGAACTCCGTTGACGCGCACGCTGTCGAAATCGATGCCGGCGCGGAGCACTCCGCCTCCATAGGCCGATATCAGCTCGGCCGAGCCGTTGGTCACGCCCTCGAAAGCGTAGCCCTGACGCTCGGCGAAGCGGGAGAACGGTTTCAGATCGAACCGGTGCAACTGCAAGCGCAGCGTATCCCGATCGCTACGCGAGGCCACGCCGTCGACGGACAGCCGCTGCTGTCCGCTGGAGATGCTGAACCGGTCGACGTCGATCCGCGTGGAGTCGAAAACGATCTGCCGGGCCCAGATTCTCCAGGTCCGCCCGTTGGTCGTGAAAGACGAGGGATTGAAACGGACGCGCACCTGAGGAACGCCGCTTTGCGGGTCCCGGCCGAGCGTGGAGGTCGTACCGAGCAGGGCATAGGTCCCGTTGTCGGAGTTGTTGAACCGCGCGGCCAGGTTGATCCGGTTCTCCTTAGCTCCGCCGATCACCGAAAAATCGGGCATGTACATTCCCTTGGCGAACAGGTCGGCGGCCGTCACGAAAAGCGAAATCGAATCGCCCTGATTGCGGCAGGAGGCCTTGAGGTCGGATACGAAAAACCGCTCGTTCTCGATCAGCTCCGAGTCGAGCGTCAGCGAGAAGACATCGCTCTCGGGATTGAACAGGAAGACCAGCTTGGTTCCCTGAGCGAGCCTGAGCCCCGGAGAGAAAATGCCCGCCACGTTGTTCGCGCGCTTCACGTTCACGTCGAGCAGGTAGTAACTGTCGATACGCGAGGCCCCGGCTACGGAAGGAACCGAATCCTCGGCCGTCCGGGGCCGCTCCGAGAGCGAAGGCAAATAGGAACGCAGCGTGTTGCTGAAATACGAGAACATGTTCTCGTAGCTGAGCTTGCCCCGCAGCTCGGCGTCGGCGAAAGGCGAGTACAGCCCGATCAGCTTGCGGTCGCTTCCGTTCTCGGCAAGCAAACGGATACGACCCGTCCGGACCGTATCGAGCTGGTTGACGTAGGTCATGTCGAAAATCTCGGCTTCCCCGTTGATGTTGTCGAGCGAAGTGCCCGATGCCTGCGCATGCAGTCCGCAGCGCACCCGCGACACCGTGTCGCGCCGGTTGAAATGCAGCTCGTGCAGATCGGCGTTGACCAGATTCAGGTCGAAATGATAGACGGGCTGCTCGCCGTTGAAATCGAGATCGCCGTCGAAATCGAACGTCATGTTCGGATCGTCCGACGCGATTTTCCCGGTAAACCGCCGGTTTTCGAAACGGCCGTCCAGCGCAATGTCCCGATAGGCGTAATCGTTGAACTCGAGTTTCGGAACCCGGGCGCGGGCATTCATCCGGAAACTCTGTCCGAATTGTCCGCTCACGTCGGCCGAGAGCGACACCCGGCCCAGCTTGGAAGCCTCGAGCAGTCGCCCGACGCCGAAATCGGCGGTACTCAGCCGACCTTGGAAACCGGTCGCGCCGCCCTCGACCGGGCGGATATCGAAATCGACCGAAGCCTCGCCCGCATCGGTCTGCAAGCGGCCGTCGGCTCGGAAATCGCTGAACAGCCCGTCGAAATGGCCCGAAAAGGCGATCCGCCCCATCCGCTCGACGAGCGGCAGGCTTTTCCCCAGCGAGCGTCCCGCTATGTCCTGCACGAAGTACTCGATATCGGCCGCATCGGTATGTAGCGACGAAACGTCGAACGAAAAGCGCGTCTCGGCCACCTCGGGCAATCCGTCGATTCCGAAACGAAGGCTCAGCGTCGTGCTGCGTGCGGTCGCTCGGCCGATACGGCCTTTCATTGCGGATACCGGCCCGTCGACGGAGCCCGAGGCATCGCGCAGCACCGTCTGCCAGCGCCGCAGTCCCTGAGCGAAATAGGCGATAGTACGGAAACTGACCGTCGAGCGGCTGAATTCGGAGCGTATGCGGACGTCGTTCAGGAAATCCTTATACCCTTTCCACGTGTCGTAGTCGAAATAGAGATAGGCCATCCGCACGTCCGACTCGTCGGTGGTCAGCCGCAGATCGTCGAAGCGCATGCCCGTTCCCGAAATGCCGAACGCCGGCGTCGAAAGGTTGCGGATATGCAGACCGCAGCGTTCGCGCAGCGTCAGCGAGTCGATCGCCAAAGCGACGCTGTCTCCCTCGACCGAAACGTCGCGGACCTTCAGACTGAAGCGGCGCACGTCCAGATCCGTGAAATTGACGCCGTACTCGCGAGGCTTCACATCGAACTTGCGATGCCGGAAATCCATGTCCCGGATCGTTACGCCGGCGGCATGAAGCCGGAATTTTCTTTTCTTTTCCCGTTTCTCCTTGCGCTTGATTCTTTGCAATATCTGTCTCAGATTGCTCGTCCGGGTGCTGTCCTGCATCAGATCGAAACGGACGTCCTCGAGGCCCACATGGCCGAGCGTCACGGCCCCGGTAAAGACATTCAGGCTTTGCAGGGGCACAACGATCCGCCCCGCGTACAACAGCGTGTCGCCATGGTAATCCTGCACATAGAAGCCGTCGAGCGTCACCCGGCTGAACAGCTTCAGATGCAGCTTGTCGACCGAGACGACCGTCTGCAACTTGTCGCTCAGAAAACCGGCGGCAGCGCGGCGCGCGAAATCTTGTATCCAAGGCAAATAGAGCAGCAGCGACAACGCCACAGGCAGAACGATCAGCGCAAGAATCGCCGCCGAGATGAAAGATCGTATTATTTTTATAACTTTGCCCATCGATCGCACCTTCCGAGGCATAAGACCCGCAACGCTTCCGGGACGGAGTTCCGGAAACGGCCGTGCCGCCGCGAAGGTACAAGTTTAGTAAAAATCGGACAAATAATAAAGCCGAAATGGACATAACGATCTTGGGAATCGAATCCTCTTGCGACGATACGTCGGCCGCCGTGATCCGGGGCAGACGGCTGCTGTCGAACGTCATTGCCAGTCAGGAAGTTCACCGGCAGTACGGAGGCGTAATCCCCGAGCTGGCCTCGCGCGCGCACCAGCAGAATATCATTCCGGTAGTCGACCGGGCGGTCCGCGAGGCGGGCATCGGCATGTCCGACCTGGACGGTATCGCCTTCACGCGCGGTCCCGGCCTGCTCGGCTCGCTGCTCGTGGGCGTCTCGTTTGCCAAGGGGCTGGCCCTGTCGCTCGACGTGCCGATGATGGAGATCAACCACCTGCAAGGACATATCTGCTCGCACTTCATCGACCTGCCCGACCGCGACCTGCCGCATCCCCGGTTCCCGTTCCTGTGCCTGCTCGTGTCGGGCGGCCACTCCCAGATCGTGCTCGTCAAGGACTACCTCGACATGGAGATCGTCGGCACGACGATCGACGACGCGGCCGGCGAAGCATTCGACAAGTGCGCCAAGATCATGGGCCTTCCCTACCCCGGCGGCCCGGTGATCGACCGACTGGCCAAGGAAGGCGACCCGAAGCGGTTCAAGTTCGCCAAACCGTCGGTCGACGGATTCAACTACAGCTTCAGCGGGCTGAAAACGTCGTTCCTCTACTTCCTGCGCGACCGGATGCACGAAGACCCGCGTTTCATCGACGACAACAAAGCAGACCTATGCGCCTCGCTGCAAGCGACGATCATCGACATCCTGCTCGCCAAGCTCACGAAAGCGGCCAAGCAGTACGATATCCGCGACATAGCGATCGCCGGAGGCGTTTCGGCCAACTCGGGACTGCGCGACGCGATCGCGGAAGAGGGCCGCAAGCGGGGCTGGCGGACGTTCCTGCCCGAGTTCCGGTTCACGACCGACAATGCGGCGATGATCGCCGTAACCGGCTATTTCAAGTATCAGCGAGGCGAATTCGCTCCGATGGACATCTCGCCCGTCGCCCGCATCAGCCGGATGTAACGCCCCTCGCTTTCCCCATGACCGGTCCCGAACCGAAACGGAAACCGGAATTCATCCTTCCGCCGAACGAGAGCCGGACGCGGGCGGTGTTTTCGTTTATCGATATCGTGCGCCGCGTATAGCGTGAACGCAGAAAACCTTCCCGCAAAATCAGGACGGACCCTCGACCATACGGTCCAATTCCTTCGACAGAATACGGCATCGGGCATAAGCCGCAGCGATTCCGCGCAGGAAATTCTCCCGAATCTTGGCAACGGAACGAGGCCGGTTCTCGGCTTCCAATTCAAGGGGTACGGTATCCGCAACACAAACCGCGGCCGGCCTCGCGCAGGAAATCCGCCGATCTCTTGCCGGCCCCTTGCGAATGAAGGCGGGACAGTCTTTCCGACGAAACAGGGAAAAATTCCGCCGGCTTTCTGACAAAAGCCGGCGGAATAACCGTAACGGAAAGATATCTCTCCGAGCGTGCGTCTACTTGCGCTTCACCTCGACCTGCTCGTAGCCCTCGATAATGTCGCCCACGCGGACATCGTTGTAGTTCTCGATGTTCAGACCGCATTCCAAACCGGTCGTCACCTCCTTCACGTCGTCCTTGAAACGCTTGAGCGAGCCGAGCTTGCCCGTATAGACGACGATGCCGTCGCGGATCACGCGGATATTCGTATTGCGCGTGATCTTGCCTTCGCGGACCAGACAGCCGGCCACCGTGCCGACCTTCGTGATCTTGAACGTCTCCATGACCTCGACCGAGCAGACGATCTCCTCTTTCATCACCGGCGCGAGCATGCCCTCGATAGCGTCCTTGATGTCGTTGATCGCATCGTAAATGATCGAATAGAGGCGAATCTCGATCTCCTCCTTCTCGGCCAGCTTGCGGGCGGCTGCCGACGGACGGACCTGGAATCCGACGATCACCGCATTGCTGGCCGCTGCCAGCAACACGTCCGATTCGGAGATCGGGCCGACCGCTTTGTGAATCACGTTGACCTGAACCTCGTCCTTCGACAGTTTGATCAACGAGTCGGCCATCGCCTCGATCGAGCCGTCTACGTCGCCCTTAATAATGATATTCAGCTCCTTGAAGTTGCCGATCGCGATACGCCGGCCGATTTCATCGAGCGTAATATGCTTCTGCGTACGCAACCCTTGCATGCGCTGCAGCTGCTCGCGCTTGCTCGCAATGTCGCGGGCCGAACGCTCGTCGTCCATGACATTGAACGTATCGCCGGCCTGCGGCGCGCCGTTCAGCCCCAGCACCAGCACGGGCGTCGAAGGCGGAGCCTCCGTCACGCGCGTACCCCGCTCGTTGAACATCGCTTTGACCTTGCCCGTGTAGACGCCCGAAAGCATCACGTCGCCGACGCGCAGCGTTCCGTTCTGCACGAGCACCGTAGCCACGTAGCC
>ERZ857982.1707-NODE-1707-length-19702-cov-8.549804_pt1 | contig 19702 bp, 19 predicted proteins | sample MGYA00519955_ERZ857982 | MGnify/ENA primary metagenome ERZ857982 (study PRJEB31778, sample SAMEA3449416) | human gut metagenome | biome: human gut; feature: human-associated habitat; material: faeces | place: United Kingdom | collected 2010/2012 ... | reverse complement strand
CCCACTTGGCCAGCTGGTGCTGCACCACGGTCTTGCCGGAGCCGAAGGGCCCGGGTACGGCGGCAGTGCCGCCCTTGGCGATGGGGAACATCGTGTCGATGACCCGCTGGCCCGACTGCAAAGGCGTCTCCGGCGGGAATTTCTTCTTGTAGGGGCGGCCCACGCGGACCGGCCACTTCTGCACCATGGTCAGCTCACGCTCTGCACCGTCGGCGGTGCGGATGCGGGCGATGGGCCGGGTGATGTTGTACTGCCCCGCCTCCGCCAGCCACGACACCGTGCCGCTGACGCCGTTGGGGACCATGATCTTGTGCAGCACCGACTCCGTCTCCGGCACGGTGCCCAGCACATCGCCGCCTGCCACGGCATCGCCGACGGCGGCGGTGGGAGTAAAGGACCACAGCTTTTCGCGGTCCAGCGGCGGCACCTGGATGCCGCGGGTGATGTTGGCGCCTACGCGGCGGACGATCTCCTCCAACGGACGCTGGATGCCGTCGTAGATGTTCTCGATGAGACCCGGGCCCAGCTCCACGCTGAGAGGCGCGCCGGTGGTGACCACCTCTGTGCCGGGGCCAAGGCCGGACGTCTCCTCGTATACCTGAATGGAGGCGCGGTCGCCGGTCATATTCAGGATCTCTCCGATCAGATGCTGGGGGCCTACGCGCACTACGTCCGCCATGCTGGCGTCCGCCATGCCGTCGGCCACCACCAGCGGACCGGAGACTTTGATGATCTTACCCATTCTTCTGCTCCTTTCAGGAAATATCCGCGCCTACGGCGCGTTCCACGGCTGCATGCAGCGCACGGTCCGCAAGGCCCAGCGCCCCGCCCTTGCCGGGGATGAGGATGACAGCGGGCAGCATGTCATTCTGATAGCGGGCGATCTCCGCCGCCATGCTCTGGGCCAGCTGCTCCGTCACGTAGATGACGGCGTAGCTCTCCTGTGCCAGACGGTGCAGTGTTTTCCGCGCCGTCTCTGCGTCATCGGCAAAGAACACGTCCAGTCCCAGGGCCCGAAAGCCAAGGACGCTGTCGCGGTCACCCAATACAGCGATCTTATACATATGTGTCACGCAGCCTTTCCCGTATGGCGTCGGCGCTGAGCCCCGCCAGCCGTCCGGCCATGACGATGCGCACGGCCGTCCACTCCGCCTCCTTGGCAATGAGGTAGCCCAGCGCCACCTCCACGCCGAAGGGCACCCGTCTGGCGCCTGCGGCGGTGCGCAGCACCGCGTTGTCACAGGCCTTTTCGAAGTCCGTCAGGCTGCCGCCCTTGACGGCGGTCTCACCCAGCTCCGCGGCCTCACGGAGAGCGGTGCTGCGGAACAGGGCGGCGGGCTCGGACGCACCGGCGCGGATGGTATCGGGGGTCACGCTGCCGCCCTCAAACAGCACCTCCTGCAAAAAGCCGGGATCCATGTGCATCCGCTCTGCCCGCACCAGCGCACGCAGGTTGGCGGCGTCTATCATGGCGCGGACATAGGTCTGGAGGTAGACGCAGCGGCTTTCCTCTGCCAGCTGCCGCAGCTTCTGGAAGCAGGCGCGGTCCAGCAGACAGTCGCTGCGCTGGGCGCTGCCGGTCTCCGCCAGCAGGGCGGCGGCCTTTCCGGCGGCCTCTGCTATATCGCGGGGCAGGAACTGCCAGTTCCCGCCGTCGGCGTATTTGCGCTGGAGCTCCGAAACGGGGATGGTGCCCGCGTCCATCAGCAGGCGCTCCGCCCCCTCCGGCGCTTTCAGCAATACCTTGATGTTGTGGTAATCATACTTGATGCGGAACACGTCCAGCAGCTGCTTTTCCGGCATGAACCGCTCCAGCTCGGCGAACACCGCCTCCCGCTGCCGCTTCAGGCTGCTCTGCAGCGAGGCCTCGTCGCGGATGGGGGCGTACCCCAGATCGCCCAACAGCTGGGAGCAGTTCTCCACCGACGGGGATTGCAGCAGCTGCTCCAGCCGCTGGGAGGTCAGCAGGTCCTTCTCCAGGCTCCGGATGCGGGCGGAGAGGAACAGGTAGTCCGTGTCCTTTCTGGGTTTTGTCAAAGGGACGCCCCCTCTCAGTCAAATAGCAGCCTGGCCACGGCGGAGGATTCCTCCTGCCGCAGCTGGCGGAGCTTTTCGGTGAAGCTGCAGTTCAGCTCCACGCGGCCCCGCCGCAGCACCAGTCCGCCGCCGGTCTCGCGGGTCTCCTCCGACAGACGGAAGGCGGCGCCGGCCTTTCTGGCGTTGGCGGCCTTCACCACTGCGGGACCCACGGCCTCGCGGTCCTTGGCGGACAGCAGCAGCTCCTCGTCGCCGCTGCCATTCTCGGCGGCCAGCGCGGCCAGCAGGTCAATGTACTCCGCCTGCGGCAGACTTGACAGCCGCTGGGCGGCGCCTGCGAAGGCCTCATCGATCAGCTGCTGCTTGGCGGCCAGCACTTTTTGGCGGCAGGCCAGCTGGCTGCTGCCGTTGAGGTGCTCCAGATGCTCCGCCGCCTGAGCCTCCGCCCGCTGGCGGCTGTCGCGGGCCACAGCGTCCGCCTGGGCCCGGCAGTCCCGCAGGATGGCGGCGGCGTTCTCGGCGGCGCTGGCGGTCAGCGCATCGCACTCCGCCCTGGTATCCGCCTCCATGCGGGCCACGATCTTTTCCAGTCCGTTCATAACGGTACCCACCTTACTTCAGGATGTTCAGGGAGATCATGATGGTGGCCACCAGAGACAAAATGGCGTAGAACTCCACGATGCCGCAGTAGATGATGCCCTTGGTGGCGGCCTCCGGACGCTTGGCCACGATGTTGACGGAGGCGGCGGCCACGCGGCCCTGGAAGATGGCGCTGAGCCAGCCGCCCAGCATGATGGGCAGGCAGGCGGCGAAGAAGGACAAGCCCTGGGTCAGGGTGATGTCCACGGCGCTGCCGCTGAGTACGCCCACCTGGCCCAGCACCAGGAACAGGGCCACAAAGCCGTACAGGCCCTGAGTACCGGGCAGCACCTGCAAAATCAGGCACTTGGTGGACTTGTCGGGGTCCTCGCTGGTGAGGCCGGCGGCGGCTTCACCCACCATACCGGTGCCCTTAGCGGAGCCGATGCAGCACAGGCCGGCGGTCAGCGCCGCACCCAGGATGGCGAAACCCAGTCCGCCGATGGATTCAAGAATACTCATTGTACGTGTTCCTCCTTTATGATCTCTACATGATTGGCCTGCATGCGCAGGGGACGGAAGGCCTTGCCGCCGTCCTTATAAAAACGTCCGAAGAATTCCAGAAATTGCAGGCGCATATCGTGGACATAGCAGCCCAGCAGATTCAGCGCCAGGTTCAGCGCGTTGCCCACCAGCGCGATGATGACGAACAGCACGATGTTTCCGGTAGTGGCGCCCAGCATGTTGAACACCTGGGCCAGCACCGCGCCGGACAGCATCAGCGCCATCAGCCGCACGTAGGACAGGATATCGCTGAAAAAGCCGGTGACGCCGTTATACACGGCGGCCACCACGCCTGTGACCTTGCCGAAGCCCTTCTTGCCGCGGCCCGCGCCGTACAGCAGCATCAGTCCGCCGACGCACAGCACCACCGGCACACCGCCGACGCTGCCCACGCCCAGAATGGCCATGGCCCCGCCGGCCAGGATGATCCACCACGTGATCTCATCAAAGAGCGCGTCCAAAAAATGCCCGTTCCTGCATTTCTCCACCACGCTGACGGTCATGCCGGTGAACACCTGAATGCCGCCCAGCACCAGCGAGCCCACCATGATGGCCATGGTGTCGTTCAGCGGGTCGAACAGTGCCGGCATGGTGAAGGTGCTGGCGGGATCGATGAGCTTGCACAGCTGGGGAATGAAATCCCCGAAGAAGCCGCCGGTCAGCGCACCGAAGATGAACGTCATGATGCCGCACCAGAAGATCATCTCCATAAAGCTGCGATCATCGGGCCGCTTTTTCTTCAGGAACAGCAGGGAGCCGACGATCATCAGCAGACCGTAGCCCATGTCCGCCATCATCATGCCAAAGAAGAAGATGAAGAACGGCGCCATCACGGGGTTGGGGTCCACGCCGTCGTAGGCGGGCATGGAGTACTGCTCCGTGATGCAGTTCATGGAGCGGGTCAGGATGTTGCCCTTCAGCGCCACCGGCACGTCGGGGATCTCCTCCGGCGTGGGGTCGCTGAGGTCGTAGGCACAGTCCAGCGTGTCCAGCCACGCCGTCAGCTGCGGCAGCTTCTCCGCCGGCACCCAGCCGTCAAAGGCCACGATGCAGCCATCGGTCATCAGCCGTTTCCGGTTCTCCTCCCGCATGAGACGGGAGTTCAGCCGATCGCTGCACAGCTGCATGTCGGGGAGCTTCCCGCCTAAGCCGGCCAGCTCCTGCAGGGCGGCGTCCTTTTCCGCGGCGGTCTGACGCAGACTGTCCGCCAACGCCGTCAGGTTTTCCTCCGGCGTACCATGGCGGCCCTTGAGCTGCCCGCCGGAGAAACCGAAGCTGCGCAGCAGCTCCAGCGCCTGAGCCGTCACGGCCTTGTGGGTCAGCAGCAGGATGCCCTGCTGCTGCCGGTCGGCGTACAGCAGGTATGCCTCCGATTCCGGCACCTGTTGGCTCAGTGTGCCCTGTATCTCCTCCCATACGGCGAAGGGGGGCAGCGTGCCGGTGGTGATGTCGCACCACCGCGTCTCCGTCAGCTCCAGCGGGATATCCAGGCTCCGCCAGGGCGTCAGGGCGGCCTGCTCGCTGCGGAGTTGGGTCTCCCTGGCGGTGAGGCGGTTCACGTCCGCCGCCAGTTCATTGATGTGCTGGGCCGTTTCCAGCTCCGATGCCAGCGCCGCCTCGTCCAGATATTCCCGCTCGGAGATGCGGGGACGCGGCGTCAGCAGGCCCGTTTTCTGGGGCGGCGCGGTGCGGCGCAGGATGTCTATGGCCGATTGCAGCTGCCGTTGGCGGGCCAGCAGGTCTGCCGCCGCGGTATCGCACCGGCGCAGGGTGTCGGGAAGCGCCTGTACATCCGGCTCGCTGATCTCCAGACAGCCCATGTGCTGGAGTCGGCGGAGTATGGCATCGTGGTCACGCTCCAGCGCCAGCACCTGCAAACGCTTCATTTTGACAATGGCCATCTACCGCTTCACCACCTTTTCCAGCAGGTAGTCCACGGCGCCGTCCATCCGCGCCATAGCCGCGGCGCGCAGGATATCGCAGTCCTTCTCGGTGCGATCCAGCATGGCCTGCCGCTCCGTCTCGGCCTGGGCCTCCGCCTGACGCAGGGCATCGGCCGCGGCGCGCCGCGCCGCCTCCTGGGCCTGGGACACCAGCGACGCGCCGTCCTTTTCCGCCTGCCGCACCATCTCCGCCGCCGCGCTTTGCGCCGCAGCCTTCTGCGCCAGCAGACGGCTCTCCTCCGCCTGAAGACTCTCTATTTTTTCACGGTACAGTTCACTCACCGCCTTTCTCGGAATATGCAGGCAGGGGAAGCCCCCGCGGCATCCCCTGCTGAGCATCCGGTATACCGCAGGGGTGGCCCTCTGCGTTATTTGCATCAGGATACCATAAAAGCAGGTTTCTCACAACGGTCAAGCCGTAGAAATTGTCCATCATATTTTTGTGAATTTCGTCAAAAGAGTTGCGCTGCCTAAAAAAAATAGCGCAATAAGAAACTCTTGCCCGAGACCGGCGGATGTCAAATTCCAGTGGCATTTTCCCCATATCTATGGTATAGTATCCTTGTTATGGTAAACGTTCCGACAACAAATGGTATAGTTTCGACAATGTATAACAGAAAGTATTCGAAAATAACACGTGAGGTGTGGTTATGACATACGTAACATCATTCCTGCTGGGGCTGGTACAGGGCGTGGCGGAGTTCCTGCCCATCTCCAGCTCCGGCCATCTGGCCATCGCACAGAACCTGCTGGGTCTGGAGGGCGCGGGCAGCGTGCCGGAATTTTTCGACGTACTGCTGCATCTGGGTACGCTGATCGCGGTGTTCGCCGCCTATTGGAAGGATATCTGCGACATGGTGGTGGAGTTCTTCCGCGGCATCGGCGATCTGGCCCATCGCTCCACACCGTCGCCGGTACCGCCGGCGCGGCGGCTGATCCTGCTCATCATCGTGGGCACGCTGCCGCTGTTCGCGGTGCTGCCCATCCGCAAAAGCGTGCAGGGGCTTGCCGATAATATGGTATTCGTGGGCGCGGCGCTGATCGTCACCGGTTTTCTGCTGTTCCTGTGCGATCGGGTCCGCAAGGGCCGCAAGACCGAGCGCAGCGCCACGTGGCTGGACGCCCTGCTGGTGGGCGTGGGCCAGGCGGTGGCCACGCTGCCCGGCGTGTCCCGCTCCGGCATGACCATCACCGCCGGCTGCTTCGTGGGCTACGAGCGCAGGTTCGCCGTGCGGTTCTCGTTCCTGCTGAGCATCCCTGCGGTGCTGGGCGCCAACATCCTGTCCCTGAGCGATGCGGCGAAGGCCGGCATCAACACGGCGGAGGTGCCCATGTACCTGCTGGGCGTCGTCACTGCCGCCGTATCGGGGTATCTGTGCATCCGCCTGTTGAAATACGTGGCGGACAAGGGCCGCTTCGGCGCGTTCGCCTACTACTGCTGGGCGGTGGGTATCCTGACGCTGGTGCTGCAGGCCGTCAAGTGAGATGAAGTGAGGAAAACTATGGCATCGACGCAAAAGAAGACCACAAAAAAGAAAAAGGCGCCGCCCAAGCCGGAGCCGCCCGCCTATAACGGACTGGCGCGGCTCGTCGGCGGCGTGGTCTGCCTGCTGCTGGCACTGTGCGTACTGGTCAGCTATTTTCAGGTGGACGCCCTGCTCCTGACGTTTATCGCCAAGGTGCTGAAGGGCACGCTGGGGTACGGGTATTTTCTGGCGGCGCCGGCGCTGCTGGCCGTGGCGGTGATCCAGCTGCGGCATCAGGGCCGCCCCGTGATCCTGCGCACCACCTGCACCCTGCTGGTGCCGTTGCTGTCGGGAATGCTGTGCCACCTGCTGCTGTGCCGCACGGCCTATGAGCTGGGCAGCGGCCTGCTGCCCCAGCTGTGGAAGGACGGACAGACCCTGACCTGCGGCGGCGTGGTGGCCGGCGGCCTGGCACTGGGCAGCGAGGCGCTGCTGAGCAAGGTGGTGTCTGTGGTGGTGTTCGTGGTGCTGCTGGTGGCGGCGCTGCTGGGCGCGCTGCACATGACGCCGCAGCAGGCCGTGGATAAAATGAAGGAGTACCGCAGCAGCCGCTGGGAGGACGAGGAGGACGAGGACGATCTGGAGGGCTTCGAGCCTGCGGCTCCGCGGAAAGCGCCTGTACCGGAGAAGCCTGTGAAAGAGAAGCCCGCCAAAAAGCGGGTGAACATCGATATCCCGCTGGACGGCGCGCCCTCCGCCATGGAGAGCGGCGAGAAGAAGGACTTCTTCCCCCGCCGCAGTGCCGCCGTCCGGACGCCGGACGAGGTGCTGGACCGCGCCGCTGCCGCGCCCGCCGTCCCCGCCGCACCGGCAGCCCCTGCGGCATCGACAGCTCCTGCCGCTCCCGCAGTACAGGAGGCCGCAGCGGTGAAGGAGCCGGTGTCCGAGAAGAGAAAGAAGGCTCAGGTTCAGCAGGAGGTGGAATCTGCCGCCCAGGAAGTGGGACAGGCCATCGAGCAGGAGCTGGCCCAGGGCGAGGAGATCTACCGCTACCCGCCCATCACCCTGCTGGAGGAGAATCACACCGACAACTGCACCGAGGTGGGCGCGGAGCTGCGCAACAACTCCCGCCGTCTGGCGGACGCCCTGCGTTCCTTCGGCGTGGACGCCACCGCGGGCGACGTGGTCCACGGACCCAGTGTCACCCGCTACGAGTTCACTCTGGAGCAGGGTGTGAAGCTCAGCAAGATCACCAACCTGTCCGACGATATCGCTCTGGCACTGGGCGCCAGCGGCGTCCGTGTGGCGCCGGTGCCCAACAAGATCTCCGTGGTGGGCATCGAGGTGCCCAACCGCACCGTTACCGCCGTCCGTATCCGCGATGTTATCGAGTCCCGGGAGTTTACCCGCCACCCGTCCCCCGTGGCCTTCGCCGTGGGTAAGGACATTGGCGGCAATAACATCGTGGGCAATATTGCCCGCCTGCCCCACGTGCTGATCGCCGGTACCACCGGCTCCGGCAAGTCCGTGTGTACCAACTCCCTGATCGTCAGCATCCTCTACAAGTCCACCCCCGACGAGGTGCGCTTCATTATGGTGGACCCCAAGATGGTGGAGCTGGCGCCTTACAACGGCATCCCCCACCTGCTGATCCCTGTGGTCACGGACCCCAAGAAGGCCGCGGGCGCTTTGCAGTGGGCGGTGTTCGAGATGATGAAGCGCTACAAGATGTTCTCCGAAAAGGGCGTCAAGGACCTGGCGGGCTACAACGCCCTGTCCGAGACGGACGAGGACGTGAAGAAGCTGCCCACGGTGGTGGTGGTCATCGATGAGCTGGCCGATTTGATGCTGGTGGCTGCCAAGGAGGTGGAGGAGTCCATCTGCCGCGTGGCCCAGATGGGCCGTGCCGCCGGCATGCATCTGGTGGTGGCCACCCAGCGTCCCTCCGCCGATGTCATCACCGGCCTGATGAAGGCCAATATTCCCAGCCGCATCGCCTTCGCCGTGGCCAGCTCCATGGAATCCCGCATCATTCTGGATACCCCCGGCGCGGAAAAGCTGGTAGGTAAAGGTGATATGCTTTACTCCCCGCTGGGCGACAGCAAACCCACCCGCGTACAGGGCTGCTTCATCACACCGGAGGAGATCGAGCGTGTGGTGGCCTTTGTCAAGGACACCGCCGGCGAGGCCCATTACGATCAGGATGTCATCGAGAAGATCCAGCAGGCGGTGGACGCCAAGTCCGACAAGGGCAAGGGCGCCGCATCCGATGCGCCTGCCGATGGCGAGGACGGCGACGAGCTGCTGCCCGCCGCCGTGGAGGTGGTGCTGGAGACGGGGCAGGCCTCCGTGTCCATGCTCCAGCGGCGTCTGAAGCTGGGCTACTCCCGTGCCGCCCGGCTGGTGGATCAGATGGAGGAGCGGGGCTATGTCGGACCCTTCGAGGGCTCCAAGCCCCGACAGCTCCTCATCACCCGGGAGAAGTGGCAGGAGCTGCAAATGGCAAAGGGCGCTGCGCCGGCGGAGACGCCGCCCACCGCTGACCGCTGCGGCTCCATCCACGACGTGTTCGAAAGCCACGACGCACTGGAATAAAGGGATTGCAAAAGGGGTCAGGCCTACCCGTCCCCGCTTGTTTCGCCGCTTGCTCAGATCGCAGCCTCCGCCGGAGGCAAAGGCGCGGGAAATCGTCCCTGACAAAACAACAAAATATAAGAGCGCTGCGGCCATGCCGCAGCGCTCTTCAGCTTGTCAAAAAAGTCCGTTCGGACTTTTCTGACAAGCTGCCAGCAAAATCGCAAAATAAAAAACAGTATTTTGTTTTGCGATTTTGGCCGCTGCGGCGGGTGATTGAACGCGAAAGGGAACCCTAACGGTTCCCTTTCACACTATCCTTCCCTCCGATACTTGTGACCGGGCAGGTTTTTGACAGATTGAAGAGCGCTGCGGCCATGCCGCAGCGCTCTTGTCTTATACACAGTCAGATCCTCACACGCCCAGCTTTTCCAGCGCCGCCAGGCGCAGGCAGATGCAGAACACCGCGATGGCCTGCTCCAGCTCCGCCACCGGCGGCAGGGACGGCGCAATGCGGATGTTGCTGTCGTTGGGGTCCTTGCCGTAGGGGAACGTGGCCCCCGCACCGGTCATGGTGATACCCGCCTCCCTGCACAGCTCCAGCGTGCGCTTGGCGCACCCGTGCATGGTGTCCACGCTGATAAAGTAGCCGCCAACCGGCCGCTTGTAGTCCGCGATGCCACGGGGCGCGATCTCACTGTCCAGCGCGTTCAGCACCGCGTGGAACTTGGGCGCCAACACCGCCGCGTGCCGCTTCATCAGCGCCAGCGTGTGCTCCCGATCCTGCAGGTACAGCACGTGCCGCAGCTGGTTCACCTTGTCATAGCCGATGGTCTGGATGTTGATGAGCTTGGAGAAATACTGGATGTTGGCCTCGCTGGCCGCCATCACCGCCACGCCCGCGCCGGGGAACGTCACCTTGCTGGTGGACGCGAACTCATACACCATGTCGGCGTTGCCGTACTGGGCGCACAGGCCGATGATATCGGAGAACGGTACAAAATCACAGTCGAACTCGTGGATGCAGTAGGCGTTGTCCCACATCAGCATAAAGTCCGGTGCGGCGGGTTTCATGGCCGCCAGACGGCGGATGGTCTCATCAGAGTACACCACGCCCTCGGGATTGGAGTACTTGGGCACGTTCCACATACCCTTCACGGCGGGATCCTTGATAAGCTCCTCTACCATGTCCATGTCGGGACCCTGGTCGGTCATGGGCACGTTGATCATCTCCGCGCCGAAGCTGCCCGTTACCTTAAAGTGCCGGTCGTAGCCGGGGACGGGGCAGATCCACTTCACCGTATCCAGCTTGGCCCAGGGCTTCTCGCTGTGGAGCAGGCCGTGGGTGAACGCCTTGGAGATGGCATCGTACATCAGCTGCAGGCTGGCATTGCCGCCCACGAACACCTGCTCCGGCTTGCAGCCCAGGATGTCGGCGAACAGCTTCCGCGCCGCGGGAATACCCGCCACCTCGCCATAGTTGCGGGTCTCCACCCCGTCGGATACAAACTGCTCCGGCTGGGTCAGCACCTGCAGCATGGGCGTCACCATGTCCAGCTGCTGGCGGCTGGGCTTGCCCCGCGCCATGTTCAATTCCAGATGAAGGGCCTTCGCCCCCTCGAATTCCGCCTTGACAGCCGCGTATTCCGCCTGCCGCTCAGGCTTTGTCATCTCTTTATAATTCTTCTTCATCATGAACGTCCTCCCGCCTCATGTTTTTTGCGATTATACACCGGCTGATGCCCCCGTGGCAATCACTTTTTTCGGGTATCGTACGCGTCCGTCCGGCGCGCCGAAAGAATGGGCAGCTGTTCCCGTATGGCGGACACACGGCTCATGTTCAGCTCCGTCACCACCACCTGCTCACCGGCGCCGCACTGGTGCAGCACCGTGCCCCAGGGGTCGCAGACGATGGAGTGGCCCCAGGCCACATAGGATGCCGTCTCGTCCCGCGCCGGTGAAGTGCCTGCGGTGAACAGCTGTCCGTCCACCGCGCGCTGCCGGAACAGCAGTTCCCAGTGGGCGGGGCCGGTGGTCATATTAAAGGCCGCCGGTACCAGCAACACCTGTGCGCCCTCCAGTGCCATCAGCTGTGCCAGCTCCTGAAACCGCAGGTCAAAGCAGATGCACAGCCCCATTTTGCCCCAGGGCGTGTCAAACACCGTGATCTCATTTCCTGCCGACAGGGTGTCAGACTCGCGAAATCGCTGACCGCCGGCCACGTCGATGTCGAAAAGGTGCATCTTCCGGTGACGGGCCACGCAGCGGCCCGTGGGGTCGAACACATAGCTGGTGTTGTACACCTTATCGCCGTCCAGCTCCGGCAGAGAGCCGCCCACCACCCACAGGCCGTGGGCCGCTGCGGCGCGGGACAGCATCTGATAGGCCGGCCCGCCCTCCGGCTCGCCGTAGGCGCGGAAGCAGGCGTTGTCGTAGGGACAGCAGAACATTTCCGGCAGCACCGCCATGTCCGCATCCGCTGCCTGGGCCAGCAGGGCCTCCGCGTGGCGCAGGTTCGCCGCCTTGTCAGGGCCCACGCGCATCTGTATCTGTGCAAGCTTCATACCTTTACACCTCTTTCACGGAAATCGTTTCTCAATAGTATTCCCGCAGCACCAGCTCCGTGACGCCCTCGCTGACGCTGACCATGCGCTTCACCTGGCTGCGCCGCCCGTAGGTCAGCCACAGCATGTCCCGAATGGCCGTGCCGCCGCGATAGCCGTGGATCAGCCGCAGGCGGTACGTGCCGTTTCCGGCGCGGCGCAGGGCCGCATCCACCGCGATCTGGGCCTGATAGGTATTCATGCCGTGCAGGTCCAGCTCCACCACACCTCCGGTCATGACAACACCTCCTCTCAACTGCCCTAATCATACGGGAAATGAATTGTTTTTTCAACCGCTTTGTGGTAAAATACCCTTCATTACATCAAGTGTGAGGGGCCTATGAATGTTTTGGTGGTATCCGACTCCCATGGGAAAGTGGACAAACTGATACAAGCGGTGGAGCAGGTACGCCCCGGCTATGTACTGCATCTGGGCGACTGCCAGCGGGATCTGGAGAAGCTGCGGCAGGCGTTTCCCATGCTGCCCATGGAGGGCGTGCCCGGGAACTGCGACTACGGCAGCTGCGACCAGCCGGAGCGGCTCATCGAGCTGGGCGGCGTGCGTATCCTGATGCTCCACGGCCACACGCGGGGCGTGAAGTCCGACGTGATGCGGGCTGTCTGGGCGGCACGTGAGTGCGGCGCGCAGGTGCTGCTGTTCGGCCACACCCACCGGCCTCTGGTGGACAACGACGGGGCCCTGCTGGTGCTGAACCCCGGGGCCGCCGGAGACCTGCTGCACCCCACCTGCGGCATCCTTACCATTGAAAACGGCAGGGCGGACGTCCGGACGCTGGCCCTGTGAAAGGAGAAAAACTATGCTGACCATCGGCTGTCATCTGTCCGCTTCGGAGGGCTTTCTGGCCATGGGGAAAACGGCGCTGTCCATCGGCGCCAACACGTTCCAGTTCTTTACCCGCAATCCCCGGGGCAGTAAAGCGAAAGCCATTGACCCCGACGACGCGGCGGCGTTTCTGGCGCTGGCGCAGGCCAACGGCTTCGGCCGTCTGGTGGCCCACGCGCCCTACACCATCAACCCCTGCTCCAAAACGGAGCGCACCCGCGAATTCGCCCGCATGACGCTGGCGGACGACCTGAAGCGGATGGAATATCTCCCCGGCAACTACTACAACTTCCACCCGGGCAGCCACACGGAGCAGGGCATGGAGGTGGGCATCAGCCAGATCGCCGAGACGCTGAACGCCATCCTGAAGCCGGAGCAGCACACCACGGTGCTGCTGGAGACCATGTCGGGCAAGGGCTCTGAGGTGGGCGGCCGGTTCGAGGAGCTGCGGGAGATACTGGACCGCGTGGCGCTGAACACCCAGATGGGCGTGTGCATGGACACCTGCCATATCTCCGACGCGGGGTACGACATCGCGGGCGACATCGACGGCGTGCTGACGGAGTTCGACCGCGTCATCGGGCTGGAGCGGCTGAAGGCCGTCCACATCAACGACAGCATGAACCCGCTGGGCGCCCACAAGGACCGCCACGCCCGCATCGGCGAGGGCTATCTGGGGGAGGCGGCCTTTGGCCGCATCATCAATCACCCCGCGCTGCGGGACCTGCCCTTTATTCTGGAAACGCCCAACGATCTGGCGGGCTACGCCCGTGAGATCGGACGGCTGAAGGAGCTGAGGGCGGAATGATGCTGCGGCTGTCCGCGCTGTTTCTGGGCCTGCTGGGACTGGTGGGACTGTATTTTCACTCCACGCTGCCGGTGACGGGCCATATCCGGACTGGATTCTTCGTCTTTTACACCAACCTCAGCAACCTGCTGCTGGCGATGTACCAGCTGACGCTGGGGGTCAGCGGCCATGATCCACAGTGCGGCGTGTTCCGGTGGCTCAGCTCCGCCGGTGTGGCCCTGAGCATGACGCTGTGCATCTTCGTGACCCACCTCATCTACCAGTGGGTGCTGGTGCCATCGGCGAAAAAGAGCGGCAAGGCGCTGTCGGACATCGGGTTCAGCAGCTTCGGCAACCTGTGTGTCCACTACGCCGTGCCGTGGCTGACGGTGGTGCAGTGGCTGCTGTGGCAGGACAAGTCCGGCCTCGCCATCGGCCACGCCGTCTGGTGGCTGGTGCTGCCGCTGGCCTACTTTGCCTTCGGTATGGCCCGTGGGGCCACGGGAAAGCCCATCGGCCACACGAAGCGCTGCTACCCCTACCCGTTCATGGACCCGCAGGTGATGGGCAAACGGTTCTGGCCGGTGATCCTGCTGCTGATCGCGGCGTTTTTCGGTCTGGGGTGCCTGTTTGTGGGCATCAGCAGGCTGCTGTAAGCGAAAAAAGAACGTCCCCACGGGGGGACGTTCTTTTTTCGCTTTTTGCTGTTTCTCAGCCGCGGCCGCTGACGCGGAGACGGTTCATGGCGCGGGCCAGCTGGCTCTGGGCCAAGTGGTATTCCGCCATGCTGCGTTTCTGGCGCAGCTCCTCCTCCGCCTCCTCACGGGCGCGGAGGGCGCGGTTCACGTCGATGTCCTCGGGACGCTCGGCCGCGTCCACCAGCAGCAGCACGCGGCCATTCTCCACCTTGAAAAGGCCCGGGGCCACGGCGGCGCGGCGCTGCTCTCCCTCCGCCGTCTCGAACCGCAGCTCACCGGCGGTGACGGCGCCCACGGCGTTGCTGTGGTTGGCCAGAATACCGTACTCGCCGTCGGTGGTGGGCAGCACCAGCGATACGCAGTCACCCCGGTAAAACGGGACGCTGGCCGCCAGAATATCCAGATGGAACGGCGCTGCCATCACATGCCGCCTTTCTTCATCTGCTCCGCCTTGCGGATCACGTCGTCAATGGTGCCGGCGTTGAAGAAGGCCGCCTCGGGGTACTCGTCCATGCTGCCGGACAGGATCTCCTTAAAGCCGCGGAGCGTCTCGTGCAGGGGCACGAACACGCCGGGGGCGCCGCTGAACTTCTCCGCCACGTAGAAGGGCTGGGACAGGAAGCGCTGGATGCGGCGGGCACGGGCGACGGTCTTTTTGTCCTCGTCGCTGAGCTCCTCCATGCCCAGGATGGCGATGATATCCTGCAGCTCACGGTACTTTTGCAGGGTGGACTGGACGGCGCGGGCGATGTTGTAATGCTCCTCGCCCACGATGTCCGGCTCCAGAATGCGGGAGGTGGACTCCAACGGGTCCACGGCGGGGTAGATGCCCTGCTCCGCGATCTTACGGCTCAGCACGGTGGTGGCGTCCAGATGGGAGAACGTGGTGGCGGGGGCGGGGTCGGTCAGGTCGTCGGCGGGAACGTACACCGCCTGCACGGAGGTGACGGAGCCGTCCTTGGTGGAGGTGATGCGCTCCTGCAGAGCGCCCATCTCGCTGGCCAGCGTAGGCTGGTAGCCCACGGCGGAGGGCATGCGGCCCAGCAGCGTGGAGACCTCGCTGCCCGCCTGCACGAAGCGGAAGATGTTGTCGATGAACAGCAGCACGTCCTTGTGCTCCACGTCGCGGAAATACTCCGCCATGGTCAGGCCCGACAGCGCCACGCGCATACGGACGCCGGGGGATTCGTTCATCTGGCCGAACACCAGCGCCGTCTTGTCGGACACGCCGCTCTCCTGCATCTCGCCCCAGAGGTCGTTGCCCTCGCGGCTGCGCTCGCCCACGCCGGTGAAGATGGAGTAGCCGCCATGCTCCATGGCAACGTTGTGGATCAGCTCCTGGATCAGGACGGTCTTGCCCACGCCGGCGCCGCCGAACAGGCCGATCTTGCCGCCCTTGGGGTATGGCTCGATGAGGTCGATGACCTTGATGCCCGTTTCCAGAATGTCGGCGGCGGGCATCTGCTGGGCAAAGCCGGGGGCGGGACGGTGGATCTCCCAGCGGGGCACGTCGGCGCTGACCGGCGCCTCACCGTCGATGGGGTCGCCCAGTACGTTGAACATGCGGCCCAGCGTGGCTTCGCCCACCGGTACGGAGATGCCGTGACCGGTGGCGGTGACGGTCAGGCCGCGGCTGAGGCCGTCGCTGCCGGCCATCATGACGCAGCGCACCGTCTTGTTCTCCAGATGCTGCTCCACCTCCATGGTGCAGCGCGTACCGTTTGCCTCCACGGTCAGCGCTTCATTGATGGCGGGCAGGCTCCCCTCCGGGAAATGTACGTCGATCACGGGACCGGAAATGCCCGTGATGGTTCCTTGTTTCATTGAGGTCAGCCCTCCTTTTCTTTCTTGCTGCGCTGGGCGCGCTCACCGGCGGAGACCTCGGTGATCTCCTGGGTGATGGCGGCCTGACGCGCCCGATTGTACTGCACGGACAGGTCCTTCAGCAGGTCCTCCGCGTTCTGGTCCGCCGCGTTCATGGCGGTCATGCGGGCGGACTGCTCGCTGCAGAAGCTGTCCACCAGCGCGCTGTAAATGAAGCCGGTGAGGCAGCTGCGCACCGCGTTGTCCAGCACCGCGGCGGGGCTGGGAACATACTCAAAGGTGGGATCGCCCACCGTGCTGGCCTGGGCCGCAGAGAAGTGCTCCCGCGTCAGGGGCAGCACCTGCGCCTGACGCACCGTGGCCTCCAGCCCGTTTTTCATGTCCGTGTAGATGATGTGGACAGCGTTGATGGCACCGGCGTCGTACCGCTCCAGCAGCAGCTCGCCGATCTGACGGGCACGGCGCAGGGTGGGGTTCTGGGCGGTGTAGAGAAAGCTCTTTTCGATGGGGATGCCCCGCTGGGTGAACCAGCGGCGGCCGTACTCGCCCACCACATACAGCACCGCGCCCTCGTGATCCGACAGGAACTGCTGGGCCTGACGGATGGCGTTCTGGTTGTAGGCACCGGCAAGTCCCTTATCCGCCGTGATGAGCAGGCAAGCGGCCACGCCGGGCAGCGGCTTGCTGTTCTCATCGCAGAGATACCGGCTCTCCGCGGTGTCGTCCGCGTTGAACACGCGGCCGATCTCCGTCTGCAGTGCGTCGAAATAGGGACGGGTGTTGTTCAGGTCCTGCTTGGCCTTGCGCAGCTTGGCCTGGGAGATCAGGTACATGGCGTGGGTGATCTTCTGGGTCTGCCGGACGCTTCCGATGCGGCGGCGGATCTCACTTGTGCTGGCCATGGCCTCACCGCCCACCTGCGCGCCGGAACTTCTCCAGCGCGGTCTTTGCAAAGTCCACGATCTGCTGGCGCACCTCGTCGGTCAGCGCCGCGCCCTGCTCCAGCTCCTGCATGAGCTGGGGACGTCCGGCGGCGAACTCGCCCAGAATAAAGTCACGCAGCGGGCAGACCTGAGAAACCGGCACCTGCTGATAGACGCGGGCCATAGCCGTCACCAGCGTGACGATCTGCTGGGCCTGGCTCAGCGGGCTGCACCGGCCCTGACGCAGGATGTACATCAGGCTCTGGCCGTAGGCCAGCTGGTTCTTGGTCTCCTCGTCCAGATCGCTGGAGAACTGGGTAAAGACCTCCATCTCGCGGTACTGCGCCAAATCGAGGCGCAGGGTACCGACCGCCTTTTTCATCGCCTTGGTCTGGGCAGCGCCGCCCACACGGGACACGGAAAGTCCTACGTTCACGGCGGGGCGGTGACCGGAGAAGAACAGGCTGCTCTCCAGAAAGATCTGGCCGTCGGTGATGGAGATGATATTGGTGGGGATGTAGGCGGACACGTCGCCCGCCTGCGTCTCCACGATGGGCAGGGCGGTCATGCTGCCGCCGCCCCGTGCGTCGCTGAGGCGCGCTGCGCGCTCCAGCAGGCGGGAGTGCAGATAGAACACGTCGCCGGGGTAGGCCTCACGGCCGGGAGAACGTCCCAGCAGAAGGCTCAGTGCGCGGTAGGCGATGGCGTGCTTGGAAAGATCGTCGTAGACGATGAGCACGTCCTTCCCCTTGTTCATGAAATACTCGCCGATGGACGCGCCGGCATAGGGCGCGATGTACTGCATGGAGGCGGACTCACCGGCGCTGGCGCAGACGATGATGGTGTATGCCATGGCGTCGTGCTTGCGCAGCATCTCCGCGATCTGCGCCACGGAGCTGGCCTTCTGGCCGATGGCCACGTAGATGCAGATCATATCCTTCCCCTTCTGGTTCAGGATGGTGTCGATGGCGATGGACGTCTTACCGGTCTGGCGGTCGCCGATGATCAGCTCGCGCTGACCCCGTCCGATGGGGAACATGGAGTCGATGGACAAAATGCCGGTCTGCATGGGGGTGTTCACCGGCTGGCGGTCGATGATGCCGGGGGCGGGGCTTTCGATCATGCGGTAGGCATCGACGGGGATGTCGCCGGCATCGTCGATGGGCGCGCCCAGCGCGTCCACCACGCGGCCGATCATGGCGTCGGACACGCCGATGCCAGCGGTACGGCCGGTGCGGTACACGGCGCTGCCCTCGCTGACCTCCTCCACACGGCCAAACAGGATGCAGCCGATGCGGTGGCCCCGCAGCTCCTGCACCATGCCCCGGATGCCGCCCTCAAAGAGCAAAATTTCACCGTAGGCAGCGTTTTCCAGACCGTCCACATAGGCGATGCCGTCCGCTACGGACAGGACGCTGCCCACCTCGCGGGCACTGATCTCCGGCACCCAGTCCCGCACGGTGTCGCGGATCAGAGGGATGACGGACTGGCCGCCGGTCTTCAGGGCGGCAAGGCGCTCCTTCAGTTGGCCCAGACGACCCTCCGCTGTCCAGTCAATGACCTCGGAGCCGATCTCGATGCGGAAGCCGCCGGAGGCGGTCTTGTCCTCCTGCCACGAAAGCGCCACCGGCCGGCCGTACCTCTTTGCCAGCACGTCCTCCAGCTTCGCCTTCTGTGCGGCGTCAGGCGGGCAGGCACTGAGCAGTCTGGCGGTCAGGCGGGCATCATTCGTGCTCATGCTTCTCCTCCCCCTCGGCTGCGTTTACAAACGCGTCATAGGCGTGGGAAGTCTCCTTCGCCAGCAGCTTCTCCATGGCGGCCTCGGCGATGGACACGGCCTCGCGATTGGCCTCGTCCACGATCTTCTTGCGGTCGTTCTCCGCGTTCTCGCGGGCGGCAGCCACGATCTTGTCCGCCTGCTCATAGGCGGCGGTGCGCTGCTGATGGGCATAGGCCTCGGCCTCCCGGGCGGCGGCGGCGCGCTTCTCGTCCAGCTCCGCGTCCAGCGCAGCCTGACGCTGCTGCATGGATGCTTCCAGTGCGGCGGTGCTCTTCTCCCGCTCCACGGCGGCGGACTCCATGTCGGCATAGTGCTTGGCGCGCTTATCCATGAAGTTCTTCACCGGCTTGAACAGCAGCAGGTACAGTCCGCCCACCAGAATGGAGAAGTTGAACAGGTGCAGCAGGATCTGCTGCCAATCAATATTCAGAGGGATGTTCATAGCTTCTCTCTCCGTTTCTTACAGCACAAAGATGATAAGGATGACCACCAGCAGTGCGTAGATGATGGCAGTTTCCAGGAACACAAGGCCCAGCATCATGGTGGTGCGGATCTTGCCCTCGGCCTCCGGCTGGCGGGCAATGCCCTCAGCGGACTTGGAGATGGCCATGCCCATGCCGATGGCGCCGCCGGCGGCGGCCACGCCGATGGCGATGGCGGACGCCATGGCCTTGGCGCTGTCAACGCTGCTGTCGGTGGTCTGCTCCGTCTGGGCAGGGGCATCGGCGGCAGGCTCGGTGTCGGCAAACGCGGTCACGGTGAACAGTGCGGTCAGTGCCAGCACCAGGCACAGCAGCAGGGCAACAGCCTTCTTATTGGACAGTTTCTTCATGATCTCTCTTTCCTCCGTCAGTTATTTACAGTTTCAGCTTTGATTTTTTTGGTTTTCTTGGGCTTGGGTGCGTGCTTCTCCGTGGTCTCTCCGTAGAACATGGAGGTCAGGGTGGTGAGCACATAGGCCTGGATCAGCGCGTGGAGCAGGGTGAACAGCACCGCCACGACCACGGGGATCACATAGCTCAGTGTCACATAGTAGTAGACCAGCTCCGTCACCAGCAGACCGCTGAGCAGCGCGCCGAA
>ERZ857982.1672-NODE-1672-length-20103-cov-4.005537_pt1 | contig 20103 bp, 16 predicted proteins | sample MGYA00519955_ERZ857982 | MGnify/ENA primary metagenome ERZ857982 (study PRJEB31778, sample SAMEA3449416) | human gut metagenome | biome: human gut; feature: human-associated habitat; material: faeces | place: United Kingdom | collected 2010/2012 ... | reverse complement strand
GACTGACCACATTTGCAATCCGCTGGGTAAACTGTTCTACAAATGCCAAAGTCATATTCTCATCCACATACGCCTGATTCACCCGGTAACGTTCGTTATAGATATTGGTCAGCCAGATCTCCCGCCCATTGTAATCGACATCTGTGATCTCTTCGTTCGCAATATATTTCCACAATGGACCGAAATACTCTTTTCCAAGTTCCATACAGCCTCCTTAGGGTGTCGGCAGACCGGTATTTTTGTTCGCCTGGTCAATAAAATTTTTCACCAATGTCTGAAACGCACTTCCGATCGGTCCGCTTGTATCCGTTCCCACAACTGCTGTAATGACAAGGATCACTGCAAGAATCGCTACCACGGTAATTAAAATACCGCCATATTCCTGAAATATTTCTTTCATATTTTCATTTTCCTCCTGTATGAAGGACGTTCTTATGGGAAACCACAGAAGAATATCTGTGGGCACAAAAAATGCGGCGATTGCATCACATGCATTGCCGTACTGAAAAAAGATATTTTTACTATACCGTTTTTTGGGTTTTTGTAAATAGTTCTTTGGTACTAAAAAAGGACTTCCGCACCGGGAAGCCCTTCTTTTTGCTTTTACCTTAGTCATTCACTCTATTTTTCTGCCAGAAATTTTTCTGCTGCAACCATGCGTACCACAACAACAAATACATTTGCTGCCTGCTCAAGTTCGGCAAGCGACGGATACGTCGGTGCAATACGGATGACAGAATCCTTCGGATCTTTTTTGTAAGGGAACGGGGAACCCGCACCGGTCAGTACCACCCCTGCCTCTTTACACTTTGAAACAATCTCCTTTGCGCATCCTTCCGGTGCCTCGAAGGAAATAAAATATCCTCCTAGCGGATTCATCCATGTACCGATTCCGCGGGATGCCAGTTCATCGGAAAAGATCTTCTCAACAAGCTCAAATTTCGGACGAATCAGATCTGCCTGTTTTTCCATATGTGCCTTGATGCCATCAACATTCTTAAAAAACTTCACATGACGCAGCTGGTTAATCTTATCATGGCCAATGGTCTGAATCGTCAGACGCTTCTTGATATCTGCAATGTTTGTCTCTGAGGAAGCGATTGCTGCAATACCGGAACCCGGGAAGCTGACTTTGCTGGTAGAACAGAATTCAAATACCATATCCGGATTTCCTGCCTTTTTGCACTCCTCTAAAATATCCAGAATCTGTGCCTGGTCCTCTTTGTAGAGATGATGTACCACATAGGCATTATCCCAGAAAATACGGAAATCTGCGGCTGCCGGCTTTAAGGCTGCAAATCTGCGGACCGTCTCATCCGAATAGACCACACCCTGTGGATTGGAATATTTCGGCACACACCAGATTCCTTTTACCGTCTCATCGTTATTCACATATTTTTCTACCAGATCCATATCCGGTCCATTCTCTGTCATTGGGATGTTGATCATCTCGATACCGAATGTCTCTGTGATGGCAAAATGTCTGTCATATCCCGGAACCGGGCAGAGGAATTTTACCTTATCGAGCTTACACCATGGAGTGTTGCCACAAATACCAAACATTTCTGCACGGGCAACCTGATCATACATGATATTCAGGCTGGAGTTACCATATATAATCACATTTTCCGGCTTTGTCCCGATCACATCCGCCATCAGTTTTTTAGCTTCCGGAATACCATCAAGGACACCATAGTTTCGCAGATCGGTGCCGTTTTCACTCTTTAATGCAGTCTTGGAATCAAGCACATCAAGCATTCCCATGCTTAAATCAAGCTGGTCTGCTCCCGGCTTTCCTCTGGACATATCCAGTGCAAGACCCATGCCTTTTATTTTTTCATATTCGGCTTTGAGTGCGGTCAGCTCCTGTGTGAGTTCCTCTTTGCTCATCTCCTGATAGGTTTTCATGGTAAGTTTTCCTCCTTATTATTCCTCTGGATTTTCTTTGATTTTTTTATAATAGGCGCGAATCTGCTGCTCATATCCGTTTTCCGACGGCTCATAAAAAACCTCACCGGTCAATCCGTCCGGCAGATACTGCTGCTTCACGTAGTGGTTTTTATAATCATGGGCATATTTGTAACCTTTTCCGTGCCCAAGCTTTCCTGCCGATTTGTAGTGGGCATCCTGCAAATGCACCGGTACCGGCGGTGTCTTTGTCTCCTGCACTACACGCATGGCCTTATCAATGGCATTGATCGCGGAATTACTCTTTGGCGCACTTGCCATATAAGTAACTGCCTGTGCCAGTACAATCCGTGCTTCCGGCATTCCGAGCCGCTCCACCGCCTGTGCCGCAGCTACTGCAACCTGCAATGCCTGCGGATCAGCATTCCCGATATCCTCAGATGCCAGAATCATGATTCTTCTGGCAATAAATTTCACATCTTCCCCCGCATAAAGCATCCGTGCCAGATAATACACCGCGGCATCCGGATCTGATCCACGCATGCTCTTGATAAAAGCAGAGATCGTATCATAGTGATTATCTCCCGTCTTATCGTAGTTGATGACCCGCTTCTGAATGCACTCACTGGCCACATCCAGTGTAATGTGAATGATCCCATCCTCACTCCGGTCCGTGGTCAGAATTCCAAGTTCAATGGCGGTCAGCGCTGCACGCGCATCTCCGTTTGCCATGTCAGCTAAAAACTCCAGCGCATCATCATCCATCTGTGCATGGTAAGAACCCATGCCCTTTTCCGTATCATTGACCGCCCGAAGCAGCAATGTACGGATATCCTCCGTGGAAAGTTTCTTTAACTCAAAAATGACGGAGCGCGACAAAAGCGCAGGATTCACTTCGAAATACGGATTTTCCGTTGTGGCTCCGATCAGAATGATCGTGCCGTCCTCGACAAACGGAAGCAGATAGTCCTGCTGTCCCTTGTTGAAACGATGGATCTCATCGATAAACAGGATCGTTTTCTTTCCATACATGCCCTGATTGTTTTTTGCCGCGGCAACCACTTCCTCCATGTCTTTCTTGCCCGCCGAAGTCGCATTGATCTGCATGAACTCTGCACTTGTGGTATTGGCAATCACTTTCGCCAGCGTCGTCTTTCCCGTACCGGGCGGTCCGTAAAAGATGATGGAGCTGAGTTTATCCGCTTTGATCGCACGGTACAGCAGTTTGTCTTTCCCGACGATGTGCTGCTGCCCGACAACCTCATCAAGTGTGGTCGGACGCAACCGTGAGGCAAGCGGTGACTCATCCTTCATATTCTGTTGTCTCATATACTCAAATAAATCCATTCGTATCCAATCCCCATATGAATATCATTCAAGATCTTTTTGAATAATTTTTGTGTGTATCCTGCATTTTTATTCTTTGCAGGAATTTTTCCACAAACTTCTTTACGCTTTGTTCTTTGCGATATTTCTATGTAATTTCTATTATTCTTTCATTTCCCGCTTATCTCATTTTGAAAGAAAAAGCGTCAGGAAATTCATTTCATCCTTATAAGGATACATGATTTCCTGACGCTTGACAAGTTATTATTGAGATTTTTTTACATAAATATTGCTTTTATTTTTGTACAGATGCTGTAAGTGCACCATCCTTCACGTCAATGAGGATCGTATCTCCCTGCCGTACCTGATCTTCGAGAATCAGTTTTGCAGAGAGGGTCTCTACATGCTTTTGCAGGAACCGCTTCAATGGTCTTGCACCATAAACCGGATCGTAACCATGTTCAACCACAAAGTGTTCCGCTTCCGGTGACAATGCCACCTTGATCTCACGATCAGAAAGACGTTTGTTCAGATCATCCATCAGCAGACGGATGATGCCACCAATATTTTCTTTTGACAGTGGCTTAAACATAATAATCTCATCCAGACGGTTCAAAAATTCCGGTCGGAAATGTCCCTGCAGATCTTCCATGACTTCTTTTTCTGCCTCCAGCGAAATGTTGCCGTCTGCATCAATGCCATCCAGCAGATACTGCGATCCAAGGTTACTGGTCATAATAATGATCGTGTTCTTGAAATCTACGGTACGTCCCTGTGAATCTGTGATCCGCCCGTCATCAAGTACCTGTAACAGTACGTTAAAGACATCCGGATGTGCCTTTTCCACCTCATCAAACAGGACAACAGAATACGGTTTTCTCCGCACGGCTTCTGTCAGCTGGCCGCCTTCATCGTATCCGACATATCCTGGAGGCGCTCCGATCAGACGAGACACGGAGTATTTCTCCATGTACTCACTCATATCAAGACGCACCATGTTGGATTCATCGTCAAACAGGCTGGCAGCAAGTGCTTTTGCAAGCTCGGTCTTGCCGACACCGGTTGGTCCCAAAAACAGGAACGAACCAATTGGTTTGGTCGGATCTTTGATTCCGGCTTTGGAACGGATAATCGCCTCGGTCACTTTGGTAACACCATCGTCCTGGCCTACCACACGTTTGTGGAGTTCCTCATCCAGGTGCAGTGTCTTGTTCCGCTCGCTTTCGCTTAACTTCGCAACCGGGATTCCCGTCCAGCGGGAAATGATCTTTGCAATCTCTTCATCGGTGACATTTTCGTGTACCAGAGACAGATCACGGTCTTTGAGTTTATCTTCCTCAATTTCCAGTTCTTTCTGTAATCCAGGCAGTTTACTGTACTGCAATTCCGCAGCTTTTTCATAATCTGCGTCACGCTGTGCTGCCTCGATCTCCTTCTTTGTGCTCTCAATCTGCTCTCTGACCTTGCTGACATTGTCAACTGCATCCTTTTCGGTGCTCCACTGCGCTTTTCTGGTATTAAACTCATCACGCAATTCTGCAAGTTCTTTCTGCAGATCTGCCAGACGCTCCTGACTCAGATGATCGGTTTCTTTCTTTAATGCCGTCTCCTCGATCTGCATCTGCATGATCTTCCGGTTCATCTCATCAAGTTCTGCCGGCATGGAATCCAGTTCCGTCTTGATCATCGCACAGGCCTCGTCGACCAGATCGATTGCTTTATCCGGCAGGAACCGGTCTGTAATATAACGGTTGGAAAGAACTGCTGCTGTAACAAGTGCAGAGTCCGTAATCTTAACGCCGTGGAATACTTCGTAGCGCTCCTTTAAGCCACGCAGGATGGAAATGGTATCTTCCACCGTTGGCTCATCTACCATAACCGGCTGGAAACGCCGCTCCAGGGCAGCATCTTTTTCGATATACTCACGATATTCATTTAAGGTTGTGGCACCGACACAGTGCAGTTCGCCTCTGGCAAGCATTGGTTTTAACAGCTGTCCGGCATCCATGGCACCATCGGTTTTTCCGGCACCGACGATTGTGTGCAGTTCATCAATAAACAGAATGATCTGTCCATCCGAATTTTTGACATCGTCAAGAACCGCTTTCAAACGTTCCTCAAATTCACCACGATACTTTGCACCGGCAACCAGTGCGCCCATATCCAGGGCAAACAGCTTCTTGTCTTTTAAGCCTTCCGGTACATCGCCTTTTACGATACGCTGTGCCAGACCCTCGACAACGGCAGTCTTACCTACACCGGGTTCACCGATCAGCACCGGGTTATTTTTTGTCTTACGGGAAAGAATCCGAACCACATTCCGGATCTCCTCGTCACGGCCGATCACCGGATCAAGTTTCTGCTGTCTTGCACGCTCCACCATATCATAACCGTACTTTTCCAGTGTATCATATGTTGCTTCCGGATTATCGGAAGTGACACGCTGATTGCCGCGGACGGTAGACAGTGCCTGCAAAAACCGTTCCCTTGTCAGCCCATATTCTTTCATCAGTGCTTTCATCGCTGGATTTGGATATTTGAGCATTGCAAGGAAAATATGCTCGACAGAGACATATTCATCTCCCATTGCCTTTGCCTCATCCTCTGCATGGATCAGCACATTGTTTAAATCTTTTCCGACATAGACATTGCTGTTGCTGCCGGATACTTTGACGCGCGCATCCAGTTTGCTGATCGCATTCTGGGTGAAATGCTGTACGTCAATTTCCATTTTCTCTATCAGTTTCGGGATCAGTCCCTCTTCCTGCTGTAACAGGGCAACTAACAGGTGCTCCTGCTCAATCTCCTGATTTCCATAGTCGTAGGCAAGCTTTTCGCAGTTATTGATCGCTTCTACCGACTTTTGTGTAAATTTCTGTATGTTCATAGCAAGCCCTCCTCTTAACTATCATCATGTAACTGTGCTGTTTTTTTCATCCCAGTTACTATTTTTCTCGATTACGATATTGTTATACACCCGTTTTTAGCACTCGTCAAGTATGAGTGCTAACAAAAACTCTAAAGTTTTTATAAACATTGGAATATATTGTCGAATTGTCTGAAAATTGTTTTAGACATAAGTTTTTTCAATGTGACGGAAGAAGGGGGATATTCTCTTTCTCCAGAAACATCTGTTATTAATTGTAACGGATGTTTTGCCGATATAATAGACAACACAAACGATGATCTATTACAGAAAGGAACTTTTCATGCAGATTTATTTATCACTGATGTCCCAGAAGAATCCCTCATCCGATTCCTCATCCTATGATCTTTCTTCTCCTCAGGGACGCATGCTCTATGTGAGAGAAACAACCAATGCCGCATTTTCTTCCTGGACTTCTCCCCTGCAAAGACAGGACCCTGATACGCAGGAAGAAAAAAAACAGGAAATGCTCTCCCGCATTATGGGAAAATTAAAAAGTGGGAAGAAACTTTCTGCCAAAGAACTGGATTTTCTGCGGCGTACCGATCCAATTCTGTATGCCCACGCCCTACGCGTCCAACGAATGGCGGAGGCTTTAAAACAGCAGCTCTCCCATGCAAAAAGCAAACAGGAAGCAAATGATATGATTACATCCGCGATTGCCGGGGTCTCGGACAAAGATCCGGACAAAGAATATCTGCTGGCTGCTTACAATGAGGTTTCCAAAAATTTTCATAAATCACCGGCTTATCAGCGTCTGCCAAACACTCCGGAAGATGCCAAAAAAAGAAAAACGAACAATCCGAATGCTCATTTTTCCGATGATGAGGACACGAATGACGATACGGATGATCTCCTGTCATGGACCCCGCTTCAGGAAATTATTGATGCGGCTCCAACACTAGAATGTCAGGGCTAGGCTTATATAGCTGGAACATTATTATTTCAAGTAGTGTTCCAGCTTTTCATTTACACACAGACGGATTTCCTCTGCAACACGTTCACAGTATGTCTTTTTCATACCCGCCTGCACACCAACTGCTACTAATTCCTTTTTCCCCGGATTTTTGCCATTTCCATCTACAGTGGTTGTGTGCTCACCATAATACGTATTACTGTATGTGAGATCATAGGCAGGACTTAAACGCCACATATCATCCTTTTCATTATAAATGTAGGTAAAGTTTTTAGAATGATCATCACGATTATGTGCGAATACATTAAAACACATACGACGATACATATTTTCCACATCCTCTGTACAATCCCTTGTCAGAATTTTTGTCAACTTCATCAATTCATGATAGTCCAGACTTGGTTGATTAAAATCTAACTCCAATAAGGCAGCCGCAGTTAACATATGTGCCCTTTTTATTTCATTCTTTTCTATTCTTCGATCAAATCTCTTTGTTCCAAAATATCCCGGACATATATCTGATGAAAAAAGCCGTGTTTCACTCATTACAATTCCACAGGCTTTTGCACACAGAGAATAATCGTATTCCATTTTTCCCACATCTTTTTTGTCCACATGTGCCGGAAATTTAATAATCCAGTTTTCTCCATCTATTTCCGTCATAATCTTAGGTCTTGCACCACCACTGGTTCCTCCCAGCCGGTACAATTCATCTAATTTCTCCGAATATTGCGTGCTTAATATTTTCTGGCAATGCACAGATAGTTCGTCCAGATCATCCATCTGTTGTCCCATCCCAATCTCCTTCTGCGGATGATAGGTCAAAGCTCCCATTCCAGATTTTCCCACGATGGCAAGACGATCCAATACCGAATATTGTGCTTCCTTTTTTCCACGTTCTTTCAGCAAACGCTCCAATAAAAGCTGTCCCCATGCATCCGGTAAACTATCTGCAAATACTCCGAACAATCCGTCAAAATAATCTTTTGTCGGTACAAAAACCTGCTTTTTAAGGGGAAGTGAAAACGGACTGATCGGAAAACCATTTTCAATCCATTCTTCACTATATTGAAACGCAGCTTTATGGTCAGCTGTCATAGCCAGTGTTCCTACAAGTTTTTCATCATAAAATACCTGTAATGCATTACCTTCCCTCATTTATGACCTCCTGAATATCTTTATATGGAACATGCGTAAAAATATTTCTAAGCTCATCTGCAATATCCAAAGCCATGGCAATCTTTGTCAGTGATATCAATGATATCTGTCCGGTAGTTTCGAATCTCTTAATTGAACCATAGCTTACTCCGCTCATGGAAGATAATTTTTCCTGAGAAATAGAGCGTCGTTTTCTGATATTACGCACTCTTTGTGCAAGCTTCTGATCCAGTTCCTCTGCTGTTTCCCATACAAACTGCTCCATTTTCCCTCCTTGCTTTTTATTATTTTATGGATATTATTTTATCCAGAATTTCGCTATTTCATTAAAATCAGATAATATTTTATCCAATAGTATTCTATCATTTACTCTTTCATAAATCAAGCCTTTACCTATTCTTTATATATTATTGAAAATTTATCAAAAAAAAGAAAAAGCACCTGATGTATCGTCAGATTTGTGATATACTTTATGTATTACTTACAGACTCCCGGGGGAAACAACTATGCAAAATATAATTCCCGATGAAAGATATTCTGTGGCTGACGAGGCCATTTTAGGTGCTTTTTTCAAATTGTTAAAAAAAAAGAAGCCTGACAGGATTACTGTATCCGACATCACTAAAACAGCTGGTATTGCCAGAAGTACCTTTTATAATCACTATCAGGACATCCCTTCACTGATCTCTGCAGTTGAGGATAAAACTATTCATGATGTTTTTTCCATGATGGAAAATTTCCAGCCAAAAAATGACCGGGATATCTGCAGTTCCTATTTTCTGACTCTGTGCCGGTACACCATGGAAAATCCTTTTCTGTCCGGTCTTTTGAGCACGCCTCATGGCAATGATCTGTTTGAAAAAATGCTGACTATGCTCCATCATTATGTTACAGAAACTACATCTAATTCCAGGCCTGACAGGCATACAAAGGAAGAAGTTTCCTATGTGATCACCTGCGCCATCGGCAGTACCATCGGCGTTCTCCACAAATGGAGCCGGGATAATTTTAATCTGGCACCGGAAGTGATCGCTGATATTCTGTCTGAGGTTTTTTTATCCGGTATGCTTCCACTTTTATCTTAAGCCTCTGTCTTATTCCAGAGGCTCATCAATCAGGACATCCTGTCTCCTGATTTTTTTTGTTGTGTTGCGGATAAACGGATTTTTGCGGACAACCAATCCTGTAATGCGGCGATAGGTGGGCTGATTTCTGTTATATTCATCCAGAAATGCCTGAAGCTGTGCCTGAATTGCCTCTGCATCCAATGCTTTCGCTTCCACAACAGCCTGCTCCGGATAGATGCGGGCGGTCAGTCCATTGTCCTCACCTGTGACGATCACTTCTCCTATCAGCGGATTCAGAGCCAGCTTATTCTCAATCTCCTCCGGAGATACATTTTCACCGTTGGACAGGATGATCAGGTTCTTCACACGTCCATTGATAAACAGATAACCGTCTTCATCCATATATCCCTTGTCACCGGTATGCAGCCAGCCATCCTTTAAAGTCTCTGCTGTCTCATCAGGCATCTGATAATATCCCTTCATAACACTGCTTCCCTTTACCAGAATCTCACCGTTTTCGAATCTGATTTCTGCATTTTCAAGTGGTTTTCCAATAGAACCCTTTTTATTGTTTTCCAGTGTATTATTGCTGATAACAGGAGAGCATTCTGACATTCCATAGCCTTCCAGTACTTCGACGCCATATTCTGCAAAACGGTCAATATAATATGGATCCAGATGTGCACCGCCTGTAAAGATAATACGCAATTTTCCACCGAATACCTTTTCTGCCAGAACTGCCTTCGGAATTGACGGATCAGCGGCAGCCAGTCTCTTATAAATAGTCTCGATCATCATTGGAACCATAAGCATAATCTCCGGTTTGAAAATACTCATATTCCTTACCATATGGAGCAGGGAATCATTGATGCAAAGAGTTGCACCCAGAGAGAATCCCTTCAGCCAGTCCATAACCAGGCAGAATGCGTGATGGATTGGAAGCACACTGAGCACGGCAGTTCCCGGTTCTGCCGTAATCTTTACTGCCTCAACATTGGAGGCCAGATTATTCTGTGTCAGCATAACACCCTTGCTCTTTCCTGTTGTTCCGGAAGTGAAGATAATGGTCGCAATATCCTCTGCATCCGGGCAGACAGAATCTGATGATGCACTCTTTCCTGCATTTCGAAGTTCGCCAATACCGTATACCTTTGCCGGCGCATCCTCTACCTCTTCCTGAAGCATCCACACCTTCTGAAGTTTCGGGCAGTTTCCAAGAAATGCATCCAGATATGGTCTAAGCTTCGGACTTAAGAAAAGAGCGGCGGAATCGGAACGGTTAAGCAGATCGATCAGATCCTCACAGGGAAGTGCTGCATCCAGCGGTACTGCTGTGGTACATCCTGTAATGATTCCCAGATAACTTTCCATCCACTCTACAGAACTGGTTCCGATCAGTGCAATGTGCTTTCCCTCAAAGCCTTCTGCAAGAAGACCTTTTCTGGTGGAAACTACATTTTCCATCAGTTCGCCATAGCTTCTTTCCATAATTTCCTTTTTCTTGAGCCATTTTACTGCTTTTACTTCATCAAATTTACGTACACTTTCTTCTAATATATTTCTGATCAGCATATCTGTCCCCCATTATTTTCTGAACTATTCAAGTTATGGATATCCTGTCAGGTACAAAATATCCTTGACCCTGACATCTTTATAAGTTTTGCTTCGAAAAAAATTACTGAAGTTCTTCCAGCAGATTTAAGGCTTCGCCAAGAGTTGTGATCTTCAGCACTTCGCTCTCGTCAAGTTCAAGATCAAAGGTATCCTCAAGCTCACCTAAAAAGGACATAAAATCCAGAGAACTGAAACCCAGATCCTCGCGGAATCTCATTTCATTATTCATTTCTTCCGGTGCTACCTTGCTATACTGTGCTACAATATTTTTAAATTCCATTTCCTGATTCATTGCATTTCCTCCTGATATTGATTTAGTTAAACCAGTTCCATAATTTCGCCGATGCTCATATCCGGCTCTGCGATTCCCTTGAAAAGAATACGCATCATATAATAATAGAGCAGTTCCATATCATGTTCCTCCAGATGAGCAGTCTGGTAATGATAGGAGAAGTTCATACCTCCATCTTCTGTATGGGATACAGTCAGATACATCTTCTTGGTAGCTGCACCGTTTGCAAACCATTTTGCATGCTGACGGATAGTTCCAAGCATTTCATTCTCTACCTTCACAGTCATTGGCTGGTAAGTCAGATAACAGCTCTCATATCCTGTATGCTCCGGTGTATTGTATCTCTTTCTCATCTCATCCATAATAAATGCCGGATCGTAATTGCTGTGCATGTAGATACGATTCTGCATATTCTGGATCTCATAAGCAGCAGAAAGGAAATCTGTCTCCGGTGTGATCACTGTTCTGCATGGGAACATGATAGTTCTGCTTCCTCCTGAAGTCCATTCATCATGAGTAGAACGTCTGGATATAAAGTTCTGGATAGTGATATCTTCCTGTCCGTTATTTACCTTTGACAGATAGGTACGGATGCCAAGCAGAAGAAGGTTTGTCATAGACAGCTGATGGTTCATACAGAAATCGATCAGATTTTTAGTTGGTCCCGGCTCCAGATAATAATCCTTAACTGCCACAAACAGATCCTTCATCTCAATGTCAGAAGAACGAAGTTTTGGATTTCCATGACGTTTTCTTGCTTCCTCCAGTACGGACGGTCCCTGAATATCAGAATACAGAGGTTCGCCCAGTGCATCCAGCTGATCATCCCAGAATTTCTTATCTTTTGCAAAACGTTTCTCGTTGCCTGCTTTTGCAAGGTCTTTTTTCAGTACTGTCTCAAAGTCTGCCAGTTCCTGCGGATAGGCTGTTCCATATTTATAATAAGTATATAACTGAAACAGATCACCGATCATTACTACCAGACCACAGGAATCGATCAGTCTGTGATCCATATGTAAAAAGAAACCATTGTATCCTTCCGGAAGCTTCAGCATAGTAAATTCACACATGGGAATATTATTTCCATCAAATGTTTCATATGCCCACTGCTGCATCAGCTCATCTGCCTTTGCCAGACTTTCCATTCCCGACAGATCCTTCAGCTCAATATCTCGCGAATCCTGCTTCTCTATATACTGTTTTACATTTCCATCTTTATCCGGCTTTGTAAAACGGACTCTGGTACAACCGGAACGCTCTGTTTCCATCTGAATACATTTTTTTAATAATCCAAAATCCAGTTCAGCCTGTACAGACGCCACAACACTGACACCGGATACCTGCTGTGTACCGTAATCCATGATCCAGTTATGGTGCATTTTCTGTGCTGCTGTTAAAGGATAGTAGTTTGTCATACTTTATTTAACCTCCATCACCCGTTTTTTCTCTTTTCCCGGGTACAAAAACATTACATACTTGTTCAGTAGCCCACAGTTATTTTAAAAATAATGTACTGGCAGCTACAACATTACTTTTTTATTACGTGACAAAAATAGCACAGATTTTTCCCAAATGCCAGTACCCTCAGCACTTAATGAACACTTTACATAAAATTGACCGAGACTTATCATGCATTTAACAAAACGCATCTGATAAGTCCCGGTCAGGGATTGTTATCATTCATAATCGCCTTTGGCGGTTGAAAACAGTCACATTATTTTTCAGAATTACTGCCATCATATTTCTCAAAAAACTCCATCACTGTACGCTGATACAGTTCCGGATCTGCATAGGCACTGCACAGATGTCTTGCTCCCTGTACAATGACCAGTTCCTTTGGTGCTTTGCACAGCATATAGTTCTGGAATGAATTGTTCGGGTACACATAAGTATCCTTCTCTCCATGAAAGAAAAGGACAGGTCTTGTATTCCTTTTCATAGCTTCTGTGGTATCTGCATCTTTCATACGAAATCCTGCCACAAAATGGCACAGACAGTTCATTTCCTTCAAAAGCAAAGGAATATAATGCAAATGAAACCAGTTGTCAGCCATATCCCGCATCTGTCTTTCCATAGACTGAAAACCACAGTCTGCGATCAGCCCTTTCACCTCTGACGGAAGCCTGTATCCGGATGCCATCAGTACAGCGGCTGCTCCCATAGACTGTCCATACAGATAGATTGGAAGCTTCTCCTCATTTCTCTCGGACACATAAATTGCCCAACGCTGCACATCCCATTTTTCCTTTGCTCCAAAGGTAATATATTTTCCTTCACTTTCTCCACAGCATCGCTGTTCCATAAACAGAAGATTACATTGATGCTCATGGAGATATTTTGCCATAAATGACAGGGAACCAAATCTGCTGCCCCTGTAACCATGGCTTAAGATAACAAACCGCTTTGCATGCTCTGCCGGCAGATAGAATCCGTGGAGTTTTAATCCATCCACGCTTTGGATATAACAGTCCTGCATCTTCTGAGTCTCGCACCATGCCCTGCTCTCATCATATTCCTTTTCGTATCCGTTTCTGGGATGATTATCCCGTATATGAGATAATTCAAACCATTTCTTTCTTTCCTTTTTCCTTCCCCCTCTTTTGCAGCAGACCACCATGTTAAAAAAGCGCCAGCCAATCTCCATAATTCCTGAGAAAAAAAGCAATCCTGCTGCTGACAACCTGAAAAATTTTTTCTTCATCTGATTTTCTCCTCTTCTTACCTGTCAGAATGTGTTTGAAATAACTACACCACTTGCTTGTCTGCGAGTCCTGTTGTACAGATGAAAAAGCCTCGGTGTAGCCCGAAATATTCACGCCAGCTTTCTCATAATCTGCTTTCTGTAAATTTTCTCATAAATTCTTCATACTCACAAGGCTTCCCCCAGAAATATCCCTGTGTGAATTCCGGGTACAGTTTTCGGATCATGGCCCATTCCTGCTCATTTTCCACGCCTTCGATACAAATCCTCATATCCAGATTATGGATCATGGTGCAGAACTGATTCAGCAGATAATATTCCTGTTCATCTGCAACTGCTTTCACAGTGAAAGAGCGGTCAATCTTAATGATCTCCGGTTTCAGCTCACTGAGATAATGGAAGTTCGAATATCCGGTTCCAAAGTCATCCAATGCAAGACTGATTCCCATCCGCCTCAGTTCTGTGAGAAAATGCTTCTCATTGATATTTTGTTCCAGAAGGTCACTCTCTGTCAATTCCACGATCAATGCTTCCAGCGGCAGTCCTGCTCTTTTCATTTCTGCACTGATATCCTGGATCACATCAGACTTGGATGCCTGAACCTGGGAAATATTAATACTCACTCTAAAACCTGGAAGTACTTTCCGAATCTCGCTGCATTTTCCCATAGCTTCTCTCATCATCCAGCGGCCAGCCGGAATAATAAGACCGGTTTCTTCCAGAATCGGAATAAACTCTGCCGGTGAAATCATCCCGAGTTTTTCAGAAGTAAAACGCATTAAAGCTTCTGCTCCATAAGGTACTTTTTTATCTTCGGCAAATACAGGCTGATAAAAAGCCGTAAAACCCTGGCAGCCATTGAGCACAGCCTCCCGCAGTTCCTGGGTAATCTCCCTCTTCCGAAGAAATTTCCTGTAGGTTTCTCCGTCAAATATATAACAGCGGTTTCTTCCCAGCGTCTTTGCCTCATTCAAAGCAAAATCCGTCAGCTTCAGGGCTTCTGAATACTGATTTCCCTCTAATGCCGCAAATGACACAATTCCTCCTGAAACCGTATACATGACCTTAAACTCGTTAGATTCAATAAATCTGTCTGTTGCAGCTCTCACTTTATCATAAAGTTTATCTGCATCCCTCACCTGGTCAGAAGAAACATCCAGAATCAGAAATTCATCTGCCACAAGCTTGTACACTTTCTGTCCTTCTGACAGGCATCCGGAAATACAATCAGCCGTTTTCCTAAGCACAAAGTCACCGTACTCCTGTCCGAAGTTATCATTTATTTCCTTAAAATGATCAATTCCAATACGAAGCAGATATCCTGTTTCCAGAGGAGTGTCCTGTTGGTCCATATACTCCCGGAATCCTGTCTCTCCTAATAACCCGCTTACATTATCTGCCTTCTGTCTTTCTCCAATCTCATTGATACAACCAATCATATAAAGAGGTTTCATATTATCATCCCGCACCAGATATCCTTTGCAATGAATCCAGACCGGCACTTTTTTCAGATCCAGCCATCGATATTCCATGCTATGTGTACAGCGGTCTGTTTTAAGAAGATTATCAAATTCCTCCTTCATTTTTTCATAATCAGGTTCATATACAAATTCTTTATGGTTTGAAATCACATTATGAAAACTATTTTTCGGAATACAGAAACGGTCAAGAGCCTGGTTTGCTATGTAATAAAAATCTGTTCGGAAATCAACCACATACGGGTAATTATCTGTGGTCGGACTCAGAAGAGCGATCACGCTGCAAAGCTCATCCAAGGGCATGCTCTGATATTTCTTCTCCTGCAGGATCACTTCATCTGTAATTTCCTCTGTGGAATGCTTTTCCATACGGGAAAGCAAGTGACCCGGATCAGTTGACCGCGCAATCTTCTTCCTGCGCTTCTGACGGTACAGCATGGTATCGCTTCGCCTTACAATATCTTTAAAATCAAAATCTATATCAGGCTGATAATAAGCGTATCCTGCTGATATACTAAGCGGATAATCCAGCTTGTGTGTTTTCGCTGTTTTTTTCAGAAGCAGCTCCAGGGTCTTCAGCCGTTCCGGAATCATATCTTTCTCGTCACTGTGATATACATACGCAAACTCATCACCACCGATTCTGAAACAGTTCTTCACATTCTGAAATGCCTGACTGATACACTGATAACACAGCTTCAGCGCCTCATCTCCCTTTTCATGTCCAAAATTATCATTTATCACTTTCAGATCATCCAGATCAAAAACCACCACACCTGTGGTACTCAGTTTAATTTCACCTTCATCCAGATATTTCACCATATCCTCGTAAGCATTTCGGTTCATGGCCTCTGTGAGCATATCCATATTGGCTATTTTCTGCAGATAAATCACCTTTTGCTTCTGGATATATTGATCGTAATATTGAGAAACCTGTATCCAGATCAGCATAATAATAAACAGCATAGTTCCCATGGAAAGCAAAATGGATATCTGTTCAAATCTTCTTAAATAATAAAAAATCATTTCCGCCATTCCAAATCCCATGACCACGCACATAGGATACCGGAATTTTTGGGCTACATCATTTTCTTTTTTTCCGGCTTCGTAAAGAATGATCACAACTGTGTAAACCACATTTGCAACCATAATAACATGAATTACAGAAAGTAACCGGGACATATCAATAATTCCTGTACACTGAAGCAAAACATCGACTGCCATATTTGTAAGATAGAGGATGGAAAAAATCAATGCACCTTTGTGGTACCTGCTTTTGCAGATATCATATAACAGGAAATTAAATGGCACCGGAAAAAGAAAGAGTGAAAAATACTCCACAAAATATAAGGTTCTTCCATCCGGGATCAAAAACTGCAGAAAACCACATTGTACCAGTGTCCATACTGCGACCAGCAATGAAAAAAATCCAAGATTTAAAAAAATCTCAATTTTCGCTTCTGTCTTGTCGCTTCTTTTTCTTCGCGCTGCACCACAATAGAGAAGTATGCAGATAACAGCGGCAAACAGGATTCCACAGCTGATCACCAGAATTCCAAGACAGTCCGTTAAGATTTTCAGAATACAATCGCCTCGTGTTCCGTATACAAGGCTGACTTCATTTCCATAATAGCCCTCATATACCGGAATAATTCTGACCTCCAGGTTTTTACCTGAACTGTCTCCGGGAATATCCACAATATGCCAGCAGCTTCCAGGTGTCTTCATAAAACCCGGAGCATCCGCTTCATTTCCATATTCATATATTTTTTCTCCATCCAGCCAAACTTCTGCAATGGTGTGGGTGGTTTTAAATAAGATAGATTTGGGAACATCGAAGTCTTCGGGCAGGGCAATATTCTCTGATTTGATTTCTCCCTCTTTCAGTTCTTTTGTTTCGCACCGGATCGTATTATCCCAGAACAATTTTTCTCTGGCCGTACTCTGTCTGAAAATCCAACCTGAAAAACAAATGGCGAATATCCCAAATGCAAACAGAATAATCCATAGTTTTTTTTCTATTTTCATAGTCTCTCCCTTATCCAATATATCTGTATTCTGAGATATATCCAACAGTCAAACGGATAATATCAGATATTTTCTATATTTCGTACTTTCCATTGTATCACAGATTTCTGAATAATTGTTAGTGCTTTTTGACACTTTCTTTATTTTTAGAAACACAAAATTTTACGGCATTTTGAGTAAGAAATCAAAAAGCAGAAATGTCTTTCACGAATAAAATCGCTTCAGACATTTCTGCTCTATCTGCTGTCCTGTCTGATATACTTCAGACACAGGATAAATATACAATTTGGGGATAACGGTCTGCGTATTCTTTTTCCAGGCCGTATCTTTCCAGAAGTTCTTCCACTTTTCTCCGGGTTTCGGTGCAGCTTATCCCCATATTTCTCAGACTTTCTCCAATTCCGTCTCCGAGCGTACAGCGCGGATCAAAGGATTCCATTGGCATCTGAAATACCATCTGAATATCCCTCTGCTACCTGAAAAAGCCAGTTTCCGCAATTATACTTTTCCAGATAGTTTTTCTTTTTTATAATAGTTATATCAGCAAAGCTAACGTTCCAACAACAATAAGCAGCAGTCCTGTTCCTGATTTCAATGACAGTTTTTCATGGAATACAATATATGAGAATGCAACGGTCACAAGAATACTCAGTTTATCAATGGGAACTATCACACTGGCCGGACCTGTCTGAAGTGCTCTGTAATAACATAGCCAGGAACCGCCTGTTGCAAATCCGGAAAGAATAAGGAACAGCCAGCTTTTTCTGTCAATGTTATTAACCGTATTCTGCTTTCCGGTCACAAATACTACAATCCACGCCATCACCAATACAACAGCAGTCCTGATCGCAGTTCCAAGATTTGAATTGACATCCTGAATTCCAATCTTTCCCAAAATAGAGGTAAGACTGGCAAAAACAGCGGAACCGACTGCATAAAGCAGCCACTTCTTATCTTCTGCCTTCTCCTTTGTTTCCTTTTTCTGTATCATCAGATAAGTACCGATACCGATAAGAATCATTGAAACAAATTTCAGCCACGTTATTTCTTCCCTGAGAAAAATAAAAGCCAGCAGCATCGTTATCACTGTACTCGATTTATCAATTGGTGTTACTTTATTGATATCTCCAATCTGCAGTGCTTTGAAATAGCATAGCCAGGATATCCCCGTTGACAGTCCTGACAAAATCAAAAAAATCAGGACTTTTGCCGAAATATCTCTGATTTCACTTTGTGCCCCGACCATGAATACCATAAGCCATGAAAAGACTAACACTACACCGGTTCTTAATGCTGTCGCAACATTAGAATCTGTGTTTCTGATTCCGCATTTTGCCAATATGGCTGTCAAGCCTGCAAACAGAGCAGAACCAAATGCAAATAATATCCACATATTATTTCCCCTCCATTACCCAGGCAAATGCTTTCGCAATTCTTATATCCGGTTCTCTAAAATGATTGCCCTGATTCCATTCCAGGTTACAATTGATTCCATGCTCTATGAGCCACCCATATCCCATCCGGATACAGTTTCCAACCTGTGACATCACCGAATTTCTCGTTTTTTCTTCTCTGTCACCAAGACTTAGATAAACTGTCTCACTTTTAATTTCATGTTCCTTCATATACTCAATAAATCCCGGAAACCAGACAGACGGTGAAGCAGCTGCAATGCCGGAAAATACATCTGTCTGATATGCTGCCCATAACGAGAACAGCCCCGCAAGAGAATATCCCCCGATATAATATGTCCTGCTTTTGTCTGTGCATAATGTCAGAATCTGCTCCAGTGTCCTGACAGCACCATCACCAAAGTCTTCATTTCCGAACACTGCCGGTGCTTTCCATGGAGACAACTCATAATTCCAGTCATCAACTTTTGCAGCAATGAGTCTGAAATCTGTTGAAGTCCTTTTTCGGATTTCTTCAACCTCATTCTTAAGAACAGATAATTCATGATCACCAGTCAACTGAATCAAAACAGTATCCGCATCTGGATTTCCATACTCATATATAGTCATATCTATCTGCTTACCTCGTAAAAATTTTTTACTTTCTCAAGTTCCTTGACTTAAATTTTATTTTCAGCAAATTCAGTCAAACAAAAAATCTCTTTATATTGACTCTATTCTTCACTTTCTTTATTCCAAGTCATTCATAATTTCATTTTAAGATGACCGTAATTCTGCTTTTCTTGTTTTAAGTCATTCATATTCTCTTCTATACATGACTGTAATTGTACTTTTTTCGTTTCAGGTCATTTTCATCGGTTTCTTAAGATGACCGTAATTATACTTTTTTCGTTTCAGGTCATTTATATTCCTATTTTCAGATGAACATAATAGATGAATTGAAATTTATAGTCATTATTTTTTCTTGTCTTATCACAAAACCAGTGCAATTATGTCTTTTTTTCAGCAGGAGAATATACCGGTCTTTTTTACTTTGTCATAAAATCAAACACGCTCTAACATAATCCGCAGAATTTCTTTGTCTGTTTCTTTCATTCCTTCTTTGCCGATCTGTCCTACACAGCTGATGGTTTCGCCGGCTTCTTCCTTGAGGATTCCGGTATATGGCGCATAGGACTGACCGTTCATAGCAAGGTGATGTGCCAGGAATGCAGCATCAAGGCTGGCGGCGATTTTCGCTGCACAGGATATTTTCGCTCCATCACAGATGATTCCCG
>ERZ857982.1660-NODE-1660-length-20301-cov-11.975403_pt1 | contig 20301 bp, 16 predicted proteins | sample MGYA00519955_ERZ857982 | MGnify/ENA primary metagenome ERZ857982 (study PRJEB31778, sample SAMEA3449416) | human gut metagenome | biome: human gut; feature: human-associated habitat; material: faeces | place: United Kingdom | collected 2010/2012 ... | reverse complement strand
TTTCATGTGAACGGGCAAAGAGAAGATATTTTATCATTCTTTTAGCAATACTCTCTTTCAAAAAAGTGAAAGGATGCCGGAAAAGATGCTTCCACCGCCCTGGAAGAGGCGGACAGCCCTCCTCCCCCGCCGGCCCTGCCCTACGGGCAAAACACAGGGAGCGCCGGTCATTCCTGTTCCGGCCAATAGTGCCTGCAGTCATGCTCCTTGCAGGCGTAAAAATCCCGCTTGGCAAGGTACATCTTTTTGTCCGCTTCGTTGATCTGCTCGTCGATATTGCCCCGCTCGGCACGCCAGGAAATACCGCAGGAGATGGAGATATGGCTTTCCTCCATGGCCCGGAGCGCATTCTCGACACAGGCATGGAAGGCTTCGCGGCCGGATTCGCGGTCGATGACGATGAACTCGTCGCCACCTATGCGGTAGGCCTTTTTGCCAAAGGCCTGGAGGAGGCACTCCGCGGTGCGACGGATGAGGGCATCACCGGCCTGATGTCCCTGGAGGTCATTGATCTTCTTCAGGCCGTTCAGGTCGAAGTAGGCGATGCCCAGGCTGCCGCAATCCTTTCCGGACAGGGAGTCACAGACCTGGTTGTATCTGTTTCTGTTGTACAGCCCGGTGGAAAGATCCTCCACATACATCTGGGCGATGACGTCGTGCTGCTCGGCGATCTGCCTTTTCTGGAGCTCGATCTGCTCCCGGAGATAGCGGCGGGACTCCTCAGCCATTTTTTCAGGAAATCCGCTGTCGCTCGCGTCCATCTCGCTGTAAGGGTTGGAAAGGTGGAGATGACAGCAGCGGGGCCCCTGCGCCGTCCAGCGAAAAACCGTGGTGATGCGCTGGTGAACGCGCAGGCAGATGCCGGAATCCGGAACAGTGGCGACCCAAAGCATGCCCGTACAGATGAACAGGTCCGGCATGGGCCGGATGACGTCATACTGCTCTTCGCCTATCTCGCAGCGGGGCACCCTGCCTGCGAAGGCCCGGAACGTCCTGATGACGGTCGCCGGATCGACGGCGTACTCATGCTCCCCGGCACCGAACCAGCTGAAGGCATCGTCAAGATGGGAGAGCAGGAGCTCCGTATCGTTCTCGCAGTAGTGCTTATGCAAAAAAAGACGCGTCAGTTCCGCGATCTTCCGTTGCTTCGCATCGTCTGTCAAAGAGGCATGCGGCATCCGTGCACCCCCTTGTCTTCATTGCCGGTAGCGATCCCCCATGCGCGCGGGCCTCAGGCTCCGGTCCCGCCATGCCGGGTCTTCTTTCCGAAAGGCGATGACCGGTACGGCAGCCGCACCACACGCAGCTGCCCCCATGCGCGCGAAGCAGACCGGTCCGGACGCCCAAACACATCATGGCTGAAGGTATGATACTTCGAGCTTTCTGGATGGTACCCCCTTTTGTCCCGCATGGCTATAGCCTGCTGCCTCCTTCGGGCCTTCAGGAGCGGCATCCCTGCTAAAAAACAGGTATCCGGCTAGGAGCGGGCCGCGTCCTTCCCCTTTTTCCGGCCGCCCGGTTTCAGCTCGCTGACCAGCACCCCTGCCAGGATCATGGCCCCGCCCAGCAGCGCCAGCCCCGGCAGGCGTTCCCCGGCCATGCGGCCGAAGATGCCCGCCCAGACCGGTTCACAGGAATAGATGAGCGTGGCACGGGTGGGCGAGACCTTTTTCTGCGCCCAGTTGATGGCGTACTGGATGCCCGCCGTGGAAACGCCCAGGGCAAAGGCGCTGCCCAGCACCAGCCAGGAAGGCGGCGGCACGCTTTCGCCCACCAGGGGCATGGTGCCAAAACTGAGCAAAGAGGCCATGAGCACCTGCACGATGGTGACGCGCCGGGCATTGACGCTGCGGGCCACCAGACCGATGAGGATGATCTCCATGGCGATGGCCAGCGCGCTGATGGCCGTCAGCATCTCGCCCCAGCCAAAGCCCGCGCTGCTGTCATCGGGCCCGGACAGCAGCAGGACGCCGGGAAAGGCCAGCGCGATGCCCACCCAGGCCATCAAATGCGGCGGGCGCTTCATGACCAGCCATTGCAGCAGGGGCACCAGCGGCACATAGAAGGCCGTGATGAAGGCCGATTTGCTGGCCGTGATGGTCTGAAGGCCACAGGTCTGCAGGGCATAGCCGCCAAAGATGCACAGGCCTATGCTCATGCCAGCCCAGACTTCCCGCCAGGTGAAGTCCTTGAGCAGCGGCAGGGAGAACAGGATCAGGGCCAGGGCGGCAAAAGCGAAACGCACGCCCACGAAAAAGAAGGGCCCCGTGGCTTCCAGGGCACTGCGGATGATGATGAAGGTGGCGCCCCAGATCATGGTGATCAGGACCAGCGAACCTTCCTCCAGGGGGATGCGCGCCCGCAGACGCGCCAACAAGCCCGACATACGATCTTCCTCATCCTTGCTCAGGATCAGCGCAGCTGGCTGTCCTTGCTGCCTTTGCGGTTGTACAGATGCACGGCGTGCTGCTCTTTGTCGGCTTCCTGCTGGCATTCCAGGCACAGCCGCACACCGGGCAGGGCCCGCCGCCGGGCTTCGGGGATGGGTTCGCCGCATTCCTCACAAAAGGCACGGCTCTCGCCCCGGGGCAGACAGGCTCTGGCCCGCCGCACCTCGTCAGCGATGGAATCCTGGATCTGATCCTGCACGGCATTATCGCCCGCCCAACCTGCCGCCATGGTGTACCTCCCCGATATGTTCCGCAGTGATCCTGCCGCGCTACCGTCTTGCGGCAACGGGGACAGACTATAGTCATGCTCCCCGCTCCAAGGCAAGAAGGCGTTATCCTATGCAGGGGCATCGTATTGACCCCGCCTTCCTTTCTTCTTACACTGGGACATTATTGTGAACACGCCGCCTTTGGGCGGCAATGGCTGGAGGTCACCATGCATATCCGTTTCTGTTGACGCATGCGCCGGACTCCCGTGGGGAGATCTGTGCGTTCAGGCATGTGTGCCGGAAACGGATGGTCCTGGCGGCTCCCAGACAGCGCAAGACCTTTCCGGGCGATGCCTCCGAGGTAGGATGCTGCCCAGCATCGCCCGCCCGCCGCTTTCCCGCACCTTTCCTGGATAATGTGTCCCGATATGCTTTCGGGGCGTGCTGCCGTGGTCCCGGACCATGCACACGCGCCTGCCCTCTGCCGGTGTTCCCGGTCCGAGGCGACGCGCCCGGCGCGTTTCCCGCTGTTCCTGCAACAGCCCACATTTTCCGTACGAGAGGTCATCATGAAAACCTGCCGTTTCCTGCTGCCCGCCCTGATGGCGGGCCTGATCTTTGCCATGACGTCCCACGCCGCTCCGCTGGACAGCTTCAAGGGCCTTTCCGGCACGCTTGATATCGCCGGCGGCACGGCCCACATCCCGGTCATGAAAGGCGCCGCCAAAAACATCATGACCGCCAATCCCGACATCCGCATCACCGTGGCCGGCGGCGGCTCCGGCGTGGGGGTGCAGCAGGTGGGCGAAGGCCTGGTGCAGATCGGCAATACCGGCCGCGCCCTCAAGGAAAAGGAGATCGCCAAGTACGGTCTGCAGAGCTTCCCCTTTGCCATCGACGGTGTGGCCCTGGTGGTCAACCCCGCCAACAAGGTGCGGGCCATCACGGCCCAGCAGGCCCAGGACATCTTTGCCGGCAAGATCACCAACTGGAAAGCCCTGGGCGGCGCTGACGCCCCCATCACGGTCTACACCCGCGAAGACGGCAGCGGCACCCGTGAAGTCTTTGTGGAAAAGGCCCTGAAGAAAGGCCCCATCGTGGCTTCCGCCAATGTGGTGAACTCCAACGGCGCCATGAAGACGGCCATCGGCCAGGACAAGCTGGGCATCGGTTATGTGGGTATCGGCCATGTGGACAAGAGCGTGGCTGCCCTGACCTTCGACAAGATGGTCCCCTCGCAGGAAAACGCCGCCTCCGGCGCCTACACCCTGACCCGCCTGCTGTACATGAACACCAAGGGTGCGCCCTCCGGCCTGACCAAGGCCTTCATCGACTATATCTACTCGCCTGAAGGCAGCGCCATCATCGAAAAGAGCGGCTACATCCCCACCGGCCGCAAGTAATCTGTCACCACACTATGCGGGGCGGCCATGCCGCCCCGCCGGGATCCTGAACATGGCATTTCCTTTTCTGCGGCGCAGCGGGACCCTGCCCCGTCTGTGCGGCCTGCTCGTCATCCTTGCCACGGGCGCCCTGTTCGCCCTGGTGGGCTGCTTTGCCCTGCCGGTGCTCTGGAGCGCGCAGGGCAGCCTGATCTTCTCCTGGGCGTGGCGTCCCCCCGCGGACTTCGGCATCCTGCCCATGCTGGCGGGCTCCCTCATCCTGTCCTTTTCCGCCCTGCTGCTGGCCTGGCCCCTGTCTCTGGGGCTGGCCTGCGCCCTGCAGGATCCCCGCCCGGCGTTCCGGCAAAAATGGCTCACGGGCCTCTTCCGCTTCATGACCGCCATCCCCACGGTGGTCTACGGCTTTGCCGCCGTATTCCTGCTCACGCCTCTGGTCAGGGAAGCCGCCGGACAGGGGTCCGGCCTGTGCTGGCTCTCCGCCGCCTGTGTCCTGGCCCTGCTCATCAGCCCCACCATGGTGCTGGTCATGGACGTGGCCCTGCGCGAACAGATGCGCCGCCTGCTCCTGCCCGCTCTTTCCCTGGGCATGAGCAGGCATACCGTCCTTGCCTGCCTTGCCCTGCCCGCCGTTCGCCGCTGGCTGCTGACCGCCGGTCTGCTGGGCTTCGGCCGGGCCATCGGGGACACCCTCATCCCGCTCATGCTCAGCGGCAATGCGCCCAACGTCCCGCATAACCTGTTCGCCGGGCTGCGGACCCTGACCGCCCACATGGGGCTGGTCACGGCCACGGACGTGGGCGGCCCGGCCTACAATTCCCTGTTCGTGGCCGGGGGGCTTTTGCTCTGCATCAGTACCGGCGTCAGCCTGGTGTTGCGGCGTCTGGAAAAAAAGCAGGACGTGCTCCTGCCGCCCGTGCCCGCCCTCTGGCGCCGCCATGCTCCCGCGGGCCTGCACCTGCTGGCGCGCGGTGCCGGTCTTTTGTGCAGCGCCTGTGTCCTCGCACTGCTGGGCTTTTTGCTCTGGCGGGGGCTGCCGGTGCTGGATGCCGCGCTTCTGGTGGGTGACGCGCCGTTCTGGCCCGCCCTGCTGGGACGCTTCCCCATCTGGGACGGCATCTGGCCCGCCTGTCTGGGGACCCTCTGCCTGCTGGGCATCACCATGGCCCTGGTCCTCGTGCCCGGCATCGGCTGCGGCATCTACCTGGCGGAATACGCCCCGCCCCGTATGCAGCGCCTGCTCAACAGCCTGATGGACATCCTGTCCGGCGTCCCGTCCATCGTCATGGGCATCTTCGGCTTCACCCTCATCCTGTTCCTGCATCGTCTCGGCTTTGCCGGGGCCAGCTCCGGCCTGCTGCTGGCCGGGGGCTGCCTGGCCCTGCTGGTCCTGCCCGCGCTGGTGGTGACCACGCGCACCGCCCTGGAGAGCCTGCCCGCCTCCCTGCGCCTGAGCGGGGCCGCCCTGGGCCTGCGTCACGGCCAGGTCGTGCGGCACCTGTTGCTGCCGCAGGCCAGCCGCGGCATCCTGAGCGGCGTCATGCTGGCCCTGGGCCGCTCCGCCGAGGATACGGCCGTCATCCTGCTTACCGGCGTAGTGGCCAACGCGGGGCTCCCCGCCGGTCTGGGCCTGCGTTTCGAAGCCCTGCCCTTTTTCATCTATTACACGGCTGCCCAATACCAGACACCGGAAGAGCTGCAGCGGGGCTTCGGTGCCGCCCTGACCCTGCTGGCCCTTTCCGGCGGCCTGCTCCTGCTGGCCTGGTGGCTGCATGAACGTTTCCGCCGGGAACGGCAGCCGGGCATGACGCCCCTGACGTTTTCGGGAGGACCGCAATGACCCCTCTTGTCCGCATCCATGATCTGTGCCTGCACCTCAACGGCCGCGCCATCCTGCACCATGTGGATCTTGAACTGCCGCGCCACGGCATCAGCGTCCTGCTGGGGCGTTCCGGTTCCGGCAAGACCAGTTTCCTGCGCTGCCTGAACCGCCTGCACGACTGCACCAAGGACAGCCGCATGCAGGGGCAGGTGGAACTTTTACTGGACGGGGAGATGCGGGACATCAGCCGCCTGCGGGGCGAGGAGGCCCTCTCCCGTCTGCGCCGTCAGGTGGGCATGGTCTTCCAGACCCCCAATGTGCTGCCGGCCAGTATCGGACAAAACCTGCTGCTGCCCCTGCAGCTGGCTGCCGGACTGGATATGGACGAGGCCCGCTCACGGGCCCGGCGCAGTCTGGAAGACGTGGGCCTGTGGCCGGAAGTCCATGACAGGCTGGGCGACCCTGCCGGCTCCCTTTCCGGCGGCCAGCAGCAACGCCTCTGTCTGGCCCGCACGCTGGCCCTGGAGCCGCAGATCCTCCTGCTGGACGAGCCCACGGCATCCCTCGACCCGACCAGTACCCGCCGCATCGAGGATCTGCTCCTGCAGCTTTCGGAACGTTACGCCATCATCCTCGTCTCGCACGGGATCGCCCAGGCACGCCGTCTGGCGACCCGACTCCTGCTTTTTGAGGACGGCCATGCCCGCGGCCCCTTCCCGCCGGAAGAGCTGGCCCGCATCTTCCCCCATGAGGATGCGGCGGGACAGGCCTGAGACGAGGGGCTCGCAGTCAACACCACGTCCGGCGGGCCGGTGTTTTTCCGCTGGCAGGGCGGCAGGCATCATGCTATCCAGAAAGAAGGAACCCCTGTCCGTGACGGGCAGATCGTCTAACCCCTTGCAAGGATCCGTCATGTCTGCTGCCATCCGCAATCCCCTGCCGCTGTGGGGATTGTACTTCCTGCTGCTTGTGGCCATGTTCGCCACGCCCCTGTCCAACCTGAGTTTCCTGCTCTGGATCATCGCCCCCCTGCTGGCCTTGACGATCCGCAACAGCGCCCGCAAGGAAGGCTTGGAGGACGATGCCCAGCACGCCTCCTGGATCATGGGCTCGGCCGGGCTCTTCCTCCTGCTGGTCTTCCTGCTCATCGGCGGCATGGCCACCGCCAGCTCGACCCTGATCGGAGCGGAGTCCCAGCAGCGCATCAACGAGATCAGCACCGCCATGAGCCGGCAGCAGATGCCCTGGAAGGACGCCTTCGTCCAGCTGCTGGAAGTCCAGGGCGTCAAAGGCATGATCCTGATTTGTGCCGGCGGTCTCCTGCTGAGCGTGCTCTGGCCCCTGCAGCGCATCCTCCAGGGCATGGTGGCCCTGAAGATGCAGGTGGCCCCGCGCCGTATCTCCACCGGCGGCAAGCTGCTGACCCTGCTGCTGGCCATCCTGCTGGCCGGGGTCTCGTGCCTCGCCGCCCTCGGCGCGACCCTGTAAACAGGCCCCGTCAAAAAACATCCGGGCGCAAAAAGTGCCCTGCCTGCCGGTGCCCCGTGGCACAGGCGGACAGTTCCTGAGCCTCGGCATACCAAGGGGGTGTCGCATGATCCGTCCCCGCTTCCGTCATACCGGCAGGCCTTGCTGCCTGATTCTGCTCTGTTTGCTGCTCCTGCCCTGGCTGGGCGCCTGCGCTCCCCAGTACGGCGTGAGCGTGGATTCCCTGCGCGGCCCCCAGGCCGACAGCGCCGGCACCGTCTATGTGCCCCGCCCCGGCGTGGAAGGCATGGCCGAGGACGACCTGCTGTTCCGGGATGTGGCCGCACAGCTGGAGCCCTGCTTCACGGCCCGGGGCTACACCCTGAAACTGGACGGACAGACGCAGGACAAAAGCGACAACCTGGTCTTCATCAGCTTCGGCATCAGCGAGCCCGACGTGCGCATCTACACCACGGTCAGCTATGTGCCCTACACCTGGGGCCGGGGGCATTTTCGCCATACCCGCTGGGTGCGCGAAGAAGAGACGCGGACCAAGGTCTTTTTCCATGCCGGGCTGCTGCTGGAAGGCTGCACACGGGCACCGGACGGCGGCCGCGGCAAGAACCTCTGGCGGACAGAGATCCGCTGTACGGGACAGGATGATGACTTCCGCACCCTGCTGCAGGCCATGCTGCCCGTTTTGCAGCAGCACCTGGGCAAGGATACCGGCGGGCGGCGCTATTTCGTCGTGACGCTGGATGAGGATGAAGCGCCTGTGGTGGAAGAAAAGGAAGTCACGGCCAACTGAGATGCGGCCGGTCCACCGATATGAAAGAGCCCTGCCGATATCCGGCAGGGCTCTTCTTCATCAAGGCTGCGTCATGTTTTCTCCTGTCCAGCCGCCGCCAAGGGCCCTGACGAGAGAAACAGCATCCTTGGCCATGGCCGCCCGATGCGAGGCGTATTCCGTCTCGGCGCTCAGGCTGGATGCCTGGGCCGTCAGGACATCCAGATAGTCGCCCTTACCCCCCGCGTACAGATCGCGGGAAAGCCGCAGGGCCTGTCTCTGATGGTCCCGGGCCGCACGCAGGCCGTCTTCCCGGCGTGATTCCTTTTCATAGGCCGACCAGGACGTCTCCACGTCATGCAGGGCCTCCAGAACCGTTTCCCGGTACACAAGAGCGGCCTCTGCCGCGGCTGCCCGGGCCTGGGCCACCATGGCCTTGTTCCGGCCGAACGAGAAGATGTTCCAGCTTGCCATGGGCCCCACGCCCAAGCTCTTCATGGCGTCGCTCCAGGAGACGAAGTCCGAGGAAGTGACGGCCCCGCTGCCCACAAGGGAAAAGCTGGGAAAGAGCGCGGCCTGGGCCACCCCGATGCGTGCCGTGGCCGCATGGTGCTCGGCTTCGGCCTTGCGGACGTCCGGCCTGCGGCGCAGCAGATCGGAAGGCACGGCCGAAGGCAGACTGCGCAATTCCGGTATGGGCCCGGCGGGGGACAGCCGGGCATCGAACATGCCGGGATTGCGGCCGGCAAGGGCCTCCAGACCGCGGATGGCCGCCACGACCTCCGCTTCCGCCGACGGCACGGACGCCTGCGTGGTCTCCATCTGGGCCCGGGCGGCATGCAGGTCGAGCATGGCCACGGCACCGGCATCGGCACGGGCCTGGATGACGCGTACCGTATCCCGCTGCACGGCCACGTTCTCCAGCGCGATGCGGAGTTTTTCCTGTGCCAGCCGCAGATCCACATAGCCATTGGCCACTTCCACCGCCAGGGAGGCGCGTGCGTCGGCAAGGCTTATGCCCGCGGCCTCCAGATCGGCCCCGGCAGCTTCCAGGCTGCGCCGCAGCCCGCCGAACACGTCCACGGCCAAGGCCAGCTGCACGGAGGCGTCCAGTTTGGTGGCTGTCCCGTCGGGCGCATAGTTCCGGGAGCGGGCAAGCTCGCCCGTCCCCGTGGCATCCGGCAGGAATTCCGCACGGGCCTCCATGCGTGCCGCCCGCGACTGGGCCACCCGCTGCACGGCCTGCCGGACGGAAAGGCTCCCCTCCTGGGCTTCGAGCACCAGGGCCGTCAGCAGCGGATCATGAAAATCCTCCCACCAGGACGGGCGCAGGGGAGCACCCGTAGCGGCAAGCGTGCCGGGCAGGAAGTTTTCCGGTACGTCCGCGTCCGCCCGCTTGAAGTCAGGTCCCAGGGTGCAGCCGCCCAGACCGGACAGGCCCACGGCCAGCAGCAGGCACAGGGCCGCGCGACCGCCGCGGAACTTTCTCGAAGCCTTTTCGCGCAGGCGCTGGAAAACGGCATACAGGGCCGGTGTGAACACGATGCCCACACATGTGGCCGCCAGCATGCCGGCAAAGGTCGTGATGCCGATGGCCTGACGGCTGGCGGCACCCGCACCGTCCGCGAACACCAGGGGCAGAACGCCGAAGAGGAAACTCCAGGCCGTCATCATCACGGCGCGGAAACGCAGGTTCGCTCCCGAAAGGGCCGCCTCCTCGATGCCTTTGCCGCCCTCGCGCTCCTGCTTGGAGAATTCCACCATCAGGATGGCGTTCTTGGCCGCAAGGCCGATGAGCATGACCAGGCCCAGCTGGGCATAGATGCTCATGGATTCCCCGCAGACGGTCAGCCCCAGCAGGGCCCCCAGCACGGCAAAGCTGACGGTCAGCATCACCGGCACGGGAATCGTCCAGCTCTCGTACTGCGCCACCAGGAAAAGATAGGCGAACAGCAGGGCCAGCCCCATGAGGAACACGATCTGCCCGGTGTTCTGCTTTTCCTGATAGCTGAGGCCCGTCCATTCGATATGGTAGCCCGCGGGCAGCTTGATGCCCTCGATGGCCGCATACAGGTCGCCGGAGCTGACACCGGGGGCGCTCTGGGCGTTGATCTCCGCCGCGACCATCTTGTTGAAGCGCGTGATTTAGCGCGGCCCCACTTCATACTGGAGCGTGCCCAGAGCGCTCAGGGGCACCATGTCGCCGTTGCTGTTGGGGATGAGCAATTCTTCCACATGATGCAGCGACGAGCGGGAGTCGGCCCCGGCCTGGAGCTTGACCTCGAAATTGTTGCCGCTCAGGGTGAAGTCGTTGATATAGTAGGACGCCAGCACATCCTGGAGCGTGGAAAACACGGTCCCGGCCTGTACGCCCAACAGTTCGGCCTTTTCGCGGTCCAGGCGCAGGCGGAGCTGCGGCGTGGCCGCATCATAGGCCGTCATGGCGAACATGGTCTCGGGGCGTGCCGACAGATCACGGACAAAGGCGTCCGTGACGGTGGCCAGCGCGGAAGCATCGATGTCCCCGATGCCGCAGATGTCGAACGAGGCACCGCCCGTGGCTCCCAGGCCCATGATGGCCGGCGGCGTGAAGGCCACGATGCTGGCGGCGGCGATGTCATGCGTCCGTGCCTGGATCTGTCCCATGATGGCCGAAAGGCGGGTCTGCGGCGCGCTGCGCTCCTCCCAGGGATCCAGCTCCACGATGCACATGGCCGCGTTCTCCCCGCTGCCGCTGAGCATGCTCATGCCCGAGACCTGCATGACGGAACGGATGCCGGGGATGGCCGCCAGACGCTCGCGCACCGTGGCCAGCACCGCATCGGTACGTTCCTGGACAGCATCGCCGGGCAATTCCACATTGCAGAAGATGACGCCCTTGTCTTCCATGGGCAGGAACGACGGCGGGATATGCCCGTACAGAAGCCATACGCCGAGGAAGCTCCCGCCCAGTATGCCCAGCGTCAGCCCGCCGCGCCGCACAAGACGCCCCGTCAGGCCCAGGTAGCGGCCGCGCAGGGCGTCCAGGAACCTGTTGACGGGCAGGAAGATGGGGGCACACTGCCCGCCCGACCTGCGCAGGACCAGGGCGCACAGAGCCGGGCTGAGCGTCAGCGCCACCACGGTGGAAAGGCAAAGGGCCACGCACATGCTCACCGCGAACTGGCGGTAGATGGCCCCCACCATGCCGCCGTAAAAGGCCAGAGGCGCATAGCAGGCCACCGTGACCAGGGTCGTGGCGATGACGGCCCCGGTGATCTGCCGCATGCTTTTTATGGCTGCCTCACGGGCGGGCAGGCCTTCGCGTTCCATGATGCCCTGCGTGTTCTCCACCACGATGGCATCGTCCACCAGGGAACCGATGACGAGGATCAGGCCGAACATGGTCAGGGTGTTGATGCTGTATCCCAGGGCGTACATGACGCTGAAGGTCCCCACCAGCGACACGGGGATGGCCACCGCCGGGATGAGCGTGGCCCGCCAGTCCTGGATGAACAGCCACGTCACCAGAACGACCAGGATCAGGGCCACCACCAGGGTGGAGACCATCTCCCGCATGGAGGCGACGATGAACTTGGTCGGGTCATAGGCGATGGAATAGCTCACACCGGGCGGGAAGCGCTGCTCCCAGGTGGCCAGCTCGGCCTTGATGCGGTTCATGGTCGCCAGCGCATTGGCATCAGGACTCCGGTACAGGGACAGGCCCACGCTTTCCTTGCCGTTGAAGGTGGAACGTCCTGAATAGCTGCTGGAGCCCAGCTCCACGGTGGCCACGTCCCGCAGGCGTACTATCCGGCCGCTGTCGGCATCGGAGCGGACCACGATCTCGCCGAATTCTTCCGCCGTCTTGAGGCGCCCCTGCACATTGAGCTTGTAGGAAACGTAACGGTTGCTGCCTTCGGCCCCCAGCGTGCCCGCGGCCGCCTGCACGTTCTGCGCCTCCACGGCGCTCCTGATCTCGCTGGACGAGATGCCGAGCCCGGACATGCGCAAGGGGTCCATCCAGATGCGCATGGCGTATTCCTGCTGCGACATCATGTCCGACGAGGAGACCCCCTCCAGACGGGCCAGGGCATCCTTGACGTTGTTGTTCACATAGTTGACCAGCTCGTTCAGGCTCAGGGAGGTGCCGTCGGTCTGGAAGGCCAGCATGGCCAGGATATCGTTGCCGCGCTTCTCCACCGTGATGCCGACCTTGGTCACCTCGCTGGGCAGCTGGGCCTCCGCCCGTTTGACGGCATTTTGCAGGTTGACGAGGGCGATGTCGGAATCCGTGCCGGAGCGGAAGGTCACGGAGCAGGAATAGGAGCCGGAATTGCTGCTGGTGGAAGAAAAGTACAGCAGGTCCTCCACGCCGTTGATCTCGTTCTCCAAAGGCATGGCCACGGTCTGGGCCACCACGTCGGCACTGGCCCCGGAATAGGTCGCCGAAACGAAGAGCGTGGGGGGCGCGATCTCGGGATATTCCGCCACCGGCAGGTTGGCCAGGGAGATGCCGCCGGCCAGCAGCAGGATCAGGCTCACCACAGCGGCAAGGCGGGGACGTTCGATGAAGATGCGCGAAAACATGCTAGTCCCGCACTCCGGCATCCGCGCCCTTGCGGGCATAGTCCACCTTCATCCCGTCAGCCACCTTGTGCGTGCCGTCCGTGACGACCCGCTCATGGGCGGTCAGTCCCGAGCGGACCGTCTGGGATTCGCCCACCAGATTCCCCAGCGTCACGCGGCGCAGGCTCACCCGGTCGTCCTCCTGCACCACATAGACGAACGCTCCCTGCGCGTCATGCTGCACGGCCGACGGGGGCACGGCAGGCACAAGGTCGGCCTCCGCCGCCAGCAGTTCACCATAGGCCACCTGCTCCGTCCGTTCGGCGCTTTCCAGCACATCACGGCTGACGGCCTGTTTTTTGAACAGGCTGCGATTGCGGGCCAGGTCGGCCCGGGCATAGGCGTGCTCCGCCTTGTACTGCACGACCTTGCCCCGGGCATTCTTCACCGCGGCCTCGTAGCGCACCGGATCGATGCGGTAGAGCATCTGGCCGGCCTGGACCGTATCGCCATCGCGAAAACCCACTTCCAGGATCTCGCCCGCCACCCGCGGCACCAGCGATACCGTGGCAGGCGAGACCACCCGACCGGTATAGCGGCGGCTCTGGGTGTCCTGTACGGCAAGGACTTCCCCCACTTCCACCACAGGCGCCGGTACCGGCATGCCCGGCCCCGGCATGGCCGCCCGGACAAAGGGGACGGCACACAGGAACAGCAGCAGGGACAACAGGAGGGATCTTCTCATTTGCCCGCTCCCTGCGCCTGCGCTGCCCGCAGTTTTTTGCCTTCCTCCAGGGCGATGGCAAGGACTCGCTCGAAGGTCGCCCTGTCTTCCGCCGACACATCACGCAGCAGATGGTCCAGGATGCCGTTGATCTTGTCGTGATGATAGCGGTAGCGCTCCATGCCTTTGTCAGTCATACGGATGGAGACCGCCCGCCGGTCCTTTTCCGATGGTTCCCGCACCACCAGCCCCTCCAGGACCAGTCCCTGCACCGTCTGCGAGATGCAGCCCGGCGAAAGATAGAGCAACTGGGCCAGCTCCTTGACCATGAGCCCTCTGGGGGCACAGGCCACCAGGGCCTCGATGATCCGCCCCGGTGCCGTGGGCAGTGTGCCTTCCGGCATATCCGGCCCCTGGGTGGGGTGTTTTCCCAAAGAGAGCAGGATCTCCGAAAGATCCGGTATCTGCGTCCATTCCATGTGAGCCCTCTTAATTATTTATTTAAAAAATAGTTTAGCTACTAAACTATTTCTTTATGTCGCCCTCCTCTCCTTGTCAACCGCTCCGCACGCAAAGCCCCTCCCGGAAGGGCCCGAAACGCCAGCAGGGAGGCCTGCCCGTACGGCAAAGCCTCCCTGCTGTCTTGGTCCCCTGCGGACCGGTCTGGACGAGCGTATGCTCTATTCCGGCAGGCTTCCTGCCAGATCCTTGATCCAGCGGATGGTCTGACGGCTCATCTTTCGATGCATGTCCTCATCATTGCTCACATGCAGGGCCCGGGCCAGGCAACCGGCCACACAGACGGGCTCCAGCCCGGCCTTGCGCCGGTCATGGCACAGATCACACTTGCAGGCCTTGCCGGTAACGGCATCCAGATGGGGCACATGGTAGGGACAGGCCGTCACGCAGGCACCGCAGCCCGTACAACGGTCGGCATCGATATGGACGATGTTTTCCTCATCCAGCCACATGGCATCATGCGTACAGGCGCGAAGACAGGCGGGCCGCGCACAGTGCACACAGGTCACGAAGCCCATGGGCAGACTGACCTTGCCCTCTTTCAGAGCGGGCGTGCCGCCCAGCTGCCGGCACAGGGGCAGGGAGATCCCGTGCCACTGACGGCAGTGGATCTCGCAGGCCTTGCAATTGACACAGCGTTTTTCGTCAAAAACGATACAGGTGGAACTGCTCATCAGTTTTCCTCCCGGGCATGATCATTGCGGACGGGGCGCAGGGTCACAAAGTGCTCCTGCAGGGCAAGGCCGTGGACCATGGCATCTTCCTTGTCCAGTCCGCCATGCATGAACTCCTGGTCTGCCAGTCCCTTGCCGCGGGCCCTGCTCTCCACCGGCAGGCGATGCCCGAAACCATGCAGCATGAACACGGCATCGGGATGCATGCCGGGGATGACACGCACCCGGATCTCGCCACCCTTGCCGTCAGCTCTTTCCATACGGACAGCATCTCCATCCTCCACGCCCAGCTCGCGGGCCCGTTCCGGGGCGATCCAGGCACGGTTTTCCGGCAGGCTGTCGTACAGCAAGGGATTGTTCTGGGTGTGCGAATGGGTGTGGCGCGCATTGCGTCCCACGATCAGGCGGAACTGCCCCTTCCCCGGCCGGGGCACGTCCTGCCAGGGCATGAGCGAAGGCAGACCGGCTTCCTGCCAGGGACCGAAAAGGACTTCTATCTTGCCGGAAGGCGTCGCGAAACGGGGGCCCAGATCGATGGGGGCATCTGCGAGAGAGACGGAACCGTGCCGGAAATCCTCCACGGAGACACCAGTCCCTTCCAGCTGGAAGCGCCAGACATCTTCCAGCGTCTCGCAGGCCAGATCCTCCAGCCCCAGACGGCGGGCCAGCTGTCCCAGGATCCACCAGTCCGGCCGGGTATCGAAACGGACATCCGCAGCCGGGCTGCGCATGATGAAGGCAGGCTTGCTGCCGCTCTTGACCTGGAGCAGGGATCCCCGCTCCACAAAGGACGGCATGGGCAGCACCACATCGCTGAACCAGGCCGTATCCGACCAGGAAAAGGTCAGCGAGACCATCAGCTCCAGACCGGCCAGCTGGGCCTTCTGCCGTTCAGGGTCCGGCATGGCGGACAGGGGGTCGTGCTTGAGGGTGAAGTAGGCCTTGACGGGATACGGATCCCCGCTTTCCACGGCCCGGAAGGCCTTGTGCAGCAGGCTGGCGCCGGGAGCAAAGGCCGGTTCGGCCCAGCCGACGCCGTCCGCCCGCTTTTCCCCGGGGGCGGCATACAGCGAGGTGAAGGAGCGCAGGCCCTTGCGGCCGGCATCCTTGGGACCCGCCGCCAGCAGCAGGCCGCCCTTACTGCCGAAAGCGCCCAGCAACGCGTCGATGAGGTAGGCCGTACGGCAGACCATGAACGACTGGGGATAGCGTGTACTCATCCAGCCGCCATGCCAGATGACCTGCGGCGCCGCAGCGGCCAGGGAACGCGCCAGCTCTGCGATGACATCTGCCGGGATGTCGCACTGGCTTTCGGCCCATTGCGGCGAATAGGGGCGCACAAAGTCCGCCAGCGCTTCGAAATCCTGGACATAACGCTCCACATACGCGGCATCGTAGAGTTTTTCTTCGATCAGGACATGCAGCACTGCCAGGTTGAGAGCCAGATCCGTGCCGGGACGGATGCAGAGGTTCTGCTGTGCCTTGAGCCCCGTCACCGTGGGACGAACGTCCACACAGGTCAGGCGACAGCCCTTGTCCAGCGCGTCCAGCACCTGATTGAGCTCCCCGACCTTGAGAGATTCCAGAAAATTCCGGCCCTGCACGACGATATGGCGGCAGTTCTTGAAATCATAGATCCATTTGCCGCGCCCGTGACCGGTCAGGGAGTAGGAGGCCTGGTTGACGTTATGGGCACAGGCGTCATCATGAGTGCAGTAATTGGGCGAGCCCAGACCGCGCATCAGGGCCTTGCTCATGTCGGAGAACGGCCCGGGCCGCTCGGACCAGAGCACACTGCGCGGCCCGTAAGTGGCCATGATCGTTTTCAATCGTTCCGCCACATAATCCAGGGCCTCGTCCCAACTCACGGAACGCCACAGTCCTGCGCCGCGCTCTCCGGCACGGATCAACGGCCCCTGCGGACGTTCATCATCAGCATACAGAGCCAGGGACGCGGCGCCCCGGGGGCACAGGGCCGCCCCGGAAGCACTGTGGCTGTTGCCGCATATCCAGCGCGGCACGCCGTTCTCACAATGGATCTCCACAGGGCAGCGTGTATTGCACATGCCGCACAAGGAGTAGACGATGGATGACGCCATATATGGACTCCTGCCCGCATGGCGGGCGCGTATTAGTCGATGATCGCCCCTTGTCCGTCCTGCCCGACGGGACATACCAGACGTCCCAGCAGCAGGCGCAAGGGGATGTAGGCCAGCACGAACCAGAAGACGAAGCCCGGCTCAGGCCCCAGCAGGGGCAAAGAAAATGGAAGGGAGGGGCTGACCGTACCGAAACGGGCCTGCATCCAGGCCAGAGCCAGAGGGACAGGCCATAACGACGCTACCCACAGGGCTCCGTTGAGGGAAAAATAATAGCCAAAGGCCTCATGCCCCTGGCGATTGACTGCCTTGTAAGCCTCCTTGCCGCTCTCGCGCAACGCTCGCTCACTCAGCTTGTGGTAATGCCGCATCTCGGTGCGCAGTTCCTTGAGACGGGCCGCATGCATGCGCTGCCCGAGCCGCAAGGTCAGCAGGCCCAGCACCACGGCCTGGGCTGCCAGTACGCATGTCCCCACTATATAGCCCCATTCCGGCAGCTCCGGGAACCAGCGGTACGGAGCGATGCACCAGGGATCTATCCACAACAAAAAACTTTTCATGCCGCGCAAAAACAGGGCAGGGAAAGCCCCTGCCCTCCGGTAGTTACCCGAAAATACGGTAATTGAAGAAGCCGCGCAAGACGTAATCCGTACCCACATACAGGGCAAGGACGATGAAAAGGCGCTTCAGCCAGATGTCCGAGAAAAAGCGGGACGTGTAAGGCCCGATAAGCGAGCCCACGGCGATGCCCACCAGTTCCAGCCCCACCAGGGACCAGTCCACAGTCACGCCATGCAGCAGCAGGGTCGTGATACCGGTGATCATGCTCACCAGCACGGCCAGAGCGGACGTTCCTGCGGCCAGATACATGGGCAGCTGGGTGATGCTGGTCAGGAAAGGTACCAGCAGGAAACCGCCACCCACACCCAGGAAGGCGGCAATGGAAGAGATGACGATACCGCCCACGAACGGCAGCACAGGATTGAAGGAGAACTCCACGCCGCAGAAGGTGAAGACGCAGCGTCCCAGACTGAAGCTGCGCAGACGGACACCGGTCTCCACGACCTCACCGGGATTCTTGTTTTTCACCGACGCTTCGAAAGCTTTGGCAGCTTCTTTGGCCTTGGCCTTGGAACGCTGCCCGGCGGGAGAGGTCTCCCACATCAGATAGCAGCCCAGCAGCAGGACAAAGAGACCAAAATAGCCCTGATACGAGGAAAAATTCAGTTTACCGGCCGTCAGCTTGACTGCCATGAAAGCGCCCACGATGGACCCCAGACCCAGAGCGATCCCCAGCGGCAGCACGATACGCTTCAGACGATAGTAGCTGAAGGTGCTCAGGGCCGCGGAAAGCCCGGCCAGCATCTGGTTGGACGCCCGCACAGAGTCGGTGATGGATTTGTTGAGGGGCGTCTGCCCAAAGGATTTGGCATAGGCGCCCAGGCCATGCACACTCATGTGGCCCACACCGGCCATGACGCCGCCAAAAGCTCCTACCGTGGAGAAGATCCAGCCCACCCACAGGGCCCAGCCGAAGGCCAGCAGCATGTTGGTCTGCGGCCCGCCGGGAATCCCCAGATAGCCGGGGGCCGCCTGCATGTCGATGGACTGCGGCGCCGTTTCAAGTTGTTTGGCGATGGCATTGGCAAGCGGGCTCGTTTCTGCCGCCAGCGCAAGACTGGTATAAAGTGCGATACCGACCAGGACCAGAGTGGTCCCCAGGACGATTTTTTTCATGGAGCCTCCTTAATAAATTTAATAATCAATGCTTATATACTGTCCATAAAAAACACTTTGTGCAAGCCCATTTCAGCATGGAGGGCACAGGTTGAAGGAGATTAGCCCGCACTTTGACTTCTCTCGGTGTGGTACAGGCTAAGGCATGGAGAAAACAAAGATTACCCTGAAAAGAACGCAGACCGCAGTCGGTAGGATGGCAAATCAGCTCGTCATGGCACAAAAGGCCGTGAGCCAAGAGCACAGCCGTGCCTGCTTTTACAGCTAGCCCGCGTCAGTCATCCGGACGCAGCGGTTACGGCTGTGACAACAGCTTTTTTTAGTCTAGCGTATCCGGGAAAAGATCCGGGATCCGCATCAGTCCACCTGAAAACGTGCCTGCTGCCCGAGGCCTCATTGGACGCCGGCTCGTTTACAGGCTGGGGGGGCATGATTTGCTGATACGATGATGAAAACGGACATCGCGCGCTGTCTGAGGCACACAGAAGGGGATTCACCCTGCTGCACGGAACACAAGCGCCGACATCCCCGCAGGCCAGCGGCAAAAGTTTTTGGAAGGGAGGGGCGCGGGGAGAGAGAACCTTTTTCCAAAAAGGTTTCCCTCCTCGCAAGCTGTTCTCTCTTCACATCTTCAATCGTCTGCCTGCCATCCCCAAAACAAAAAAATCCCCGGCGGAGCGGGGACAAAAAAAGACCCCCTCGCGCTGAGAGCTGCAAGGGGGTCTCGAACAATCTTTGGCAGCGGCCTACTTTCCCACATGACGTTATGCAGTATCATCGGCGATGGAGAGCTTAACTTCCGAGTTCGGAATGGGGTCGGGTGTACCCTCTCCTCTATGGCTACCAAAGAAATCTGGCAAATTTATTGAAACAGGGATGGAAGGTTTTTTCGAGAAACAAGACGCACGGGCTATTAGTACTGGTCAGCTCCACCCCTCACAGGGCTTCCACCTCCAGCCTATCAACGAGGTCGTCTACCTCGGCCCTTCAGGACTTGCGTCAGGGAGAACTTATCTTAAGGCAGGCTTCCCGCTTAGATGCTTTCAGCGGTTATCCCTTCCACACATAGCTACCCTGCTGTGCCGTTGGCACGACAACAGGTCCACCAGTGGTGTGTCCATCCCGGTCCTCTCGTACTAGGGACAGGCCCTTTCAATTCTCCTACGCCCACAGAAGATAGGGACCAAACTGTCTCACGACGTTTTAAACCCAGCTCGCGTACCACTTTAAACGGCGAACAGCCGTACCCTTGGGACCTGCTTCAGCCCCAGGATGTGATGAGCCGACATCGAGGTGCCAAACCGCATCGTCGATGTGAACTCTTGGATGCGATCAGCCTGTTATCCCCGGCGTACCTTTTATCCAATGAGCGATGACCCTTCCATTCGGGATCACCGGATCACTAACACCTACTTTCGTACCTGCTCGAGATGTCTCTCTTGCAGTCAAGCTCCCTTTTGCGTTTGCACTCGACGGCTGGTTTCCAATCAGCCTGAGGGAACCTTTGCATGCCTCCGTTACATTTTGGGAGGCGACCGCCCCAGTCAAACTACCCACCAGACACTGTCCTCCTGCCGGATCACGGCAAGGAGTTAGGGACCTGAACAAACAAGGGTGGTATTTCAACGATGGCTCCCTCCATACTGGCGTACAGAGTTCACAGCCTCCCACCTATGCTACACATGCAGGCTCAAATCCCAATGTCAAGCTATAGTAAAGGTGCACAGGGTCTTTCCGTCTTTCTGCGGGTACACGGCATTTTCACCGCGACTTCAATTTCACCGAGTCTCTGGCCGAGACAGTGTGGAGATCGTTACGCCATTCGTGCAGGTCGGAACTTACCCGACAAGGAATTTCGCTACCTT
>ERZ857982.1634-NODE-1634-length-20500-cov-10.705845_pt1 | contig 20500 bp, 17 predicted proteins | sample MGYA00519955_ERZ857982 | MGnify/ENA primary metagenome ERZ857982 (study PRJEB31778, sample SAMEA3449416) | human gut metagenome | biome: human gut; feature: human-associated habitat; material: faeces | place: United Kingdom | collected 2010/2012 ... | reverse complement strand
TTAAGACAGCGCGCCCTTTTCCAGCCACTTGCCCCGGGCAAGGCGGATGAGGAACAGCAGGCCCCGGATGCTCAGTTCGCAGCACATGGCACCCCAAACGCCCATCAAGCCCAGCCGGGGAGCCAGCAGGAACGCCAGTGTCAGCCGGATGCACCACATGCTGAATATGTTCAGCACAAAACAGGAGGTGCTGTCGCCCGCACCCTGCATGGCACCGCTGGCCACGATGGAGGCACCGAACATGGGCTCGGCCCAGGCTTCGATGCGCAAAACCTGAGCACCCAGAGCAATGACAGCCGCATCGGTGGTGAAAAGGCTCATCAGGGTGGGGGCAAAGATCCACAGGCCAACGCCGGAAAGGGCCATGACCCCCATGCCAAGGCCGGTGCACAGCCAGGCAAACCGCTTGGCCATATCCTTCCGGTTGGCACCCACGGCCTGGCCGATGAGGGTGACGGCTGCGCTCTGGATGCCGTAGCCCGCCATGTAGCACAAGCCCTCGGCGTTGACAGCCAGGCTGTTGGCGGCAATGGCCACGGTACCCAGGTCGGCCACGATGCGCACCACCACCACCTGCGCCAGAGAGATGGCGGCACGTTCTCCCGCCAGAGGACCGCCGACCCACAGCAGGTTCCGCAGGCAGGAGCGGGTGATCTTCCAGGGGGCAGGCTTCCGGATGCAGAGGGGGCTTTCCCGCAGCAGCAGGATGGCCAAAGCCAGCAGGCCGCCCACCACAGTGGCCAGGGCGGTGCCCAGGGCTGCGCCGGGCACACCCAGCCCGGCACCCCAGATGGTGATGCCCCACAGCGTCCGGGTGGGGTTGATGAGGAAGAAGTTGAAGATGGCATCCAGCACACAGACCAGCACGCTGATGAGGCTGGCGGTCAGGGCGTAGCCTGCCGCCCGGAGGATGGAGGCGTACATGCCCATGGCCATGGTGAAGGGCAGAGCCGTTGACCAGATGGCAAAGTAGGCTGTGGCGTTTGCCCGCAGGGAGGGGTCAGCTCCCAGCCACCCCGGCAGAAAGGGACTGATGCCCAGGCCGAAAAGGGCGGCACCCACGCCCAGGATCACATTGAAAAGCATGGCCTGTCGCAGTACGCTGCGGGCATCATCCTGCCGGTCAGCCCCCAGATACTGGGCGATCTGGATGGAGAGGGCAGTGTACAGGCCCACCAGAACGCCGTGGAGCAGCCAGGTGCTGGAGCTGACGATGCCGATGGAAGCAGTAGCTTCTGCACCGATGTGGCCCACCATGGCAGCGTCGATGTATCCCATGGCAGTGACCACCAGCTGCTCCAGAATGGAGGGGATGCTCAGCGCCAGAGCCACCTGGGCCGTCTGGCGGGAGGGGATGGTCTCACCCTGCCGCATCCGGGCCGAAAGCTGTTCAAGTGAAAGTTTCATGTCTTCTCCTTTTTCTCCGATTTTCCTGTGAGACAAAAAAATACCCTCGAAAGGGCGTTTGTCCTCCCATTATAGACAGGGGGGCGAAAAATGTCAACCCATCTACCCCCGGGGTAGACCTTGCCCCGGAGATTGATTTTTTGGCCCGGGCGTGATACACTTCATTTGTATCCAGCCGTGAAAGAACAGGAACGGCCTCTGCCGCTCCGGGAAAGAGGAAAAAAACTATGCTTCAACTGCTTTCTGGCAACCCGCGCACCGTGGATGCGCTGGGCTTTCTGCTTGCATTTGCGCTGACCGCGCTGATGGACTCGGTGTTCCACGATAAGCTCCCCCACGACCATGGCCGCGCGTTTGCCGTGAACGGCGAACTCTCCAAGGGCAAGGCCCGGGGTTCCGGCCTCATTTTTGTACTCTGCATCGCACTGGTCACGCTGGCCGTGGTGCCCTTTAAGGCAGAGTACGTCATCTACACCGTCCTGCTCATTGCGTCCATGCTCTCCGGCTATTTTGACGATGCCGCCGAGACCGCCTGGAACGAGTACAAAAAGGGCCTGATCGATCTGGTCATCGCCGTTGTGGCGGGCGTGACCTACCTGAACTTCAACGGCACGGAGGTCAACTTCCTGAGCTGGAGCTTCAGCCTGCCCTATGCCGTCTACCTCATCCTCATCATCGTCCTGATCTGGGCCAGCATCAATGTGGTCAACTGCACCGATGGCGTGGACGGCCTTTCCGCCAGCCTTGCCGTGGTCAGCATCGGAACCTTCCTGCTGGCCTACTGGGAGGAACTGGGGGATTACGCCACCGCAGGCATCGTGTTCATTGGTGCCCTGCTGGCCTACCTGTGGCAGAACGCCAAGCCTTCCACCCTGCTGATGGGTGACGCGGGCAGCCGCGCCATGGGCTTCTTCCTGGCCGTTCTGGCCCTCAAGAGCAGCCATCCCTTTGCCTTCCTGCTGGCCGCGCTGGTGTTCATTGTGGACGGCAGCCTGGGCATCCTGAAGATCAGCTTCAAGCGGTTTTTGCACATCTCCATCCTCAAGAACACCCTGACCCCGCTGCACGACCATGTGCGCAAGCGTCTGGGCTGGAGTGATGAGCAGGTCGTGGCCCGCTGGCTCATCCTGCAGGCTGTGGCATCCGCCTGGCTGCTGCTGTTGGTGCGGTAAAACACAAAAAAGAAATGCAGCGCCCGCACAGGAAAGCTCCTGCGCGGGCGTTTTGCTGTTCTGGTCCGGGAGGAAAGTTCCAGCTTCCGGTACAGCGTTTCCAGACAGGCTGGGTCACGAATTTCCTGCATGAGTTCACCTCATTTCTTTTGTTTCATTGTGCCATGTGGCACAAACAAATGCAAGCAAAACCTTTATAATAGGGACGAAAGTGGAGGAAAAACCAATGGATTCTATTTTTGATCTCGATCATCTGTACCGCACCTATTTCAAGATGGCGCTGCCCTCGGTGTTCGGCCTGATGGTGAGCGTGGTGTATAACCTTGCCGATACCTTTTTCATTGCGCAGTCCAACGATACGGCGCTGATTGCGGGTGTTTCGCTCTGTGCGCCGGTGTTCACAGCCCTCATGGCCTTCGGCAACATCTACGGCCAGGGCGGCAGCTCACTCATTTCCCGCCTGCTGGGACAGGACGACCGTGAGGGCACCGGCCGGGTCAGCTCGTTCTGCTTCTATGTGGCCCTGACCACGGGCGTAGTGTTGGCAGCCCTGATGATGCTGTTCCGCGTCCCGCTGCTGGGCATTCTGGGTGCGACTGCTGAGACGATGCCGCACGCACAGGCCTATTACACCGTGCTGGCCATTGGTGCCCCGGCCACGGTGCTGAACTTTATCCATTCCAACCTCGTCCGCTGTGAGGGCATGGCCACCCAGTCCATGATCGGCAGCATCGGCGGCACGGTCATCAATATCATCCTCGATCCCATCCTCATCACCACAGTGGGCTGGGGCGCAGGGGGCGCGGCCATTGCCACCATTGTGGGCTACCTGTGCAGCGACCTGTACTTCCTGTGGCTGCTCCACAAAAAGAGCCGCTGCCTGTCTGTCAAGCTGTCCCAGTGCCACGTCACGGGCAGGGAGCTGCAGCAGATTTTGGGCGTGGGTGTTACTGCTGCGCTGAGCAACCTGATGCAGAGCCTGACTGTCATTGTGATGAACCAGTTCCTCTTGCTCTACGGCAACGATAAAATTGCCGCCATGGGCATTGCCAGCAAGGTGAGCATGATCGCCCAGCTGGTGCTGGTTGGCTTCTCGTTCGGCGGCATCCCACTGTTCGGTTACCTGTACGGCGCAAAAAAGCGGGACGTGATGCGCAAGCTCATCCGCTTCTGTCTGACCTTCCTCGTCTCCATCGCCGTGGTGCTGTCCCTCATCCTCTGCCTGAATTCCGGGGCGCTGATGCGGCTCTTCGTGCAGGATGCCGGGATGATCGCCACTGGTGCGCAGATGCTCCGCTGGCAGGTCTACACCGCAGCCTTTGGCGGCGTGGTGCTCCTGCTCACGGTGCTGTTCCAGGCAACTGGTAAAATCATACCGTCCTTCCTGCTCTCCATCAGCCGTCAGGGCGTGGTGTTTCTGTTGGCACTGGTGGTCTGCGTACATCTGTTCCAGTATCAGGGCGTGCTGATGGCTCAGGCTGTGGCCGACATCCTGAGCGCTGCGCTGGCCCTTGGCCTGCTGGCGGCCAGCCGTGATATCATCGCAAAACAGTAAACACAAAAACGCCCGGAAGGCCGCTGAAAGCTGCGGTTCTCCGGGCGTTTTTCAGTATTCGATGCCTTTGCGCGCCTTGATGCCCTTCTGGTAGGGGTGGCGGCAGCATTTCATTTCGGTGGAGTAGTCGGCGGCATCCAGCATCCACTGCGGGGCCTTGTGGGCGGTCAGCACGCATTCCTGCGCGGCGGGGCGCTCCAGAACGGCCCGCCGGAGCAGGTCTTTGTTCACCATGTCCAGCTCCCAGGCTGAACCGGCCTCATCTAAAATGAGCAGGTCGGCAGGCTCGTCCAGTGCGGCGGTCAGGTTTTCGTTCTGCACGGCCCGGGCAGCGGCCTTTTCCGCTTCGTTCATCTGGAACACGAACTTCTGCCCGCCCTTGCCCCGGAAAATTTTTGCCCCCAGCTGGGCCAGCAGAGGGATCTCGCCGCTCTGCCCGCCCTTGAGGAACTGCACGATGACAACCCGTTTGCCGCTGCCAAGTGCGCGGAGGGCAAGGCCCATGGCGGCGGTGGTCTTCCCCTTGCCGTCGCCCCAGTAGAGATGCAGCAGGCCCTGTTCCATCATCCGTTCTCCTTGGTGTACTGCACGGTCTCCACCAGGTGCAGGATGTGCTGCTCCGGCCAGTCCCGGGCATCCAGCACATAGCCGCCCGCGTTGGGGCCGCACCAGTCGTGAAAGCTACGGCGGGGCACGCCAAACCGCTCCAGTGCGGCCATCTGGGTGCCGCCATGGGCCACGATGACCAGCCGCTCCTGCCCTTCGGCAAGGGCCTTGTCAATGAGGTCGGCCAGCGTTTTGCACACCCTGTTGCAGAAATCGCTCCTGCGCTCCCCATCCGGGTGGGCGGCGTGCTCGTTTTCCTGCACCCATGCCAGATATTCCGGGTCCTGCTCCACCTGTACGAAGGTCTGGCCCTCGAACCGGCCGAAGTTCATCTCCTTCAGCCCGTCCACCGGAATGAGCTTTGCCCCGGGAAAGAACACCCGCGCCGTCTGGGCGGTGCGCTGCAGCGGGGTGACATAGACCACCTCCGGTGCAAAATCTGCCTGCCGCAGCTGGGCGATGCCTGCGGCGGAAAGGGGGATGTCCCGCTGGCCCTGATATCGTTTTTGCGCGTTGTACTCCGTCTGGCCGTGACGCAGCAGATAAATGAGCATAATCGTTCTCCTTTTTGGTTTGTTCTGCACCATTATAGCCTATTTTGCGGTTATTTTCCAGCCATGCTCTTGCAATTCTTCCGCATTTCAGATATATTGAGTGGGTATGAAATTTCAGGGGAGAGAAGTGTCAATGGAGATCCGGGACCGGAAAGCAGCGCAGCGCCGGGCGGGCATCATGGCCCGCAGGGGTCTGCCGCAGGCAGAGCGGGCGGCGGCTAATGCAGCCATCTGTGCCCGCATTCTGACCATGCCCTGCTTCCAAAAGGCAGAGAATCTGCTGCTCTACGCCGCTTTTGGCGGAGAGGTGGATCTTGCTGGGCTGGCAGAGCAGGCGGCCCGGCTGGGCAAAACGGTGGCCTATCCGGTCTGTGGGGAAAACTTTACCCTGACCGCCGCCGTGCCGGGGCCGGACGGCTGGGAGGTGGGGGCTTACGGCATCCGCACGCCGGTTCTGGAACGGGCGGTGCTCATCCGGCCGGAGGCGCTTGATCTGGTGCTGGTGCCCTGCACTGCCTTTGATGCGGTCTGCCGCCGGGTGGGCATGGGTAAGGGCTACTATGACCGCTATCTGCCCAGGTGCCGGAACGCTGTGGCGCTGGGCGTGGCCTTTGAAGCCCAGCGGGTGCCGGAAGCGGCTGCAGAGGAACAGGACTGGCGGCTGGATGGATTTGTAACAGAGAGGAAAGTATATCGTGGAACTGATGAATTTGAGCTGTGAAGGTTTTCTGGAGGAGCTGGCCAGCAAGGCAGCGGCTCCGGGCGGCGGCGGCGCTTCGGCGCTGGTGGGCGCGGCCGGTGTGGCGCTGGGCAGCATGGTGGGCAGCCTGACCGTGGGTAAAAAGAAATATGCTGCCGTGGAAGCGGACATCGCTGCCCTGAATGTCCGGGCCGAGGCCCTGCGCAAGCGGCTGGAAGCGCTGGTACAGGCCGACGCGGAGGCCTTTTTGCCTGTTGCGGCGGCCTACAAGCTGCCGAAGGAGACCCCGGAACAGCAGACCCACAAGGCCGCGGTGCTGGAAAAGGCACTGGACAGAGCCTGCGCCGTGCCGCTGGAGGTGATGACTGCCTGCGGTGAGGGTATCGCACTGGCCGCAGAGTACGCCGAAAAGGGCAGCGTGCTGGCCCGTTCCGATGCCGGATGCGCGGCGCTGTTCTGCAAGGCAGCCATGCAGGCAGCGGGGCTGAACGTGAAGGTCAACACCCGCCTGATGGCAGACAAGGCCCATGCGGATGCGCTGGAGGCCAGAGCGGAACAGCTGCTGGCCGAGTTTGTGCCGCAGGCTGACAGGGTCTATCAGACTGTATCAAATGAGTGAGGGGAGAAGAAAATGGCTCAGATCTTGAAGGGTGCGCCCGTGGTGGCCGCCATGAACGAAGCAAACGCCGCGCGCTGTGCCGCGCTGAAGGAAAAGGGCATCGTGCCCACGCTGGCTGTGGTACGGGTCGGCGCGCGGGAGGATGACATTTCTTATGAAAAGGGGATCGTCACCCGGTGCGGTAAGGTTGGCGTGGAGGTGCGGCAGTTCCATCTGGCGGAAGATGTTACGCAGGAGGAACTGCTGGATGTGATCCGGCAGATCAATGGGGATGCATCGGTTCACGGGTGCCTGATCTTCCGGCCCCTGCCAAAGCGGTTCGATGACCGCAGGGTCCAGGAGGCGCTTGCCCCGGAAAAGGACGTGGACGGCATCACGGACGGCTCGATGGCGGGTGTGTTTACCAACATGCCCATCGGCTATCCGCCCTGCACGGCGCAGGCCTGCCTTGAGATCCTGAAACACTACAATGTGCCGCTGTCCGGCAAACGGGCCGTGGTGGTGGGCCGCAGCTTGGTGGTGGGCAAGCCCGCTGCCATGATGCTGGACCGGGAAAACGCCACCGTGACCCTCTGCAATTCCCGCACCCGGGACCTGCCCGCCCTCTGCCGGGAGGCCGATGTGCTGGTGGTCGCCATGGGCAGGCGGGGAGCCATCGGGGCCGATTGCCTGCGGAAAGGTCAGGTCGTGGTGGATGTGGGCATCCACGTCAATGAAGAGGGCAAGCTCTGCGGCGATGTGCGCTTTGATGAGGCAGAACCCATCGTGGAGGCTGTTACCCCGGTGCCCGGCGGTGTGGGCACAGTGACCACCTCTGTGCTGGTGGGCCATGTGGTGGATGCCGCATCCGCACAGTAAAACAGAAAACAACAGGCGGTACCGGAAATTTTCGGCACCGCCTGTTGTTCTCATACGGTTGCAAGCACGGCAAGGATGCTCTGCCAGCGGGGGTTCTGCACCTGCTGCGCGGCACGGCGGGGCGCGGAAGGTGAAACCGTGCGGGCAGGACGCTGGACGCAGTCAGCCGGCTGCGTAAAGGGGGAGGCGAGTTCGGCCTGCCAGCGGGCGGCCAGTGCCATGGCTTCAGGGCTGGATTGCAGGGTGCGGCGCTCCGTTCCGGCCAGAAAATCGCCCAGCCAGCAGAGAATGGCCGCAATGGGCAGGCAGTCGGCGGCACGGGTGGACCAGTAGTTCCACTCGCCGCCCCGGCCCACAAAGCTCTCCACGGTGATCATGGCACCTTCCCGGGCAGATTGAGGCAGGCAGGAGCGGGAGGTGCCTGCCGCGCGGCGCAGCTCCCGCAGAATGATCTCAGTACGGCCCGCGTCCAGGGTGTCATCCCGGATGCAGGCGGAAAAGTCCGCGCTGTCCAACAGGTTTTCGGCCCGGGTGGGGAATTGCCCTGTCATCTCGCCGGATGCGTTGTGGCAGAGCTGCCAGCCCTTGCGGAACAGCTGGAAGTTCAGGTTGCGGCGGCCCATGGTGGAGTAAAACACCCGGGCGCGGCCATTGGGAGACTGCCGCAGCTCCAGATAGGCATCAGCGCCGCCCAGGTCCTGTACCTTGACGGTCAGGAGCAGGGAAGAATTGTTTTTCTGTGCGGACATGGCACGGTGCATCTCTTCAAAATAGCGGCTGGCATCCATAGCGGGTCTCCTCTCTGGTTTTGGATGATGTGTCGAAAACCATCCATCGGTTGTTCTCTGCCAGCATTATAACATATACGACAACAAAATACAACTATAAGTTTGACAAAAACCAAAATATTTTGGAAATCTGGGGATGCGGACAAACGGATTGGTTGTAAATGGAAAAGGCTTCTCCCGTCGGAGAAGCCTTTTGTGGTGGCAGAATTCAATCGCCCAGCTCCCGGATCTCATTCTGGATGAGCCGCCCCGCGGCGCGTGCCAGCTGATCCATGCCCCGGATGCGGGCGAGATTTTTGCCGTAGATGCGTTCTGCATCGTGGCTGGAGCTGTCCTCGCCCATGAACACGGCAGAAACACGCAGACCATTGCGCCGCAGGGTGCGCACCTCGGCGGCGGCATCGTCCACGCCGTAGGAGCCGCCGTAATCACAACCCACCGGTTGTTCCGGGCTGGGTGGTACGCGGCGGCTGTCGTTGGGGGAAGCATCCGTCAGCAGGATGAGCAGATGCCGGGGTGCGGGGCCGGGGTCAAAGCTGACCAGATCGCCTGCCGCCCGCAGGGCAAGGCCGTCACGGTTCCAGCCAGATGCAAAATACTGGTCGATCCCCTGCAGGCTTTTGTCCGCAAAGCCCTTGAGCACCCGCAGAACCGTATAGCCCCGCAGGCTGCAGAAGCTGCTGACCCGCACCGGGATGCCGCAGGCGGTAAGGCTCTGGGCCAGGATCGTGCCCTGCGCCGCAATGACCTCCTGACAGTGGAGCCGGGAAGCCGACGCGTCCAGCAGCAGGTCCACGGTGAAGGAGGGCTGATTCTCCTCCTCGGCACAGCGGAACACCCGGCTGTCGTTCAGAAGGGGAGCGCGCCAGACCCGCTCTGGGTCCAGAGCGCCGCTGCGGGCGATCCGGGCATTGGGCTGCTGGTGGACCAGAATGCAGTTGCGGATCTGCTCGGTGAGCCGGAGCACCACACTGCGGTGAAGCGCCCGGTTTTTGGCGTAGTAGGCGCGGTTGCGGTCGGCCTGCAGCTGAGCCTGCTCGGCCAGGTGCTTTGCCTCCGGTGTGGGGGCCTGTTCCGGGCTGGGCACGCCGGAGGCAAACCAGAGGCGGCACCCGAGGTGCGCCCCGGTGCAGAGCGCCTGCTCGGCCTTGCGAAGGCGCTCGGGCGGGTAGAGGGAACGACCAAAGCAGCTTTCAATGTAGGCGCGGTCCTCGGCGGCATTCTGCCGCAGGGTGATGTGGGCCAGCCGCTTGTCTGCCGTGGGGCCGGAGCCGCCCGCCTCTACAGAACCGGAGTGCTCCACGGTCAGCCGGTCGGTCTTGATCATCTGGGTGGGCAGCGTTTTGGTGGCAAGAGAGGCCAGCAGCCCCTCCAGATGCAGATGAAGCCCCACTTTGTGCCGGATCTTGCCGTCAAACAGGGCAAACCTTGCAAACAGGCCCAGCAGCTCACCCTTGAGCTGGCCGGGCTGGGGCGGTTGGGAGGGAGAAAGTGCCTCTGCCAGTCGGCTCTCGTAGGGGGTCATCACAGGCGGATGCCTGCCCTGTACGGTACGCCAGCGGTCAGCCTGCATGGTGTAGACCAGCTGATTTTTTGCCATCCACTCCTGCCGCGAAAGCTTGTACTGGATGCCGAAGAAATAGTCCGCGTGGGCCCGGCGCAGCTCGGAAAGGACCGGGCGGCGGGGCAGTTCCAGCAGATAGACCGCACTTTCGAGGTAGAGCCATGTCAGATCGTCCAGCTGGCTCTCCCGGAGATCGCCGTCCCATGTGGCAAAAAGGTCGCGGAGCAGGTCGTCGCCATAGTATTTGTGCACCAGCCCCACGACACAGTTCATATAAAAATCGATCGTGCCGTCGGTGTTGCGTGCCAGGAAAAGCGGCTCAAAGCCGTAGGCTCCCGCCGCCGCCCACACCTGATTGGCGGCCCGCCGCTCCTCGGCGGTATAACTCCGGGCATCCATCAGCGGAACAGCTTTTCAGCCGTCAGGCTGGCCGGGATGCGGGCGGCGATCACGTCCCGGATCAACCCCTGCTCGTAGGAATCAAAGGCCTTGTTGGTAATGCCCATGTCCAGCGCAGGCCCCGCAGCAACGCCCCGGCGCATCAGGCGCAGAGCGTCCAGCATTCCGCGCAGATCCAGCGCTTTGGTGGAAATCTCGGCGCTGTCGCATTTCTTTTGCAGGTCGAGGAAGAGCAGAGCAAACTGGTGCACATATTTGTCCGTCAGGTCGGCAAACTGGGCCCGCAGCAGCTTTTCAAGGTTTTCCTCCGTGATGGTGGGCATCTGGATGACTGCAAAGCGGGAGGTCAGGGCCTCGTTCAGCTCCCGGGTGCCCGCGTAGCCATAGTTCATGGTGGCGATGAAGCGGGTCTCTTCGGCCAGCGGGATGCGCTCGTAGCCGGGCACATCAATGGCGCGGCGGAAGTCCAGCACGGCATGGAGGACGGCCAGGGCCTCGTTTTTGGCCATGTTGATCTCGTCCAGCACGCCGAAGCCGCCGCACTGGGCACAGCGGTAGACCGGCCCGGGCCGGAAGGTGACCGCCCCATCCACAAAGGTGTCCATGCCGATGAGGGAGGCTGCATCCATGTTCACATGGAACGAGATGTCCCATGCGGGGCGGCCAAAGGCGGCGGCCAGATTTTCAGCCAGCACATTTTTGCCGGTGGCCTTGCCGCCGGCCAGCAGCAGGTTTTCGCCGCAGAGCAGGGCCGCCAGTGCCTGCTCCCAGACCTCCCGGCCATAATAGGTAAAGCCGGAAGCCGGGATGCGGGGGCGCAGGGCCTCGGGCAGAGCGTGGGCGGCGCGGTATTCTTCCACAGCGCGCAGCAGGTCGGGGCTGATGCCCTCCTGCCGTAATGTTTCCATCAGATCAGACATCCAAGACATCTCCTTGCGGTTGGCTTTGCCAAACCGATTTTTCAGCCTTATCATAGCACAACCGCTCCGGTTTGTGTAGGGGGCACGGGGGCATTTTTTGCCGGATTTTTGCCCGGGAAATGCCGCAGGGCGGAACGGATCTGTGTGCTGCCGTGCGGACGAAGGAGTTTTTCGTGCCCGGGGATCGTGCGGCAGCGGATATTTTGTGGAAAGCTGTCGAAATGGCAGGTGTTCCGCGTTGTGGGTATCCACTTTTGGCTCAGAATGGTAAAAATTCCGGAAATTCGATTGACAAATCCGAATATTTATCGTATAACCTATATATGGGAACAATTCCGGAGGGAATGCGGAACTCGTGCCCCTGCCCGTTCCTGTCGGAGGAACCACGGTCTGGTTCTGGTGCCGGTGCACTTGGCTTGGTGCAGACGGTAAGTATAGATTGATTTGAAAGAGAGGAATCCCCGTTATGATGAACAATGAGATCAAAATGCCCGCTAACTTTGCTGCGATCGATGAGAACGAAATGGTGTACCTGCAGGGTGGCGCAACCACCGAGGCTACCGCTTGGGACGTGTTCCTGAACGTTGGCAAGCTGTTCAACTACATCGCCCGCGTGTTCTCCGCAGGCAGCTCCATCGTCAACAACATCAATGTTATCGTGACCACCTTCCAGACCCTGAGCACCTTCAGCCTGACCGCTAAGAACTAAGGTTTGGGCCAAAACCGAATCAGCATTCACAGGGCATCCGCTCCGGCAGGCGCGGGTGCTCTTTTTTGCTGTACAGGGCGGGAAGGCATTCGCCCCCAAATGCAGGAAAGCAGCCTTTTTTCTGCAAAGCGGGCGGATTGTCCATTGACAAGGCTCAAGAGGGTGTCGTATACTAACGATGCCTTGCAAGAAACCCCGCATCCGCGGAATAAAAGAGGAGAGAGAATATGAAAAATAACAACAGCAGCATCAAGCCCGTTGTCGCTGTCGGTATCGGCGCGGCATTGTTCTTTGTTCTGGGACGTTTTGTAGCCATTCCCAGCCCGGTGCCCAACACCAACATCAGCCTGCAGTACGCCGTTCTGGCCCTGCTGGCTGCCATGTACGGCCCCGTGGCCGGCGGCCTGATCGGCTTCATCGGCCACACCCTCATCGACCTGTCCTGGGGCGGCAGCCCCTGGTGGAGCTGGGTCATCGCCTCCGCCTTTGTGGGCGTTGTGGTGGGCCTGTTCTCCAAGAAGCTGAACCTGCAGGAAGGCGAGTTCAGCAAGAAGCAGGTGGCTTTCTTTGCGCTGGCCAATATCGTGGCCCATCTGCTGGCCTGGATCCTGGTGGCCCCCGTGCTGGATATTGCCATCTACGCCGAGCCCGTCAAAAAGGTGTTTGCACAGGGTGCATTTGCCGCAGTGTCCAACAGTATCACCGCTGTGGTGGTGGGCGGCCTGCTGGTGCTGGCTTACACCAGAACCATCGCCAAGAAGGGCTCTCTGGATCAGGAGTGATCCCCGCATGAAACCCGGCCTTTCCATCTGCGCCGTCCGGCCCGTTGGAAAGGCTTTTTTGATGAACAGCTGAGGTACCATACCCATGGCAGAACGTAAACCCATCATCTCATTCCGCAACTTTTCCTTCCAGTACCGCGCCCAGAAGCGCCCCACCCTGACCGATATCAATCTGGAGATCTACCCGGGGGAACGGGTGCTCATTGCGGGCCCCTCCGGCAGCGGAAAGAGTACGCTGGCGGGGTGCATCAACGGGCTGAACCCGTTTTCCAACCCCGGCGCGTGCACCGGCACCCTGACCGTGGACGGTGTGGATGCGCCCCACAGCAGCCTCTTTGAGCTTTCGGCCCATGTGGGCACGGTGCTGCAGGACCCGGACGGCCAGTTCATCGGGCTGACCGTGGGCGAGGACATTGCCTTTGCACTGGAAAACAGCTGCACCCCGCAGGATGAGATGCACGCCATCACCCGCCATGCCGCCGAGCTGGTGGGCATCGAGAACCATCTCGGCTATGCACCGCACGAGCTTTCGGGCGGGCAGAAGCAGCGGGTGAGCCTGGCGGGTGTGATGGTGGATCAGGTCAAGATCCTGCTCTTCGATGAGCCGCTGGCCAACCTCGACCCCGCTACCGGCAAGCAGGCCATTGAGCTGATCGACGAGATCCAGAAAAAGACGGATACCACAGTGCTCATCATCGAGCACCGGCTGGAGGATGTGCTCTGGCGGAACGTGGACCGCATCGTGCTGGTGAACGGCGGCACCATTCTGGCAGACCTGCGCCCGGACGAGCTGCTCTCGGGCAGCCTGCTGGCGGAAAACGGCATCCGGGAGCCACTGTATGTCACGGCTCTGCGCTATGCCGGGGTGGATATCACTCCGGACAAGCACCCTGCCCATGTGGACAGTCTTGTGCTGGACGATACCGACACCCAAAAGCTCCGGGACTGGTTCACGGCCCGGCCCCGGCCCGCCGCGCAGCCGGAACGGGAGCCGCTGCTGGAGGTAAAGGGCCTGAGCTTTGGTTATCAGAAGGGCCAGCAGACCCTGCGGGATGTCAGCTTCTCGATCGGCAAGGGGGAGATGGTGAGCATCGTGGGCCGGAACGGCGCGGGCAAATCCACCCTCTCCAAGCTCATCTGCGGCTTCGAGACCCCGGATGCGGGCGAGATCTTCCTGAACGGCAAGCCGCTGGCTGAGGAGAACATCCGCCGCCGCGCCCAGCACATCGGCTATGTGATGCAGAACCCCAACCAGATGATCTCCAAGACCATGATCTACGATGAGGTGGCTCTGGGTCTGCAGCGCTCCGGCCTGACCGAGGAGCAGATCCGGGAAAAGGTGGAAGCGACCCTCAGGGTCTGCGGCCTGTATCCTTTCCGGAACTGGCCCATCTCGGCACTGAGCTTCGGCCAGAAAAAGCGGGTGACCATTGCCAGCGTGCTGGTGCTTGACCCGGAGCTCATCCTTCTGGATGAGCCCACCGCCGGGCAGGATTTCCGGCACTATACCGACATCATGGAGTTCCTGCGGGGCCTGAACGCCCGGGGCGTGACGGTGGTGATGATCACCCATGACATGCACCTGATGCTGGAATACACCCGCCGCGCGCTGGTGTTCTGCGACGGACGGCTCATTGCCGACCGCACCGCGGCCGCCGTTCTGTGTGACCCCGCGCTGGTGGAGCAGGCGGCCCTGAAGGAGACCAGCCTGTACACGCTGGCCAACCGCTGCGGCATTGCGCCCGCACAGGAATTTGTAGAGAGATTTATTGAGCAGGACCGGGAGGTGAGAGAGGGTGGCCGCTAAGACTGTTTTGAATTATCTCCCCCGGGAGAGCGTCATCCATAAGATGACCGGCACCACCAAGCTGGCGTTCTTCCTGTTGTTTACCTTTGCCAGCATGATCACCTACAACACCTGGGTGCTGTTGGGCCTGCTGGTGGTCAGTCTGCTGGCCTTCAGGCTGAGCCAGATCAAATTCCGGGAAGTCCGGTTTATGATGACCTTCATGCTGGTGTTCCTGCTGCTGAACAACCTGTTCATCTTCCTGTTCGATCCCAATCAGGGTACCACCCTGTACGGCACCCGCACGGTGCTCTGCCACCTGTTCTGGCGGTATGACCTGACAGCGGAACAGCTGTTCTACATGATCAACATCAGTCTGAAATATTTTGTGGCCCTGCCGGTGGCCATCCTCTTTATCTCTGCCACCGACCCCAGCGAGTTTGCTGCCAGCCTGAACAGCATCGGCATCTCGTATAAGGTCGGCTATTCAGTGGCCATTGCCCTGCGCTACATCCCCGATATCCAGCGCGACTACCACAGCATCAGCCAGGCCCAGCAGGCCCGCGGCGTGGAGCTGGGCAAAAAGGAGCCTTTCTTCAAGCGGATGAAGAACTCTGTCAACATCCTGCTGCCGCTCATCCTGACCAGTCTGAACCGCATCGACACCATTTCCAATGCGATGGAGCTGCGCGGCTTCGGCAAGAACAGCAAGCGCACCTGGTATACCCAGCGCCCCTTTGCCCGGCGGGACTTCATTGCCCTGGGCGTGGGCGTGGTTCTGCTGCTCATCAGCCTGACCGTGACCATCCGCTTTGGAAGGTTCTATAACCCATTCCTCTGAACAAAAAGGCATCCCCGCACTTCCTGTTTCGGCAGGCCGTGCGGGGATGTTTTGCTTTTACAGACCGTTGGTTCAATGATGCCGCAAGAAAGAGGGGCCGTGTTACGCCGCGTCCACGAACTCCTCCGGGTCTTCCACGGCATCGGTGATGGCCTCCTCCGCGTCATCGGAGGAGTCGGCAGGCTGCTCCGGGTGGAGCAGAGCGTTGAGCAGGTCACGGAAGTCGATCAGGCTGTCGTCCACCTGCTGATTCCGGGCCAGCAGGTCCTGCACCATGTCGGGCTTGTCGGTGATGAGGTCGTCCACGCCCAGCTCCAGCATGTGGGTGGCGACCTTTTCGCGGTCGATGGTCCAGGCAGACACAGTCTTGCCCCGCAGATGGACGGCGTTGACCATGCCGGAGGTGATAAAGGTGGTCTCCACGCTGAAAAAGTCGGCATCGGGCAGGTCGTAGTAGTTGCCTACGCCCAGAGCCAGAATGTAGCCGGTGGGGTACTCAGGGGCCAGCGCTTTGACCTTGTGCAGGGTCTCGTAGCTCTGGGAAGTGATGACGCAGTTGGAGCTGTCGAAGCCGTATTCCCGCAGCAGGCGTACAGTCTCAGCCTCCAGAGCAGGGGTGGCGGCGCTGGGCTTGATCTCCACGTTCAGGCCGATGCGGCCCCGGCAGAGCTGCAGCACCTGTTCCAGGGTGGGGATCCGGGTGTCGGCAAAGCGGCTGCTGAACCAGCGGCCTGCGTCCAGCTGTGCCACCTCGGCATAGGTCAGATCATAGACTTTTGCGTTTTTGCCAGTACAGCGTTTCAGGTTTGAATCGTGGGTCACCACGACCACGCCGTCGCTGGTCATCTGCACATCCAGCTCGATGCGGTCGCCGCCCTTGAGGATGGCCGACCGGAAGGCGGGAAGGGTGTTTTCCGGGGCCACGGTGCAGTCGCCCCGGTGGAAGGTGACCAGCGGGGTCACGCCGCCCACGGCGGTGAGCAGGGCATCGTCCTGAGGCAGAGCGTAGAGGTAGACTGCCATCAGCCCGGTGACCAGCGTGACCCCGGCCACCGCAGCGGTGAGCAGGGACCAGCCGCCAAAGCAGTGCGGTTTGCCCTCCGGCAGCTCTTCCGGCGGGCAGTCACGGCAGCGATCGTAGAGGAATGCGATGATGGTGCACTGGGCCGTGGTGACCTTGCAGTCCAGCAAAAAGCCGAAGAAGGGGATCTCCAACAGATACAGCGCACGGGCGAGCAGCAGCATGGCGCGGGTGCTCCGCAGGCCGATCAGCGCCGCCACGCTGTAAACCAGCAGGGAAGCTCCGAAAAAGACCAGAACAGACCGGATCAGCGCACTGAGGTTCCACCGCAGCAGCACACCGGCCAGCCGGGGCAGCTGTGCCCTGACATGGGCAGCGCTCTCCTGAACGGCTTCCCACAGGCTTTTGCGTTCCAGCGTGAAGAGGGGGAGCACCAGGACCCAGAACAGGGTGAACAGGAACGCCGCACCCAGAATGAGAAGAAAAAGCACCAGATAGAGCGGCTTTGCCCGGACAAGCCCAAGGATGTACTCCGGCACAGCCAGCTGAGAGATATAGTTGTAGGTCACGAATACATCTGTAAAGGGGATGAGCAGGGCGCAGTAAAGCAGGATGGGCCAGTTTTTGGGAAGCAGGACGTGGCGGATATCCCCCAGCGACCGGACGAACAGGGAAACAGGACGCAGTGTTTCACCCCGGCGGGCCAGCGCAAACCCGTGCAGGAGGATGGAAAAGCCGTACAGGTTCCAGAACGCCGCCAGAAGGACGATGAGCACGATCCCGCCTAAAATGGTCGGTGAAGTAAAGATCTGATGCGCGTTGTTGTTGGTCAGGTAGTTCACCGGCGAGCAGCGCAGTGTCAGCGACCAGATGCCATTCATGGCGGGCAGAAACAAAAGATAGGTCAGGGCTTTGTACACCAGCACGGCTGTCAGAACGGCAGCGGAGGCCCGGTGCAGCAGGGTCAGGGCATGGTTCCGGGTGTCCTTGTAGGCCCGGCGTGCCCGCGTGAGGGAGCGGAAGAGATGCTTCAATTTGGATTCCACCTCGGTACTGGGATATGGTTCCGTCATTTTACAGTAGTATATCACAAAGCCGGGAAAAATGGAAACGACACGGATCGACAGTTTGTTCCAGAGGGCACAGGCGCTTTTCAGCGGAGCAAAAGCGTGTTACAATAGGGGCAGAGTAAAACAGACAGGGGAGGAACACCCAATGCAGATCATGGATCAATTCGGTGCAGCACCGGGGGCAGAGAGCGTCCGGATGCCCGATGGCACCGAGCGGACACTGGCGGCAGAGCACGCCGCGGCCATTCTGGTCAACGAACAGCCAGCCTTCCGGGTGGTCTGCACGCCGGAGCTGCTGCCGCAGCTGGCGCTGGGCCGCCTGCTGACCGAGGGCTGGATCAACTCTGCTGACGAGGTGGAGCGGGTAGCCGTCTGCGCGCAGGGCCTCAAAATAAGCGTTCAGCTGCGCCATCCGCTGGCGGCAGCGGAACAGGCCGGGCAGGAGGTGCCCAGCTGCTGCACCGATAACCTGACGCTGGCCAGCCCGGTACAGCTGCCGCCGCTGGCCCCGGTGCCCCAGCGGGAGATCCCCGCCGCATGGGTGGATGCGCTGGCCGATGCCATGGGGCAGGGCCTTCCGCTCTACCGTGCCACCCATGCCGTGCACAGCTGCCTGCTGCTGCGTGCGGGCAAGATCTTGTACCGGTGCGAGGATCTGGGCCGCCACAACGCGCTGGACAAGGCCGTGGGCTGCGCCCTGACAGAGGGTGTGCCGCTGGCGGAGTGTGTGCTTTTTACCAGCGGCCGGGTGCCGGTGGATATGGTGCGCAAGGCCATCCGGGCCGGTGTGCCCGCGCTGGTGAGCAAGAGTATGCCCACGGTACAGTCGCTGGAGCTGGCAGAGGAATATGGATTGAAACTGTTCATCCGGCAAAAGAAATGATTTCACCAAGAGGCAAGAGCTTTTGAGAGAAATTGCAGGGCTTTGTTTGTGCGTATACGTTGACTAACCGGTGGAAAAGATGTTATTCTTATAACGAAGAAACCGTTCCGCACTGTTGCAGCAGGTGGAACGGCTGTTTTCGTGCCCGGGAGTTCCGGGCACAGCTGAATCAAACAGGCAGGTGATACAATTGAAGCAGGCAAATCATGCGCCGCAGTCCTTGTGGCGCAGGCGGCTGCCCGGCTATGCGGCCATGGGTGCGGCAACGCTTGCCATGGCGCTTGGCCTTGGCGGGCTGATGCACAGCCGCACCACGGTGGCCGGAACGGCTCTGCCGCTGGCAGATGCCGACGCTGCCACCTATGGTGTGAGCGCGGTGTACCAGCTGGATGACACCACGTATTATGTGGTGGGCAGCAAGCAGGGCTTCCAGAGCGAGGTGCAGGCCGGTGTGACGCTGGACCGCGACGGCAATGTGCTGGATGTGAAGATCCTGGCACAGGCCGAGACCGACAGCCTGGGTGCTCAGTGTGAGAACCCGGAGTTCACGGCCCAGTACCAGGGCGCAGCTCCCTTCACGCTGGCAGGCAAGCGCTACACTGTGACCGACCCGGCCACCGGCACGGCTTTTGCTGCCGCAGGCAGCGCCGAGACCGACGCTGCTCCCGCTGAGGCCTTCGACCCCGCCGCATGGCGTGTGGGCGATACCTCCCCGGAGGCCGAGGCTACCCGGAAGATGTATGAAGCCGGGCTGACCCTCTCGGCCCTGAACGGCCAGCCGATGGACGACGCGCTCATCCCCCCGATGGACAACAGTGCTGAGGCTGTGGCACGGCGCAAGCTGTACGCGGCGTGTCTGAGCAAGAGCGCGCAGGACGGCGAGGAACAGGCAGTGCCTTATGCAGACTGGTCCGCTGAAAAGCAGGCCGAGTACAAGCTGCAGGCCGCTGATCTGACCACCCAGGGCAGTGCGGCCGACACGGTCAGCGCTGACATGACCCAGGTGGATGCGCTTTCCGGTGCAACCATTACGTCCACGGCGGTCACGGACATCGTCAACAATTCTTACTTCTATGTAACCGAGGTGCTCTGCGCAGAGTGACCTCACGGAGGAATGGAAACCTATGGCAAAAACTGATTTTCTGACGGCTGACATGACCCGCCGTCAATTTATGAAGATCTCGGGCAAGAGCCTTGCAGGACTCACCCTTTCCGCATCTATGCTGTCCCTCTTTGGCTGCTCTCAGAAGCAGGTGGACGCCGGTGCTGTGGCGACCTGGGCACTGCCCCAGGGTCTGCTGGTGGTCAATGCTGACCTGTGCACCGGCTGCCAGCGGTGCGAGATCAACTGCACCCTGACCAACGACGGTGTGTGCTCTTCCTACATCAGCCGCGTCAAGATCCAGCGCCGCCTGAATCTGGACGGCGACGGCAACGGTCTGCTGTCCGGCACCGACAACTGCTTTGTCTACTTCCCGGATACCTGCCGCCAGTGCGAGGATCCCGCCTGCGGCAATGCATGCCCCCAGAAGGCCATTGTCACCAATGAGCAGGGCATCCGCGTGGTCGATACCGACAAGTGCATCGGCTGCGGTGCCTGCGTGGAGGCCTGCCCCTGGCACATGCCCACCGTCAACCCCGAGACCGGCAAGTCCTCCAAGTGCATCGCCTGCGGTGCCTGCGTGGCGGGCTGCCCGTCCGGCGCTCTGTCCATCGTGGACTGGGATGCCGTTACCAGCGCAGCACAGGCTGCTTACAAGGATCTGTAAGGAGGAACAACAATGGCTGAAACCTATGGCTGGGCAGGCAAGATCCTGCGCGTCAACCTGACCACCGGTGAGATCACCACCCAGGACGACGCAAAATACCATAAATATATCGGCGGTATGGGCATGGCCTACCGCATCATGTACGAGGAAGCTCCCATGGAGCTGGACCCCTATGACGAGAAGGCTCTGGTCATCTTTGGTGTCGGCCCCCTGACCGGTGCCGGCGTGCCCTGCTCCGGCCGTATGAACGTGACCTTCCGTTCTACCTGGTCCAAGGGCTACTCCATCATCGATGCACACATGGGCGGCCACATCGGCTCCATGCTGAAGTATGCCGGTTATGACGGCATCGTTGTCAGCGGCATCTCCGAAAAGCCCGTCTACCTGCGCATCGAGGACGGCGAGGTCTCTCTGGAGGACGCAAGCGAGATCTGGGGCAAGGGTACCTTTGCTGCCAACAAGTGGATGGTGGAGCAGAACGGCCGTGAGTTCGAGAC
>ERZ857982.1624-NODE-1624-length-20636-cov-4.985861_pt1 | contig 20636 bp, 29 predicted proteins | sample MGYA00519955_ERZ857982 | MGnify/ENA primary metagenome ERZ857982 (study PRJEB31778, sample SAMEA3449416) | human gut metagenome | biome: human gut; feature: human-associated habitat; material: faeces | place: United Kingdom | collected 2010/2012 ... | reverse complement strand
CAACAGCGAAGAAAAATGGAACGTGAATCTAAAAAGAAGAAATAACTCAATACAAAATGAATATGAGTGAAACGAAAATCATATTAGATGCCTGTTGTGGTAGCCGAATGTTTTGGTTCGACAAGGAAAATCCTTTGACCTTGTTTGCTGACATTAGAGATGAAGAGCATACTCTTTGCGACGGTCGAAATCTGAAAGTTCATCCGGATATTGTATCTGACTTTACCGATATGCCATTCTTGGATGAATCCTTTAAGCTGGTAGTATTTGACCCTCCCCATCTTCTAAAGGTTGGCGAAAATAGTTGGTTGGCTAAGAAGTACGGCAAACTTCCTGAAGATTGGTCAAGGGTGATAAAAAAAGGAGTAGATGAATGTTTCCGGGTACTTGAAGACTACGGAGTTCTGATTTTCAAATGGAACGAGGATCAGATAACAGTCAGGGAAGTATTAGATGCCATCGAACGGAATCCATTGTTTGTCCATACTACTGGAAGACATGGTAAGACCATGTGGATGTGCTTTATGAAACTACCAATTAACGAATAACAAGAATAGATATGAGCATAAAGATAAGTAAAGAGGCGTATGAGAAACTAATTAAGGAAGATTTTGACTTTCTCAATGAACATTGTCCGGAGAGCTTGGAATTAGATCATATTAAAGCAATTATTCGCAGTTCCATCGACTGGAATTATCCGAAAAAGGCTAAGAGCATGTGCCTTAAAGATAAAACAAAGGTTTGCAATTTATGCCATGAGTGCGATGTAGACGTGCTGAATCCGAGCTATTAATTGATGTATAAAAAAGAATTGAAAGGAGAAATAATTATGCCAACAGTACTAAGAGAAACCTATCCAACAGCCAAGAAAGAGCATATATGTGAATTTTGTGCCTGCAAGATACAGCCGGGACAAAAGTATGTCCGTCAGACAAATGTTTATGATAGGACTTTGTATGATTTCGTCACACATCAAGAATGTAATGAATTAGCTCATGAATTGATGATGTACGATGATTATGATGATAGTGGGCTAGATGGAGAATCTTTTCGTTCTCAATTGTATTCATACATATATGACAAGCACATAGAGGATATTTATACTAATTGGAAGTTTAATAGATATGAGATAGTGAAAAAGGTATTGAAAGAACTTAAAAACGAATAACTATGGGATTTACAACACCTGCGTTTATTAGACGCAATACACCGGAGCTTCGGAAGAAGTTGGAGGAGTTGGGGTATGTTAAAAATTCCCCAATATGGACGGATAATTGCAGTATAATATGGGCTTATCAATATCCAGAAAAAAGATTCGATGCTCCTAATTATGTAATTGCAGACTCTTTTGATATTCCTTTTGATAAACATAGTCGCTTATGTGGGAAATTTATTGACTGCGGAACAAATGAAGAACTTTTCTTGGCAATAGCCGCATTGAGGGATGATACAAACGAAAATCAATGGTTCATAGCAGATTCACCGCTTAGCGTTTCTTATGATGATGCTGTGGGTAACGACCATTATTTCACAGAACCCAAAGGCAGTATGTTCTTTTGGGATGAAAATTGGAATCATGCCACTATTATTTCAGGAAGTTACCACAAGGCTACTGTAGAAGAGCTAATCGAACACTTTAAAGAAAAGGAGGTGAATCATGAATAGCGTACAGACACAAACCTTTTCTATCAGAGGGAATGATGATGCTATGGCATATATTGATTTTTGTGATGGAGATTTATGTGTTTCTGTTGTGGTAGATGGCAAACAGGCAGATTTTCACTTTGAGCCTGTTACTTTGAAGATGTTTGCCTATGCTTATAAGTTGCATTGTGAAGAATTAAAAAAGGAGGAATAAAATGAATCGTACAATAAAATTCAGAGGGCAGATATTAAATTCCGTAAAGGATGATAAAGGAAATGTCGTTACAGAGTGGAAATCTTGGATATATGGAGATTTGCTTCATCGTTCTAATGGCGTTTTACACATTCTTACTTTAAACGAAAAAAAAGCATGTTATGAGAATAATACTATAGACCCAGAAACTTTAGGTCAATTCACCGGGCTACTTGACAAGGACGGAAAAGAAATCTATGAAGGGGATATAATCAGCGTAAACGGTAAATATCCCAAATTAGTGAAGTATATAGATGATTATGCTTGTTTTTGTTTAGCCAATATAGAAGATCTAGACGAAAAAATGGACACAGGTTATTGGCATCAAGTATCTCCCGGTTGGTGGAATTCATCAAAGCGGGAAATTCGAGTAATAGGCAACATCTACGATCACCCAGATTTAATCAAGGAGGAAGATAAATGAAAGAAGAAATTATAACATTAGAAACAGTGAAGCTACTTAATGCTATACTACCTTATCGAGATTTTTATCAACCATCACAATCATTGGTGCAAAAATGGCTACGTGAAACGAAGAACCTACATATTTCCATCATTAGAAACGCTTGCGGTTATGGCTATGATATATGCAAGGCTGACAATGGAACTTATATAGCCGATGGAATGTATAAAGGTCCTAACGATGGTGGTCAGTGGGACACCTATGAAGAAGCATTGGAAGCTGGAATACAGGAAGCAATTGGACTAATATAAAATACAAAATTATGAAACCATTTGATTTAGAAAAAGCAAAAGCAGGTGCATCTGTATGCACAAGAGACGGATCTAAAGCTAGAATTGTATGTTTTGACGCAAGTAACAAAAGATTTCCTCTTGTTGCTCTAATTAAAGACTTTAACAATAGCGATGAATATCCTGTTCTTTATACTAAAGAGGGAAGATTTTTTGATGGAGAAAAAGACAATCCTGAAGATTTATGCATGAAGGATGGATAAATATATATGAAGCATTGAAATAAAAAAGTTTTGGAGCGGTTTACAACTCAAAAGAAGCAGCCATGCGTATGAAAGTTAATGAAAAAGATATTACATACATAACTACAGTTAGAGTAGAATGGGAGGAATAATCATGAAGAAAATAATGTTTAACGATAAATTTGGCTTAACCCAATCCGTATTAGATGGTCGGAAGACTATGACTAGAAGGATTTGTAAATACGATAGACCTGATGAAAGTTGGGATATTGTATTTCCCGTTTTTGAATCTAAAGATTATGATAGCGAAGGGAACCTAATATCTCCTTTATATGGTGCATTTGGGTGGAAAAACAAAGAAGGAGATTTTACAGGCTGGAATAATCCCCTTTATAAGGTTGGCGAAGTGGTCGCAATTGCACAAAGCTACAAGGATTCAGGCTATGATCCTGACTCACTAGACAGACATCCGAAAGATTTGAGTATTCGTGGTCTTATGAAGGATTCTTCCGGATGGAATAACAAAATGTTCGTTAAGTCGTATGCTTGTAAGCATCACATAAAGATAACCAATGTAAAAATAGAGCGTTTGCAGGATATATCCGATGAAGATTGCTTGAAAGAGGGAATTGTTAAGCAAGAGGTAATATCTGATGAATCCCCTTTTCTTTATGCTTATGATGCTTTTTTGGACGGAGATAATAAATACTTTGCTTCTCGCTGGTTTAGGAGCCCCAAAGAAGCCTTTGCTGTCCTGATAGACAAAGTTTCCGGCAAAGGCACATGGGAGTCCAATCCTTTTGTATTTGCTTACGAGTTTGTGTTATTTGACTAAGGGAGGAATAACAATGAAAGATCATCAATTTGAAGAAATAGTATTTTGGCTATCAATTATTGCTTTTTTACTTGCTTATCACTCGGGTATAGTATGGTTATATAGTATTCTTTTTGTGATAAGTATGATAAATTTTATATCTGCGATAACACTTGCTTGGAAATACGTAAAAAAGAGAAAGAAGGAGGAAGAGCCATGCCAATAAGCGAAGTATACAATATGGATTGCATGGAATACATGATGCGTAAATTGAAATAAAACAGCATACTTATGAGTGAAGTAATAGTATTTAAAATAATTCTTTTACATCTTGTCGCCGGGATGATTGTCTGTCTTTTAGGCATGATGAGGGTAGGTGATACAATCATTCAGAAATGTTTGAGAGGTATTATTGGGATGGTAATAATATCTATGATAACTTCATTAGGATATGTACTAATTAACGTATAGCAATGAAGAAATGAAGCTAAGAATAGAAATGAAGCTAAAAGATATAGTAAGCCAGTTGGCTAACCGAATGAATCAGCCGCATGTGATTGAGGTTTATCTTCGACAAGTATATGCGAAAGGTTTTGTATAGGGAACCAAGCAATCTCCTTGGATCAGTGTAAAAGATAGGGTTCCTATCCCTATTATAGAAGCAATAGATGGTAATGAATATGGTAGTATAGATGTGCTAGGAGCAATTCAAAACTCATATGGTGACTATGATTATTACATCTGCCGGTATTGGGGGTATAACAAAGAATATAGATGGGAAAATGGAATAACCCCTGATTATTGGATGCCGATACCGAAGTTTAACTAATAAAAATTCTAATGAATAAAGCAAGTTATTAACCCTTTAAATGATACAGCCAAAACATTATCAGTATTACAGCCCGGTCCATTTCGGGCGATATGTTTTTTAGAAAATGATTAAATGAGATGAGGCTATAAAATACTAATATGGAATATAAAAAACGCATTTCTATTCGGTTGGATGAACGTAGTGCAATGCTTTTGAATGAACTTTCAAAAATAACACGAACTAGTACATCAATTATCATTCGAGGAATGGTAAACCGTAGTATTGAGGAATTGATAGATAAATCAGGTAACTGGAAGATACCGAATGAGAAGGATAAAGAAGGGAAAGGTTAATGATAAAGTTATGGCTATGATCGCAAGCAATTACAAGCAGCTAAAACAACTGTGTGCCGATCATAGCCACGGACTTTATTGTTCTAAAGACAATGAAGATATTTTCCAAGATACAGTATTGTTTGTATCTCTTGATGAAAAAGCCTCATCTCTTTCAACTGACAAAGAATTGATAGATCATTTCTGTTATCGCTTCCGAATGATAGAGTATCAAGCTATCAATGATAATAAACTATTAAAAGAAATACCTTATGCCGACTATTTACAAGCCCCAAAAACAACAGAAGAGGAATGATAACTATTACGATGCAGAACGGAGGAAAGTATATAATTCCGATCGTTGGCGTCGGTTACGTGCATGGAAATTTGCATGTAATCCCCTTTGTGAAATGTGTTTGAAAGAAAATAAAACAACTCCAGCCGAAGATATCCACCACATATCTTCATTTATGAGTACGGATGATCCGGTACAACGTAATCAATTGGCGTATGACTACGACAACCTGATGAGCTTGTGCAAAAAATGTCATCAGGTGGTGCATAATAAAAAAGGGAGTAGAACATAGCTACTCCCTAAATGCCTTTGCACGGTTCACAAGCAAAGGCGGTGTCAGATAACAGTTGTATTAACTAACTGAAAGTGAACCTATTTTGTTACCAATATCTTTTAAGGCACGATTAAATATTTCAAGCTCTTTCTCATTAAGAGTATATACATGCCCTCTAACCTTATATCCGTTAATACGTTGATACAACCACGCACGGCTCTTGCCAAAATAGTTCTTGGCAATATATGACACAGGGATTAAATCTATAATATCATTCATCTGTTCCCGTATATTGAGACGACTACTAATACTCTCAACGTTATTAGCTATTGTGTCCAGAGTTTTATCCAGATGTTTTCTAATAGCTTCTCTTTCTTCTGGCTTGGTGTACAAAGCCTTCATCTCGTACAAGTGTGCATCAAGTTCATCCCCATGCAAACTATCCATCTTCAACAAATCTTCTTCTAATGTTCTCATATCGTTGTTAGAGCTATGCCCCTCCGAAGAGGGGCGATTACTACTTCTTTAATTTCTCTTTTCTTTCAAGGAGTTCTGATATCCTTTCGAGTATCGCATCGGTACGGGCTTCATCATCTTCTTTTCCTATTTCCAATATAAGTACCTTGCGTTTCCATTCTCTTAGATTCTGTTTCTCCTTTTCAATTTCGAACTCAATCCGTTCAAGTTCATTCAGTTCTTTCATACTTTGTTTTAAAGGGTTAATACTTTGTTTATCTGACACTACAAAGATACATAATCTTTTGTATATGTACAAGCGTTTAGGGCAATATTTATACATAAATCAAACAAATAGGGATTTCCCTACGAATTCAATGCGGAATTATTAATTTTAAGTTAATTTTAACTATTAATTCGTAAAAAGGGGGTATGGGGTCAAATTTTGAGCAAATGAGCCTTCCAAACCTCGCCCTACCTTAGTTCACACACACGGCATTTTTTGAAAAAAGCCAAACTGTTTCGTTTTGTTAAAAGCCACATTTTTGTCTGACAATCGTATGGTTTTATAGTAAAACGAGTCAAAATCATGGAAAAAAAGAAGAAAATCAGCTTTAAACTACCTGAAACGATCAAGCATAAAGAAGCCCGAAAGATTATATCGGACCTTGTGAAGCAATTGAATGATAGAGGTATGCTGGAAATTGCCGATATTCCCCAGCTGCACCGGATGGCCACGGCTTATGATGCTTATCTGGAATGCGTTGAAGTTTTGGCGCGGGATGGAATGACGATGGAGAATCTAAAAGGCGAATGGGTGAAACGTCCGGAGGCGAATTTGCTTAAAGAGAACTGGAGCCAATACCTGGAACTGGCAAAAGAATATGGATTGACTGCTAAAAGTAAGGGGCAAATCAAAGCCATGAACGCAGGAGATAATGAAGAATCCCCACTTGAGACGTATCTGAAAGGCAAGAAAGAAACTCGTTAATGCAGACAAAGACTTACTATAAATACGCTCAAGACGTTATAGGCGGGAAAGTCGTATCCGGTAAGTTTATTCAGCTTGCTGCTGAACGTTTTTTTTCCATGATGGAGGATGATCGATACGAATTCAAAGAGGTAAAAGCAGATGAAGTTATAGAATTCTTTTCCATTCTTCGACATTTCACCGGACGCCATGCCGGAAAGCAGTTCATCTTACAACCATGGCAACAATTTGTAATAGCGGCTATCTATGGGTTCTATATCAAAGAGACAGATGAACGCCTTGTGAAGTATGTCTACATAGAGATTGCACGAAAGAATGGGAAAACAGCTTTTGCAGCCGGATTATCATTGTATCATCTAATTGCTGACGGAGAAATGGACGCAGAAGTGGATCTGGCAGCTAACTCTAAAGAACAGGCTAAAATCGCATTCAAGTTCTGCTCTCAATTCGCAAAAGGGATTGATCCGAAAGGAAAAGATCTTGTTTCCTATCGTGATAAGGTCAAATTTGAAAAGATGTTATCTCTTTTACAGGTCTTTGCCGCAGATGATTCAAAGTTAGACGGTTTTAATGCTTCGATGTATTTGATTGATGAGTATCACGCTGCAAAGAATACAGGTCTAAAAGACGTACTCCAGTCCTCACAGGGTATGCGTGATAATCCGATGGCGGTTATTATCACTACGGCCGGATTTGATAAATTAGGTCCATGTTACCAATACCGTGAAATGTGTACGGAAGTATTGTCTGGGCTAAAAGAAAATGATGCACTCTTTGCTGCTATCTTTTCTCCTGATGAGGGAGATGATTGGAAGGATCCGGAAACTTGGCAGAAGAGTAACCCCAATCTAGGAGTTACGGTCAAACCTCAATATTTGCAGACACAAGTCCAATCAGCAGTTAATGCTCCATCGGAAGAAGTCGGCATTAAAACAAAGAATTTCAATATCTGGTGTGACTCGGAAACCGTATGGATACCGGACCATTATATTTTGCAGGCTTCCGCTAATCTTGACTTTGAACAGTTCCGGGATATGGATTGCTATGCCGGTATTGACTTGTCAAGTACCAGCGACCTTACCTGTGTTAATTTTATGTTTCCCACATCGGATAAGTACTATTTCAAAACACTCTATTACCTGCCGGAAGCCGCCTTACAGGAAAAGCGGTTTAAAGATTTATACGGAGAATGGCGAAGACAAGGACATATAACCATCACACCCGGTAATGTGACCGATTACGATTATATCCTGAATGACATAATGAGTATCCGGGAAATAGTATTCATTCAAAAAATCGCTTACGACTCCTGGAACTCCACTCAATTTGTCATTAACGCAGAGGAAAAAGGGCTACCGATGGAGCCATACGGTCAGAATCTCGGAAATTTCAACCGCCCGACAAAGGAGATGGAACGTTTGATTCTCTCCGGTAAAGCCGTTATCGACAATAATGTAATTAACCGGCATTGTTTCCGCAATGTCGTTATGGCAAGGGACAGGAACGGCAATACAAAACCGTCAAAACAGTTTGAAGAGAAAAAAATAGATGGTGTGATCGCCAAACTGGAAGCACTTGGAATATATCTCGTTTCTCCTCGTTATGGAGAATTTTATTAATTGTCTGACAACTTTTTGGTTAGTAGAAAAAGTATATATGAAATTTTTAGGATTTGAAATACGAAAAGCGAGTAAACAGGAAACGTCGCAGGTTACAGCCTGGAGTTTTAATGGTTCCCGTCCCATGTTTACCAGCAGAAGTAAACCAATGCTGCTGTCTACTGTTTACCGCTGTGTTGATCTTATCTCGGACAGTGTAGCCGTGCTTCCGCTGAAAACCTATCATTTAGATGCAGATGGATTTAAAGCCGAGGCTAAATCTCATCCGGCATACTACATGCTCAATATGGAGCCTAATGAAGATATGACCCGGTATGTTTTCTTCAAAACTCTTATGGCTTCCGTACTGCTAACCGGTAACGGCTACGCATACATTGAACGCGATAGTAAAATGAATGCTGCACAGCTCATTTATTTGCCATCCAGCCAGGTGACGATAACTTGGGTCTCTGACCGTTCGGGGATTATGCGTAAACGGTATCAGGTAGTAGGTTTTAGAGAACTTGTAGATCCGCGAGACATGATCCATGTGCTCAATTTCTCTTATGACGGCATTATTGGTGTGTCTACACTCGAACATGCGCGCCAATCTCTTGGGATTGCAACCAGTACAGAAGAGCACGCAGAAGGTTTTTTCAAGAGCGGTGCAAGTGTTGCAGGTATACTGACGGTTGAAGCGGCTCGACTGGATAAAGACAAAAAGGATCAGATATACCAGACATGGGAAGAACGTACAAATCCTGTAACCGGACATCCGAATGGTATTGCTGTACTGGAAGGGAATATGAAGTATCAGCCAATTTCTATCAGTCCCAAAGATAGCCAGTTTATTGAAAGCAGACAGTTTAACGTTGTGGACCTCTGTCGGTTCTTCTCTGTATCTCCAGTCAAAGCTTTCGATCTCTCAAAATCCAGTTATTCGACTGTAGAAGCTACCCAACTTCAATATTTAACAGATACAGCCCTCGCAGTTATTACGAAAATAGAGCTAGAAATAAACCGCAAAGTCTTTCTACCATCTGAACGGGGAAGATTTATATCTGAATTCGATACTTCCGCTATTCTAAGAACCGATAAAAGTGCACAGGCTGCATTTTGGAAGGATTTGGCTACAGTAGGAGCGGCTACACCCAACGAAGTTCGAAGAGAGAATAATATGCCTAGAATAGAGAATGGAGATAAGGCTTTTGTACAAGTGAATGTACAGACATTGGATAATGCCGTGAAAGAAAAAGTGGATGAACCGCAAAATAATCCCGATTTGTCAGACAAAAATTTGGTTAGTTAGTAAAAGTACAGTTATGGACGAAAAAAGAGAAATTAGAAATACTTCATTCCAGGTGCAATTGACCGGAGATACGGAGGAAAAGAGAACTGTAGAAGGCTACGCACTGCTATTCAATACACCATCTGACGGGCTTCCATTTGAGGAAGTTATAGAGCGTGGGGCTTTAGACGGAGTTATTGAGAAAAGCGATGTATTTGCATTACTGAATCACAATCAGACCCGTGGTATTCTTGCAAGAAGCAAAGAAGGGACCGGATCATTATTTCTGTCCGTGGATGACAAGGGATTGAAATATCGATTCGAGGCACCGAAAACAGCACTCGGAGAAGAATTACTGGAAAACCTTCGTCGCGGAGAGATAGACCAGAGTTCTTTTTGTTTCGATGTTGAAAAAGACACTTGGGAAAAGAAAAATGACGGAACCTGGAAACGTACAGTTCATAAAATTGGCAATTTGTACGATGCTTCACCGGTGTATAATGCGGCATACAGCAAAACGTCCGTGTGTTTGCGTGGTAAAGAGCAAGTCGAAGAAGAACTTCGTAAGAAAGAGCAGACAGTCCCTGAAGAATATTACCAAAGCATAGAGAAATCACTAAATTTATAAATTTATGGCAAAAGAAAAAAGTATTACAGAGTTAAAGGACGAAAGAAATCAACTGATTGCTCGTTCTAAAGAGATTATTAATGGCGCAAAGACTGAAAAACGTCAGTTCAAACCGGAAGAAGCCGAAGAACTGGGAACAAACCAGCAGCGCAGAGCAGAAATTGATCTTGAGATCGAAGAACACGAGGTTATGAATCGTCAGCAAGGAAAGAGGCATCAGCCAATAGCAAATGAAAGGTTCTCATTACGTAGAGCCATTGCAAATATGGTGGACGGAGCTCAACAGAACGAGTCTGACGCAAGTGTTATTGATGCAGCTACCACACTACATAACACATCAGGAGCACAAATGGCGGATAAGCGCAGTATTGTAGTTCCTGTAAATTTAGAGAGCCGTGCAGCATTTACAGCTGCTACCGAAGCCGCTACTGGCGTTATCATCGATGAAGAACAACAGGAAATGCTGCTTCCATTGCAATCGGCACTAGTGTTGGCCCGTGCAGGAGCTCGTTTTATGACAGGTCTGCAGGGTAATATCTATTGGCCGCAGTTTTCAGGGGCTAATGTGTTTTGGGAAGGAGAAAATGAAGAGGCAAAAGACGGAGCCGGAAAATTCTCCAAAGGGGATGTGTTCAAGCCGCTCCGATTGACAGCATATGTGGATATCTCTAAGCAGTTGCTTGTGCAGGAGAACGCTTCTGTTGAAGCCTATATTCGCCAAGCTATTGCTGTAGCCATCGCACAGAAGATAGAGCAAACGGCATTTAGCAAAACTAAGGGCGTAGAAAATACTCCCGATGGTATGTTCCACACCCTTAGTAATACTGTAAAAGGGGATATCAACTGGGCGCAGATCGTTGCAATGGAGACGAGTGCAGATACGCAGAACGCTTTGTTTGGCAACCTTGCATATATCTTGCATCCGTCACTCATTGGTAAGGCTAAGACAAAAGTGAAAGATGCATCAGGGGCTGGAGGTTTCATCTTTGCAGGCAATGGGGACGGGCAATTGAATGGCTATAAGGCTTTGCGTACGAATAACTTGCCAAAAGAGTTGGGAGAGGGTAATGATGAATTCGGAGCGGTGTTCGGTAACTGGTCTGATTATTTCTTAGGCCAGTGGGGTGGTATTGAATTGTTAGTTGATCCTTATACACAGGCTCTCAAAGGTACTGTAAGACTCATTACCAATTCTTATTGGAACATGGGCTTTATTCGTAAAGAGTCATTCTGTGTCGCATCGATGAAGTAATATGACATACGTGACCTTAGATATGGCAAAAAGGCACTTGAATATAGAGCCCTCATATACGGATGAAGATTCGTATATAGAGGCTCTTATTAAAGTAGTCGAGGAGAAGACTGCAAAGGAACTTTGCGTATCCGTGGAAGAACTTGCTACCATTGATGGCGGTAAGAATATTCCTACGCCACTGGTTCAGGCGATGTTGCTGTGTCTTGGTGCCTATTATGCAAATCGGGAAAATACCGCTTATGCCACTCTAAAGGAAATTCCCCATGGAGCGAAATACTTAGTTGATCTTTATAGAGACTATTCAAAATGAGAGCAGGATTATTACGTGAAACACTTGTATTCAAATCCCCAATTGAGACACAAAGCCCTACAGGTGCAGTGAAGAAGGAGTATAAAGAAGTATTCCAATGCCGGGCATGCAGAAAGAAAATGTCTCTTATCGCAGATCGGGATGGAGTTAGTGCGATGGAGCAATTTATCGGGCATACACTCGTTTTCCAAGTGCGTAATTATCCGGCTATCAAAGAGAATCTTCATGTTGTTTACAACGGTAACGAGTATAATCTCAAAATGGTTAATCCTCAAATGAACGATAACAGTCTGCTATTAACTCTTGAAAAAATTGATACATGATTGAGGTTAAACAAATAGACCGGGAAAACATTCAGTACCTCGTAGACAATTTAGAGGACTTTGAAAAGGACAAGGCTATTAGAAGCGGGCTTCGATCTGCTGTCAATGTTTTCAGAGTTAAAGGTAGGGCTAACCTCCGGTCCCGTCTTCTTCATCGTGGTAAACAGACCAACCACCTGATGAACTCGTTTACGAACCGGGTTAAACGGAACAAACTTGGAGCACTTGCGGGCTTTGATCGTCCGGGTGGTAATCATTCTCACTTGGTAGATTCCGGAACGAAAGTCCGAACGACTAAAAGCGGAGCAAATCGAGGTATTATGCCGGCTAATCGTTTTTGGTCAGATGCAAAAGTGAGTGAAGAGAGTAAGGCCATGAGTGCACTCTATCAAGGTGTTCAAAAAGCCGTTCAACGAATAAATAACAGAAGCTAATGAATAAACTGGCGATTACAACCGAGATTAGAAATATTTTACTCGATTCAGGAGATATCACCTCTCTGATAGGAAAGAAAATATTTCCTGTTGTTGCCCCAATGAAGACAGAGGGTGACTTCATCATATATCAGCGTGATGGTTACAAACAAGAATATACTAAAATGGGCGTTGCCCGGCAAATTCCTACTGTATTCGTAAACGCTGTTAGTGATGATTATGATCGTAGCTTAGAACTAGCTTCTCTTATATATGAGGCTTTAGAAGGTGACTTCTCTAATCCGGATATGACAATACACCTGGAAGATTCCACGGAAGATTATTCAGAGGGGAAATACTTTCAGGTGCTTCAATTTTCAGTAGAGTAAAAAATGAAACGTAAAACTAAAATTTTAAATAGTATGGCAGCAGTTAAACATGATTCAAGTAAAGACCTCGTAAGAGGTCAGTTATTCCTTTTCCTTGGTGAAAATCCGGTAGCGTTCGCATCCAGTTGTTCTTTGGAAGTGTCAGTTGAAGAAATTGATATCTCCAATAAAATGTGCGGCGATTGGGCGGCGTCGTTACCTGGAAAAAAGAGTTTCACCATCAGTAGCGAATCATTGCTTACCCGGTTACAAGGAGCAACCAGTTATGACGAACTACTGAAACATGTAGATACTGGTGAAACATTCCAGTTCGTAGTCGGTGAGTCAACTATCACCGATAAAACTAACGTTGGTGGCAGCTTCGCAATTGATACTACCAAACCGAATTATAAAGGTGAGATTATGCTTACCTCTTTGTCTTTAAAGAGTGATAATGGGCAAATTGCAACGTGTTCCGCATCTTTTAAAGGTGTTGGTGCCTTGCAAAAGGTTGAAGCCGTTCCTGCAGGGGAATAAGCATAAAAAGTAATAAACGTGAAGGCGGTCAGATGATGGCCGCCTTTTTTAATTAGAACAACTATGAGTTTATTCATCACAATCATAATAATCGTATTTACCCTAGTTACAGTAGTTGCAATTATTGATAGTAAATGCTGCCGCCCGGGTCCTCCAACAGTGGTAAATAGCCCTGCACCGAGGAAAAGATTTCGTTTTGATCCGAAAGTAAAACTGAATATTCAATCAATAATCAGATGGGAACAGCTTCGGGGAAAATCATTCTCCTTAATGGATTATGCCGATAAGGATGATGTAGATGCATTACTTTACACAACTACAGTATGCAACAATGAAGGCAAGATGTATACGTTTGAAGTATTCCGGCACACCCTATCAAACGAAAAGATAACTCGTGAAATGGTTATGGCTTTGGAGCGAGAAACAGCAGTTCTCGCTCAATTTCAAAAAAAGCAAAAAGAGGATGACATAGCAAATCACGACGTCACACCTGGGATGATTGGTGAATTGGTTGCGACACTTATCATGGCTGGACTTGATGCGCATTATGCTCTGGAAGAAATGGAACTATGTGATCTTCCAATATACATAGATGCCTACGAACGGAGAAAAAAGGAGCAGATGGAGAGTGATAGGCTATGGACCTACTATAAAATCCTTCCACATATTGACGCAAGTAAGTTAAAGAATGGTGCTAGAGACCTGATAACATTTCCTTGGGAAGAGATGGAGGATATGAAAGAAGCGGAAAGAGCATTGGCGGAAGATGCGGACATTTTCGAGTTATTTATGAATAATGGAATAAACACCTAAGAACAAAGATGTTATGGCAGGTAAATTAAGTTTTAGTATAGCAATAAATCTCTTGACAGAGAACTTCAAGAGAGGATCAAATCAAGTGAAAGCTGCATTTAGATCAATGCAAATGCAGCTTCTTACTTTTGCTGCAGCCTTGGGAGCCGGTGGCTTAGGTTTGAGTAATTTTGTCTCACGGCTCATAGAAGTAGCCCGTGAAACTAATAGAGTGACTACCGCACTAAAGAATGTGTCCGGTACTATGTCACGGTATGCGGATAACCAAAGGTATTTGTTGGATCTGGCAAAGAAGTACGGGCTGGAGATTAATGCTCTGACTGCAAACTATGCGAAATTCACGGCAGCTGCTTCTATTTCCGGTATGTCCATGATGAACCAGCGTAAAGTATTCGAATCCGTTTCCCGTGCATGTACAGCCTTTGGGATGAGCGCAGACGATAGTAACGGTGTAATGCTTGCACTCTCCCAAATGATGAGTAAAGGTAAGATTAGTTCCGAGGAATTACGCCTACAGATGGGTGAACGTCTTCCGGTAGCATTACAGGCTATGGCAAAAGCCGCTGGTGTCTCTGTTGGTGGACTTGACAAATTAATGAAGCAAGGTAAGCTAATGAGCGCAGATGTACTTCCTAAGTTTGCAGAAGCACTCAACGAGATGATTCCTAACGTTGATACTGATAACTTGGAAACATCCGTAAATCGCCTGAAAAATGCATTTACAGATTTTACTAATAACACAGGAATACAGGATCTTTACAAACAGATTGTTGATGGAACTACAAAAGCTGTTCAGTATGTACAGAAGAACTTGAAAACTTTACTTACGTGGATTGTATCTGCTGTTTCTGGTTATATTGGAGGTAAGGTATTTGGTTATATAACTGCTGAATTTGCCAAAATGCAAAGGGCGGCATTAGTTGCCGCTAAAAAGATGGCCAAGGAAGCGGGACAAGCATTCGATGAAGCTGGATTCAGAGCAAATCGTTTTTATAATTCGGCTGTTGCGGGTGCCGCAAAGCTTAATATAGCTTTGAAGTCTGCTGTAAAATCGTTGGCTCCAATGATGATAATCGCTGGCATTACACAGATAATTCAAGTTATTAGCGCATGGAGAGATAGACAGAAAGAAGTTAATGAAAAATATCAGGAATATCAGAAAGGTGCTCAAAAGGCAGGTGCTGGAAATTATGCAGAGGTTATAAAGCTTACTCAATTAAGAAATATAATAAACGACACAAATAACTCATATAAAACTCGCGTCGGTGCTCTAAACCAGCTGAATACACTTCTTGGAACAGCATTCTCTATCGACAGTAAAACATTAAAAGTTAATGGCGATATCAATAAGGCTATACAGCAACGTGTAGCATTAATGAGAAATACAGCTTTAGCGGATTACTATACAAATCAATATACGCAATCATTGCAAGAACGCAAAGAACTGACAAAACAGAAACATGAAATTGTAGATAAATATAATAAGAGACATCCCCAAAGCCCCATAGATGTAAACTCGACATCATATGATTATGATTCTTTTGTCAAAACGTCAAAAGATATATTGCCGTTTAAAGAGCTTGAACTTATAACTAAAGATTTAAACAATACTAATAAAATTTTAGTTGATGCAGATAAAAACTCAAAAGCATATGCTGCTTTAGTCGCTAAGGAGGAAATAAAAAATACTCCTATCACTGATCCCGATGATAGCAAAAAGAAAAAAACTCCTCTACAAAAAGAGCAGGAATCTTTCAATAAACAATTCGAAGAATTAAAAGCCGAACTAGAAATAGGAAAGATTACTCAAGCTGAATATAACAAGAATCTTGGTGAATTGAACATTAAGATGTATGCTCAAGCTAAAGGAACAGGTAATAAAAAAGTGCTAGAAAGTGAATATTTGAAAGCTAGAAAACAAGCTGCAGAAAAGGCAATCAAAGATCAAGATAAAAATACTGCTCTCGTTGAATTTGAAAAGGTTCAGAAAGACTATAACACAAAGGTCGAAGAGGCCCGTGCACAGCAGGCCAAAGGTTTAATGTCTCAAAAGGATTTAAACAGTAATATTGCATCCCTTTCGATCGAAGCTGCCAAATCCGCTGCCGGTATCAAAGGTATCGGAGATGAGGCTGATGTATTTATCTCCGCTATTCAGTTAAAAGCCAAGCTCCTTTCTAAGAGGACAAAAGAACAAAAATATGATGCAACATTCGATTACAAAAAGACTAAGCCAGAGATTCTAAGTGACAAACTCAATATTGCTAAAAAATGGCGGGATGATGCAAAAGAGGAAGCAAAGGTATTGGGGGCAGAAATGACCGAAGAACTTAATAAGGCAATGACCAAGGTCACTTCATTAGATGAAGCTTTGAAATTAGCACAGGTAAAAGAGGATATCAAGAATTTCAATAAAGAGCTTAATGAATCATTGTATTCTGGCGTTAAAGACATTGCAAGCAGTTCAGACCGTATTGTTAGTGCGTTCAGTAACCTTCGCGATGTAATGAATGACGTAGATGCATCCGGATGGGAGAGAATTATGGCTATCTGGAACGCAATGACAAATGTAGTAGACACTTTCTTATCTATCATTAAGATGATTGAGAGTCTGACAGAAATCACCAATAAACTCACACAGGCAAAAGAGCAGGAGGCTAAAATGACTGGTGTAGCCACTGCTTCAAAAGTAACAGAAGCTGCTGTTGATACGACTGTCACAGGTGTAAAAGTTGCAAATTCGGAAATTAAAAAAACTGCAGATACTTCAGAGGCTGCCACAGCAGTAACTACAGCAACGAAGGAAGTGGCTGCCAATACTGCAAAGGGAGTAAGTGCAGCTGGATCTAGTGCTGCAAGTTTACCATTCCCAGCAAACATTATTGCCATTGGTGCAGCAATAGCTGCTGCAGTCGCGTTGTTTGCTTCTATTCCTAAATTTGCTACAGGAGGCGTTATAACCGGTGGTCCCACTTCTGGAGATAAAATACTAGCCCGTGTCAATGCCGGCGAAATGATTTTAAACCGAGGGCAGCAGTCACGACTATTTGAAGCTATCAATTCCGGAAAGTTGGGAGGAAGTGGAAATATGTCCTCCACCGTAACTACTAGAGTTCGGGCTAAAGACCTTATTCTTACGATTAATAATGAACTTAAATCACAAGGGAAGAAACCAATATCATGAGTTACGCACTTATATATACAGTACCATTCGCCACACTGGACAATGTTCCATGTGTGGTAGAAATCGAAAAAGAAGGCTATACAGGTAAATCAAAAGAGTTAACTCCTGCTGGAGATTCTCCTTTTACAGTTGATATAGAGGATGAAGAATTTCTTTATACTCCTACCAGATTTAGTTCAGCAACGATCCGGGTTGTTGGCAGTGATTATTTGCAGAATTTATTTTCTACAGGTTATCAAATGTATCGGGTGACCTTGAAAGTAGATGGCTTAGTTACTTGGTGTGGATTCATAAAGCCAGAGCTTTATACACAAGATTATACCCTGAAGACATTTAATCTTGATCTGGAGTGCATAAGTGCCATGTCCACTCTCGAGTTTATTGATTACAAACAAATAGGGGAGAGCCGCACATTTGTGTCTTTTTGGGACTTGATAAAAAAATGTATTACTTCGGCTTCTGCTCAATACAACGCCATATATTTCCCACATGTATATGCGAAAGATACAGAAAGTTATGCAGAAGGAACTAATGTACTGGAAAATATGACAGTAAGTGAACAGAATTTCTTTGATGAAGATGATAAAGCAATGACTTTGAAAGAGGTGTTAGAGGAGATCTGTAAGTTCCTTAATTGGACCTGTGTTGATTGGAAAGGCGAGCTATATTTCATCGATATAGACCATATCGGAGAGTTCTATAAATACGATCCAATAACGTTTAAGAAAAATGGAACTGTTTCCCCGACTTTGCTTAACATACAAAATGTTGGTTTTGCTGGATCGGATCACGCATTAGATATTTTGCCGGGCTATAATAAAGTAACTGTTAAATGTAGTAATTATCCCATAGAGGAAATTAAAATTACCGAAGATTTTGATAAACTAAAGTTATTGTCAAATATTGGAGAAGTATCTACTAATCTAGGCAACGGTAATACAAGACATACGCAGAGAGAGGTGTTATATCCTAACATTTTAACGATGCATCAATTTACCTACAAAAATGGTGTTTTGTCTCCTGTTACAGACTTGTCCATTTATAAAAACAAGAGTAATGCTGCCGAATTGCTGGGGGCTATTCCATTAAGATACGCCTCTTATGAATCAGGGCTAAAGACACCAACTACGCAATCATACAATTATGAGTGCGCAATACAAGTCCGGCAACGTTGTGGCACGAAATATGATCCGATTAATGATATAACTCCTAATTCCGTCTTTAATGATTCGACTGTAGTTATCAGTGCAAAGAATGAAGCTTTATTTTTTGGAAAAGGTGGTGCACTTTCTCTCAACATGAGTATCAAGGTTTTGCAGAAGGATAAATATGATTCCCCTTTTGGGGGTGGAATAGTTCCATCCGAGGGCGGAATTACCTATTTAAAAGATATGGTTAAGGTTGGGATAAGAATCGGCGATAAATATGTTTCGAAAGATGATTACGGACGATTTACGTGGAGTGACACCCCGGCGACTATGTCTATAAGTTTGGATCAATCTAATGTGGAAAATGCTGATGGTAAAATGGGAACGGGGTTTGTTCCATTGTATAAAACATACGGAGTACTCGGCAAGTATTCCGATGCAGACGGAGTTGTAATTAATATTCCGACAAATATATACGGTACACTTGAGTTGTCAATCTACGCACCGACATTAACGGAAAGAGAGGGACAAGTTCCATACGGGTATTTAATAAAAGACCTCAAACTAAAATACTGTTCTCCAATAGATATAAACGATAACGAAAATTCAGACCGTACTTATGAGAATGTAGTTAATGAGAATTATATCAATGAACTTGATGAAATAGAATTCAAAATATCCAGTTATAATAACGATGGAGCGTGCCACAGTAAGGTTATTTGGGATGATGACTATCTGACCGATAACTTATACTTGGCTATTGAAGGAACAACTGTTCGCCCGGAAGAACAACTCATACGAAGAATAATTAAACGGTATAGTGCCCCCCGCATTAAACTAACACAGGTAATAAAACATACATCCGATTTAACCCCTCTATCCCGTTTGTCTGACAATTATATGGTTAATAAAAGATTTATCAATGTCGGAGGTACAATCGACTATAAGATGAATCGGTTTGAATGTATAATGATAGAAGTATGAGTGATCAGATATTAATAAAGTCCAAAGCAATTCCATCTAATCCCCGGTCAAAGAATTATCCAGCTGGGGCTACTGTTGTACGCTCTGGTAACGGAGGCGGAAGTACAGTAATAACAGGAAGCGGGGGGACTAATATCGATATCATAAAGGTTGATGATATGAGATCGTTAACCGATAAAAATGTTCTTTCATCACTTCGAGTTCTTGCTGAAATTCTATCACGGATAATAAAGAGTGATGAGGTAACGGAACTTTCAGATAGCAATGTTCTCTCGTCACTCCGAATAAACAAAGAACTTGATACAATCAACGAAAGGTTTAAGGAGGCTATCGACTCTTTAAAAGACTTGTATCTATCCAAGGTCAAAAATGACACAGCCACCGGATTAATTACTTTTTCGAAAGGTCTCATTTCTGAAGAACTAATTGAAGCTAATAACGGCTTGGTTGTTCGTAAGACAGAAGCTGTAGAACCTATGCTGATGTCTTTATTATCAGAAGAGTTCGAGGATGGTATTGTAGAAGAGAACGAAGATGTATTTATTGAGGAAATGCATATTGCTACAAGTGGTGCGGTAACATTAGGTGAACTTGATAACGTAACTGACGAAGCAGATAAGATATCAGATACGGACGATTTGCTTGTACGTCTTGCCGGAGCTTCTGGTTGGACAATTAATACCACTTTATTCTCTCAAGTCTCACAACTCATGTCGAAAGTCTTTCCGTTTACTATGACACTATCAGGAGGTGGAACTTATGAGAAAGGTAGTTCACTGACTATAAATCTTTCATGGACTTATGATCGGGATATTGAATCACAATCAATCAACAATGAATCACTGTTAATCGGAATCAGGGCAAAGCAATACGTAAATGTTGCTACGGATACAACTTATACTCTGAAAGCGATACAGGGCGGACAGGCATATACAAAGTCCGTATCAGCCCAATTTAAGGTGAAGAAGTATTACGGAGTGTC
>ERZ857982.1618-NODE-1618-length-20685-cov-3.164275_pt1 | contig 20685 bp, 24 predicted proteins | sample MGYA00519955_ERZ857982 | MGnify/ENA primary metagenome ERZ857982 (study PRJEB31778, sample SAMEA3449416) | human gut metagenome | biome: human gut; feature: human-associated habitat; material: faeces | place: United Kingdom | collected 2010/2012 ... | reverse complement strand
GACGAGAATACCGTGTACTGCTGAATAAAGCAGATATCCCAGGGAAATCTCAGACAGCAGAGAGTATTGCTGACAGGTTGGAAGAACAGGTCATTCATGTAGCCTGGGGAAGTCTGAGAGAGAAAGAATATCATATCTGCGGTCAGGCTGAAACAGAGCGTAAGAGAGCAGCTCAGATGTCATCTAAGAGAGTGAAATTGGCACTTATTATGCTGGCGGCTGGAAACAGCCACCGCTTTGGTTCGAATAAGCTGATGTATCAGGTAGAGGGGAAAACGATGTATCGGCATGTTTTGGAAGAACTGCAAAAGGCAGCAGCAAAAATGCAGAACAGCCGGATCGTGGTGGTGACACAGGAAAAGTTTGCGGAGATCATAGATGCTGCAAAAGAAATCGGTGCGGAGGCTTTGATTAATCCACAGCCGGAGAGAGGGATTTCTTCCTCTATGCAGATCGGACTGGAAAGCGCAAAAGACGCGGATGCATGTCTCTTTACGGTATCCGATCAGCCATGGCTCACTGCGGAAACAATCATTGCGCTTTATGACGCGTTTCAGAGCGAAAATAAGGGAATGGCATGCACCATTCGGGGCGAAAAAACAGGAAATCCGTGTATTTTTTCTAAGAAATATTATAGAGAACTGATGGAAATTACCGGTGATAAAGGAGGCAAACAGATCATAAAAAGATATCCTGAAGATGTGACATATCTTAAAATAAGCGATGCGAGGGAACTGCAGGATGTAGATGTACCGTTGTGATTCCGTTTGACAGGAATGCTGCAACAGTGGGTTAGTGGTGCAGAACAAAAGATGACCATGCAAAAAAGGAATAGAGTATGTTCTTGTATCGGCACATATGGGAGCGCGGCATAGCAAAAAGTTCCCGGATGGAATACCATCACACGATCATTGGCAGGGAAAAGTATATAAAATCGTCGGGAGAGATAAAGACACACCAAATCTGTTAGATGCAACCGGATACACCGTAGATCCAAAGACAGGACAGGGAAGAGTTGTAGATCCTCTTGGACTGCATGGATATAATTGCAGGCATTCCCATAAGCCGTGGGATAAGTCTCTGCGAAATCCTTATGTTGATGCAGATGGAAATCCTAAAATTAATGTGCACGAGAGCCAGGAATTGTATGAGAAACAACAGCAGCAGAGATCAATGGAGCGTGCTATTCGGCAGACCAAGCGCGAATTGCTGGCAAAACAGGCAGAGTTAAGCGGCATAGCAGAGACTGATGTAAAAGATATGTTGCAGCCACAATATGATAAACTTGCTTATAAACTGCGGATACAGAATCAACAGTATAAGCAATTCTGTGCGGATAATGGATTGCAGACACAGGCTGATAGAATAAAGGTAGCCGGATTTAAGAGGACACAGGCGTCAAAGGCAAACGGCAGGGCGACGGCTTATAGCAATTCTGTCAAAGTTCCGATGGAAAAAGCGAAGAATGCGGGTTATACTAAAAGAACAAAGGAAGAACTTGAGCAGACTGCACAGCAGATAAAGGAAGAGATAACACAGTATTCTGATAGACCGTCGAAGTGGAGTGGGAATATACGAGTTGATAATGAATTGGCAAAAGAACACTCCAAGGGTGCAAAAGAGTGGACATGCGATATTTCTGTTGTGGAAACAGCTGATAATGGTACGATTTGGCATGAAATGCTTCATTCATGTTCTTGCAGTTACTATGATCGCAATGTTTATGGAACCAACCAAGCCATTGAAGAAACTTCTGTAGAATGGCTCAAACAGCAAATATGTAATGAACAACAAATTACTAATTCATATGCTTATGAGGAGCGCACAATAGTTTTAAAAGCACTGAATGATAGATTTTCTTATGGAACAGATATGGAGTTTGCAAGGGAATTGTTTAATGTGCCTTTGCCTGATAGATATCAGTGGTTGGAGGATAAGGTAGATAATTCGCTAAGAAGTGAAGGGGCATCTTTTATGGATTATAACGATGTCATGAAATTTTTGAGTAGGTTAAAAGGGGCGATAGAATGACACATGAAGAGTTCATGAAAATAGTAAGAGAAAAAAATGAATGGTATAGGCATCCGGAAAAGTGGACAGAAGCTGAAAAACTTCGCGAACGTATTATGTCAGGAAAGAAAAGTAGGGAAGAATGGCTGCAATTAAGGGCAGATGTAAGAACTTTTTTCGAATCAGATGCGCCGGAAGAGGATAAGGAAATGTTAAGTGGTTATACCGAAACACTTGTTATGATGTGTTCAGCAATAGAAGATTATGGATATGAGCCTTAGAAGAGCTCCCCGCTTACATGACGTAGGCAGGGAGTATATTAAAGGTTTATTTAGTCAATAGGTGGAGTAGTGCTATCTAATAGCTTATTAAAGATATTTAATATATACATTCTATATGCTTCGGTTGAGGGTAACTTTTCAAGCCTGTCCATTAGATTTTTAGTGGCTAAATCCAGCGGATCTTTTAAATCAAAAGAATCATAGCCATATGAGGTTTGCATCATTGCATCCAAATCTTCGGTTGGAATTTCTACAAGCATACTATATTCGGTATATAATTCTATTAATTCTAAAAACATTGGATTTTGTATAAAAGCGTTTAGTCCTGTAGCAATATTTCCCTTTTCTTTTCTAATTATTTCTATGGATGTATCTGTAAGACCTAGTTCTTTATTAATTTCTGTATAGTTGGGGTTTTTGACATTACTAAAACCAAGAAGATAGTCAATTGTAACATGAAAGCGTTCAGCAATTTTTTTTAGTGTTTCAAAACTTGGTTCCTGTTCTCCACGTTCATATTTACCCAATGAAGAGTATGATATATTCAATTCACTTGCAAGCTCTCGCAGGGACAAATCATTTTCTAAACGTAAATTCTTTATTCTATTCATGCATGTGTACCTCCTAGACACATAATAACACAATATTCCCAAAATGTAAAAATATATATTGACATTGTACGAAAAAGACACTATAATTGCAAATGTGCATAAAAAATACACGGGAAGGAGAAGATGAATGAAACGTGCAACGATAGTTTTGGACGACAATGTGCATAAGGCTGCCAAGATAAAGGCTGTAATGCAGGATAAATCTTTTATTCAGTATGTCGCAGACTTAGTAAAGAAAGATGTACAAAAAGATTTACCAACAAAAAAAGAGTAAACACCCAACCGACCAAAGTTCGTGTTTACTCTAATGGAACCTATTAACCATAGGAATTTCCTATTCGCATTATAGGGGATTCCGCCAGTTTTTGCAAGGAGGAATTGTAAAACGCAGAATGAAATAGTGGAAATTAACTCAAAAGAAGTTGTAGTTAAGGAATTTAGAGGTCAGCGCGTAATAACATTTAAAGATATTGACCGGGTGCATGAAAGACCGAGTGGAACAACAAGAAAAAGATTTAATGATAATAAGAAGCATTTTATTTTGGGAGAAGATTACTTCGTCCGAAATTCGGACGAAGCAAAAGAAGAATTTGGTGTGACAGCTCCGAATGGTATGTATCTTATCACAGAGCAGGGATATCTCATGTTGGTAAAGTCCTTTACGGATGACTTGGCATGGACTGTCCAGAGACAGTTGGTAAATAATTATTTTAAACAGCAGACAGTACATTCCATTACATATCAGTACCCAGTATCCCCGGCGGCACTGGAAAGTGCAACAAATGCTGGTCGTTTATTTGAACGCATCATGAAATCAGAGGGTGCGTGCCCGCATGAAATTGCTATGGTGGTTAAATCCATATTTAATCAGGCAGGAATTGAAGTCAGAGAGCAGTTTGTTAAAATTCCGGCATATGAGCAATTAGCACTGGATATTATCACACGGTAGGGGGTGCACTATGGCAAGAATAAAAGATACTATGAAAGTGATAAGCGATACAAGAGGTAAAATTGATAAAAATTATGATATGTTTGCGTCAAATATTATACATATCAGTAATGCGAGCGCAAATACATATGAAGCAATTAATAATGCTTTTTTCTTTGGATACGCACAGGGGCAAAAGGCAGCCAAAGCAAAAAGGCGAAATGTGTAAAGTATGGTGGTGCTTAGAGAGCTTGGAAACAGGCTCTCTTTTTACATAAAAATGGCACAAATCTATTCCACACTCATGATAAAATAATATTAACAAATAAATAAGCACCGGACGGAACGTAGGAAGCCGTCCGCTACCCTAGAAAAATTATAGGATGTTGTTAAGGCACGTCCTGTTTTTGGGCGTGCTTTTTTCTTTGTATTTTGCCAGCTATGGAGTAAATAGCAACTCATTCGCGCCGGACTGACCGGAGTAAAAACTTGGAAAGAAAGAGGTAAGGAACATGGTAAAAGTAATCAGCGAATTGGAGAAGATTGGTCTGTCACTGACAGATGAGCAGAAAGAATCCATCAAAAAGAGTATGGGCGAGGAATTATATTCTAAGCAGGAATTGGACAAGAAACTTTCCAAAACGCAGGAACTCGAAGAAAAAAATAAGGAACTTGTAGGAAAGCAGGAAACTCTTGAAAAGGAATTACAGACTATGAGAGATTCCGCACCGGATGCAGATGCACTGAATCAGAAGATTGCAGAACTGACGACCACACTGGAAGCAGAACGTAAGGAGCGCGCAGAGAAAGACGAAAGGGCAAGGCTTGATGGTCTTGTAACAGATTTCTTTGCTGATAAGCATTTTGTTAATGCTATCACGGCAGACGCGATCAAAGCGCAGCTGGTCGACAAACTTAACTCTGATGAAGCACGCGGAAAAAGTATTTCAGATCTGTTTGACGCCATTGTCAAGGATGATAAAGGCAATTATAAGTCGGACATTCTCATTGATGATAAGACATTCCAGGCACAGCAGAACCGCAGCCAGATTGTTGGAAATCCAATTAATCAGCCGGATGGGGCAAAACTTTCTATGGCTGAACTTATGAAACTCAAAAACAAAAACCCGGATATGGACATTACGCCATATCTGAACAGAAAGAAGGAGAAATAACACATGGCATTATTTGATTTGGTAAATTTCAATGGTGAAGTATTTGATGCGGCAGTGCGCGAGACTCCGAATCTGCGTTTAAATGAACTGCTTCATTGCGGCGCAATCGTAGAGCGCGGCGAGTATGCATCTTTATTGCCGGACCAGAAGGGCGGTAACTTTATCACAACTCTGATTAAGGCGCGTTTATCTGGCAAGACCGTAAATTATGACGGCAAGACAGACATTACAGCAGAAGAGCGCGGCAATTACACTATGGGGCGTATCGTTGTCGGCAGGGCGCAGGGATGGACAGAGAAAGATTTTGTATCTGATATTTCGGGGGATGATTATTCTGCAGCAGCCGGAGAGGTCGCAGAGTTCTGGGATGATGTAGATCAGGATACGCTTCTTAGCATCCTTAAAGGTGTGTTCTCTATGAGTACCGGAGAGGGTAAGAAGTTCGTAGATGCGCACACCTACGATATTACTGCAGAAACAGAAAATACTTTCGGACCTACAACCCTTAACAATGCAATGCAGAAAGCACTGGGAGATAAGAAAGCAAACTTCTCACTTGCAATCATGCATTCTGTGGTCGCTACAAATCTGGAGAATCTTAAGCTGCTGGATTACATGAAATATACAGATGCCGATGGTATCGAACGTGATCTGGGGCTTGCTACCTTAAACGGCAGGATCGTACTTATTGACGATACGATGCCGGCTGTGGAAGTTGCAGAATCTTCTAAGGGTGCGGGGGATGGATATACAAAATACACCACCTATGTTCTTGGCAACGGAGCAATCGAGTATACCAACTGTGGTGTAAAGGTTGCATCTGAAATGGATCGTAATCCGGCGAAGAACGGTGGAGAGACAACACTGTATACCAGACAGAGAAAAGTATTTGCTCCATACGGTATTTCGTGGAAGAACACAGGCGTGATCTCTCCGACCGGTGCACAGTTAGAGACAGGAACAAACTGGGAAATTGCGCAGAACAACTCTTCTGATAAGCCAGATTACTTCCCGGCAAGAGCAATTAACATTGCGCAGATCATTACCAGGGGGTAAGAGAAAGGGGGATTTCTGATGGGATACACCACATATGACTTCTACAAAGAAAAATATTATGGGGATTCTATCGGGGAATCCCTTTTCCCCAAGTGGGAAGATAAAGCATCTATGAAGTTGGATCAGCTGACCTATGGGAACATCAACGATGATACCCGAACAGAATTTGACGAACGGATTCAGAAAGCCACCTGTGCACTTGCAGATCTGCTCTATCAGATAGATTTCAAGACCAGTCATGCCAGTGATGAAAAAGGCGGCAATGTCAAGTCAATGTCTTCTGGTGGGCGGTCAATCAGCTTTGGTACAAATGAGACACTTATTGATAAGGTGCTGGGGGATAAGGTAGCACAGAACCGGTTGTGTTATGACACGGTGTGTGAATACTTATCCGGCACCGGATTGTTATACGCGGGGGTGTGATGATGCTTTTGAAAAGATTATTCTGCAAACACAAGATGGTGCCGTATGGATATGTTGATGTGCATATTGGTGGAAATCATTACCGGCGCAAACATATTTGGAAGTGCGTTAAATGCGGTAAGGAGCGTGGCTTGTAATGGGATTCTTTGATAACAAGACTGTCACACTATTCAACCGCTCATTTAATGCAGAAACCGAGGAAGAAACATATTACCCGACATTGCTTGATGGTGTCGACCTTGTGGAAACCAAGGGCGTGAACGTCTCCAAGAGTGGTATGGACAGTGCAGATGCGGCAAAGCTGTTTGTATGTATTGGTGATGTCAACAAAACATACATGGAGCCGAAAGCGTGGGATGCACTGACGGAGGATGAAAAGAAGAATTACATCACATTTCATTCCACGGAAGATTTTTTTGTTAAGGGAGATCAGGCAGCCGTTGATCTGCCGGAAACGGACGCTTACGAATGGATGCGAAACAATTTTGATGATGTCTATAAGGTAACGAACATCGACAAATATGAGGATATTCTTCCTCATTTTGAAGTAGGAGGCGTATAAATGGCAGAACCAGAAAAACTTACCATCCGGGATGCAGAGAACGCACAGAAAGGCATTCTTGCACTTGCTCTGGCATACCCGGACTATCCAAAGCTGTTTAAGGCTGACAATACGACGATAAGATGGAACTCCATCAAGGCGGATAGATCCATTGGATTATTCCTCATACAGGGGGCGGTATATCTGAAAAAGTATGTCAGTGGCAGCTATGTGGCACAGATGCCTTTTCAGATACTTTATAAGTGCTCACCGACTACCAACAGGGCGAGCATTGAAGCACAGGAGATGTTGAATAACCTTGCGGCATGGATGGAAGAGAGCGGAATTGAGTTTAAAGATCCACATCTGGCATTACAGTCAATTACGAGGACATCCCCGGTATATGGTGGCGAGCAGGATGAAAAAACGGTTGTGTATGCCATTAATATACAGCTGAAGTATTTTTATAAAAAATAACAGGAGGAAGATACATGAAAACGAATTTACAGTTTTTCGCCGAAGATCGTACCAACATGGTGTCATTACTTGATATTGGTACTCTCATCGGCAGCACAGCCAAGATCGTAGAGATGGGCGATGGCTACAAAGAGATCACAGAGGACTGGGGACCGAATACAGAGTCAACCCAGTACGTCAACATGAAAAACGCAAATAACACGGTAAAGGGATATGAGTTTTCGACAACGCCGGAGCGTGATTATATGTCTGATGATATGCAGACTGCAATCGACACGATGTTCAAAATGTTCCCGACTGGAAAGCAGTGTGAGACATATTATTACAGATATTACAAAACAGACATTACAAAAAATACAGGCGATTGCATCCGAGTCCCAGTTACGGTATGCCCGTCAAGCACAGGCGGATCCGGCGGCGATACGCTGACATCTTCGATTCAGATCAACGGAAATGGTGCGATAGAACTTGGAACGATCACGATCGCCGGTGATGGCACATTTACATGGGCGGCGAAAGTGTCCGGTACATCAGGAAAATAATAAACGGTGTTAATCAAAAATTAGCATAATCGGGTGGGTTCCTTTCAGTCCTGCCCGATTTCTGAAAGGATGGTAATTTATGGAAGAATTAGTATTAGACAGTGGTGTCAGAAAAATTGCAATTAAAAATGAGGACGGGGATGTCATTACCGTGTCGAGCATCAATGTCGCAGATGCCGACACAGCCGAGCGATTCGGACAGGTCATCAACAAACTGGAAAGAATCTCCGAGAACTGTGAGAAAGAGGCGGCAGCATGGAAGAAAGAACATGCACAGGATGAGGTAGATTCTGACAACGTTGATGTTGAGTCGGTTTTACAGGCAAACAGAATCCGGGTGAAGTACCTGAAACAGATCGCAGCAGAGATCGACGGTCTGTTCGGGGAAGACACAGTAAAAAACGTGTATGGAGATTTCACGCCGGATGAGACGGCACTGGTGGAATTTGTCGAGAAGATCGTCCCGGTCATGAATAAGCTCTTCGGCAAGCGTTACAAGATGACCAGAAAACGCTATAACTCCGGCAGAAAAGGAGCGCGGGCATGATTAACGTCATGCTCGATCCGCTGCCTGAGGAATGGAACGGGTACAAGGTTAATACATCATTTCGTATCGGCATACAGGTATTCCTTGTGCAGTATGACAAAGAACTGAATGAGTATGAGAAGAGTGATGCACTGATCTATCTGCTGTTCGACGAACGGGAGCACCCGGACGGGGATGATCTTCGCCAGTGTGTGGAGTGGTTTCTAAATGGCTGGTTCCATGACAAACCGGGATCATCAAAAGATAACCGCAGACTGGTAGATTACGACATTGACCAGTGGCGTATTTATGCAGACTTCCGGCAGATATACGGGATTGATCTTTCACTAGATGAAATGCACTGGTGGATGTTCAATGGTCTGCTCTGGAACATGCCTTATAAGCAGTCATCATTCCAACAGGTTATAGAGATCCGCAGGAAGAAAATCACATCCAAGATGGGAAAAGAAGAGAGACAGGCGATTAAGGAAGCGCAGGAAATGTATGCCTTAGAACAGCCGGAAGAAAAGAAAGAGTATACCGAGGATGAAAAAGCAAAGATTGACGAATACGATCAGATGATGGCAGAAATCAGAGCAAAGAAGAAAGCAGAAAAGGAACTGGGATTAGTTTAGGGAGTGAGGATTGCATATGGCTGGTGGGTATGATGGAGAAATCAGAATCAATACAAGAATTAACACAAATGAATTCAACACAGGAATAAACTCTATTGTGTCTAGTATTGGAAGAATTGCAAAAACATTAGGACTTGCTATATCAGCTACTGCATTTATAAGATTCGGAAAAGAAGCGATTGAACTTGCATCTGACTTAACAGAAGTTGACAACGTTGTGAATAAAGCATTTGGTAATATGCGCAGTGAAATGGATGCATTGGCAGAATCTGCTATCAAGAACCTTGGAATGAGCAGATTAATGGCATATCAGACTGGATCAACTTTTATGAGTATGGGAAAGTCAATGCTTACGAGTTCCGAGGATGCTAAGAATATGGCTCTGGAACTCACAAAGTTGACTGCTAATATGGCATCCTTTTTCAATGTATCACAGGATCTGGCAAGTATTGCCTTGAAATCCATATATACAGGGGAAACAGAAACTCTCAAGCAGTATGGCGTTGTCATGACCGAGGTAAACTTGAAACAGTTTGCACTTGAACAGGGAATAACAAAATCGTATTCTGCAATGTCACAGTCAGAGAAAGTGATGCTTCGTTATCAGTATGTTATGAGCCAGTTATCCTATATAGGTGATGATTTTATAGATACGCAGGATTCTTGGGCGAATCAGACAAGAATTTTGTCTGAACAGTGGAAAGAATTCATGGGTATCATTGGAAATGGACTGATTACAGTATTAACACCGGTTGTCCAATTTTTAAATAAAATTGTTGCTGCCCTTATTAATGTTGCAAATACAATCAGTGCGATTATGTCAAAAATATTTGGCATTCAAATGCAGCAGATGAGTACAACGGCGTCGGCTGCGGAAGATGTTGCTGATGGATATTCTGATGCAGCAGATTCTATGGATGACTATGCAAACTCTGTATCGAACGCTGCAAAGAAGGCAAAAGGCGCGCTTGCTTCCTTTGATGAATTGAATGTTATATCGAAAAATCAGACGTCTGGCAGTGGGTCTGGTGGATCTGGTGGCACCGGTGGAACGGAAATAAAACCATTTGATACGTCAACTCAGGAGAGTGTTATAGATCAGCTTGAAGGTAAGTATAAGAAGTTTTTCGACTATCTTAAAAAGTTAAAAGATGATTTTATTAATGGGTTTCAAACTTCTTGGAATAATTTAGATGTTGACTCACAGGTTGAAAACATTAAAAAAAGTTTAGAGGGTATAAGAAAATCGCTTGTTGATATTTTTGCTGACAAAAGTGTATTGAGCGCAGCAGATAATTTTGCACAGACAGTTGTAACGTCTCTTGGCAGTATTAGTGCGTCTGTAATCAGTATTGGAACAACTATTGCAGAAAACTTTTTAGGGGGATTAAATAGCTATCTTGAAGAAAACTCTGGAAGAATAAAACAGTTTTTGATTAATTGTTTTAACATATCATCCGACATTACAACACTCATAGCTGAAGCATTTGAAACAATTGCAGATATTTTTTCTGTATTTGGAGATGAAAATGGACAGCAAATTACGGCGGATCTAATACAGATATTTGCTGATGCATTTTCTTTTATTACGGAAACTGCTTTAAAGTTTGTCAGAGACATGTTAGATATTCTCGTAACGCCAATTTCAGATAATAGCGAGAGTATTAAGAACACTTTGAATAATCTACTTGGATTTATCCAGCAGATAACAGGTGTTCTGAGTGATATTGTAAGACAAATAACAGATGGACTTACAGCTTTATATGATGAGCATTTAAAACCTTTTTTCGATTCCGTAAGAGACGGATTATCAGAGATAATGGCAGAAGCGTTGAAGTTATGGGATGAATATATTCAACCAGTACTGAATTATATTGCGAAATTAGTAACTGAAACGTATGAACAGCATCTAAAACCTGTTATAGACAATTTGATGGGATTATTAGGGGCGGTCATAGATTTGATAAAAACTTTATGGGAAGTAGTGTTAAAGCCTCTCATCATATGGCTAATGAATACTCTTGCACCGAAAGTATCTGACATTGCAAAAAAAGTAAGTGGATTTGTTTCAGCAGCAGTTGATATCATTTTAGATTGCATTAGTTTCGTGCTGAAAAATGCAGAAAATCTTATAAAAATTGTCACAGCACTTATTAATGGAGATTGGAAGGGGGCATGGAATGCTGCAAGAGATTTCGTTAAAGATGGAGCAAATGGAATTATAAAAATTATAGAAACAATGGTAAATAAAATCATTGATGGAATTAACACATTAACGAACGGATTTAATAGTATCGGTTTTGATGTTCCGGATTTCTTAGGAGGAGGCTCATGGCATCCTAGCATCCCGACAATTCCAAATGTAAATCTCCCACGTCTTGCCAACGGCGGTATCACAACCGGCAGTACTCTCGCAAACATCGGAGAAGCAGGACGCGAAGCAGTACTTCCGCTCGAAAATAACCTGTCTTACATGAAACCGCTTGCAGAAATGATTGCAAGTGAGATGAAAGGCGTGCAGACGGTGCGGATCGTAGCGGACGAAGGAAAAATTTTTAAAATTGTACGGGAAGAGGCAAACGACTATTACCGGAGAACCGGAAGTCCGGCATTTGACTTTTAGGAGAGGAGCGTATAAATGGCATACAGCGGATTTTTAATAAAAGTAGGCAATTACACAGTTCCTTTCCGGTACATAGAGGCAAAGAAGTATAAATGTGGGATCAAGGGGCAGGATCTTGATTCCTACCGGGATGCGAACGGGATACTGCACCGGGAGGCATTGAGTAACGTTTCCATAAAAATGGAATGGGAAACACCGGGAGATATAGACGAAGCTGCATTGCGTCCGCTGATGGACAGTATCAGATCCCAATATTCCCATGCAATCGAAAAGAAATCGCTTGTTACCGCATGGATGCCGGAAATCGGTAATTATGTAACGATGTACTGCTATATGCCTGACGTGGAGTATCAGATAGATTATGCAGATGAATGGACAGTCCAGTATGGATCATTCCGGCTGGCATTTATCGGATATGGAGGTGTAGTTGGATGATTGATTTTAAATATGCTGATTTATTTAAACAGAATAGCGTTGATGTCCAGCTTGAAATTATTTCCGATGATGAGAAAATCCATATCACAAATACGGAATTTCATGAGGAAGAGTTTGAATTAACAGAAAGCCTGTGTTCACAGTCTGAATTGACTTTTGGTGCTGTCGAAGCCGGATCTGTAAAATTTAAGGTATCAAATATTTTTCTTCCAATGAAAGGGAGATGGATGACCTTCAAGATGATAATTGGCGGGCACACAGATCAACCCTTTTTGATAGGAAGATTCAAAGGTTATTCCGATACGCCGACTGCTGACAGAAAATACCGAGATGTAGTTGCATATGATGCCCTTTATGACATTTTAAATGCAGATGTGGCAGCATGGTATAACACTGTCTTTCCATCCCATAAAGAGCAGCAGAAAGATAAAGATGGAAAAACTACGACTGTTACAGTTTATGATCCAGTCACAATGAAACAGTTCCGGAACAGCTTTTTTAAGCACTTCGGGATCGAACAGGCGGACATTGCTCTCATTAATGACAATATGTCTATTGAGAAAACGGTAGCGGTCACGGCATCCAGTGAGACAAGCTCTGCTACAGAGGAATCAAGCACCATAGGCGAATCCATGAGCGGCAAAGAAGTGTTGTCCTGCATTTGTGAGATCAATGGCTGCATGGGGCACATGGGGCGTGACGGGAAGTTTCATTATATATATCTGGAGCAGAATATACAGGGACTTTATCCGAGAAACGATCTTTATCCGGCAGATGATTTGTTCCCAAGAGATCCGAAAAGCAACCGGATCGGGAAGGATTTATATATAACGGCTGAGTATGAAGATTTTCTTGTTAAAACAATCAATAAGTTACAGATCCGGGAGCAGAAGAATGATATCGGTGTGATCGTGGGTACTGGAGACAATGCTTATGTGATCGAGGATAATTTTCTTGTCTATGGAAAAGGCACAAAAGAACTGAAGGGCATTGCAAAAAATATCCTTTCCAAGATCAGAGGGATTGTTTACCGCCCGTTTACAGCGGACTGCAAAGGAAATCCGTGTCTTGAGGTCGGGGATGCAGTGCGGCTGCCGACCAGATATGAACTGATTGAGTCCTATATTCTGAAAAGAACCCTGAAAGGTATACAGGCTTTGCGTGATGATTTGGAAGCGGATGGGGAAGAGTACCGGACAAACGGGGCGAACGGAATACAGAAAAGTATTTTAAAGCTCAAAGGCAAGAGCAATGTGTTGGAGCGAACCATTGAAAAGACGCAGAGTACGATCGAGAATAAAGAAGAACAACTGATATCACGGATCACGCAGACCGCAACCGAAATTCGCACAGAAGTTAAAAATACAACGGATGGTTTATCATCGAGAATCACGCAAAATGCGAGCAGTATTACAGCAGAAGTCAAAAGGGCACAGGGGCAGGAAGTTGAACTTGCGGCAGCCATTAAAATTAATGCAGACAATATCACAGCAGAAGTTACCAGGGCGAGTAAAACAGAAGGCGAGTTATCCAGTAAAATAGAAGTAACTGCAACGCAGATTCGTTCGGAAGTCACGGCTTCCCTAAAAGCATGGGATATTGAAGAATATGATGTTACATATTATGGTTTCGGAAATCCCCAAAAAACTTATCCGGCATCGTCACACTACAATGGATGCAGTTTTTTGAATCAGGAAAATGGATACTTTTATGGCTGCGAACCGGACGGTGGAATAAGCAGTGGTAAGTATAAGTGGACATTACTAAAGAAATTTAAACAGCTTGCATCAAATATGTCCAGTGCGATTACACAGACCGCAACGGAGATCAGTTCTAAAGTTACAAGGGAGAGCGTTGTTTCAGAAATCAACCAGTCAGCCGAGGGCATCAAAATCAAAGCAAAACTGCTTGAATTAAAAGGTTCTATGGAAATGACCGGGGGATATATGCATATTCAAGCGGAAGAGTCTGTAGAAAACCTTATTGAATTTAAACGCAGTGGAACACTTGTACAGATGGGAACGGATGGATTTCGAACAGTGGAAGGAACGCTTGAAAGTCCAAACCATCAATGTGTCGTTCAATATAATCATATCTCACTAAATAAAGGCGGAACAGACACGGACCACTGCATGATTAATCTGGATGGGGATACCGGTGTTGCTGGATTTAGAGGGGGCGTGATTGACGGCTCAGATAAAAGAATGAAAAATACAATTTCAGACTTGGACAAAAAACGATCATCGGAGTTTATTTATTCTTTAAGTGCAAAATCGTATCGTTATAATTTCGAAAAAGATGGGTTCCATCATGGATTTATTGCACAGGATGTTTTGAAAAAAGCGGAAAAAGGGTGGAATATTTGTCCAAAAACGTTTTCAGACAGCAATGGGAAAAAGTATTACGGACTGAAATATACGGAACTGATTGCTGATCTGGTTGCAACAGTGCAATTACAGCATGAAGAAATAAAAGAATTGAAGGAAACGGTAGGTATTCTATGATAAATGCAAAAATTCGTGAATTTGAAAACGATATTATAAATTATGTAAATTTGTGCGGGGATGTCCCAATCGAAGCTAAGTACCTGGTGTTTAAGGATATTCTGAATCAGATCAAGGAAGAAGCAAACCGACAGGTTACAGTAGAGCGGGAACAAATGAAGCTTGCAAAGGAAAGGGAGAGTGAGGATCATGAATAAAGCGCATATTGATATTAATTGGGAGAATTACCCGAGTGATGAAACACCGCTTAATGAAAGAAACCTCAATAAAATGGATGGCTCGATTGATATCATTGATGATCGTGTAATCACTCTTGATACCACGAAAGCCACAAAAGCAGAGGTAGCAACTCTTGTTGCGGATGTGACCTTTAAGGAATCGACGGGAATTATCACAATCACGAAAAAGAACGGTTCCAAAGTTATGATCGATACGCAGATGGAGAAGATCGCGATCAACTTCGATTATAACCCGACTACACAGCAGATTATTTTGACTCTGATCGATGGTACGAAGCAGTACATAGACCTGTCGGCACTGATTACACAGTATGAGTTCTTTGATTCTGATACGGTAGCTTTTTATATTGACAAAGACGGAAAGGTATCAGCTATTGTCAAAGAGGGAAGCATTGAGGAAAAGCATTTAGAGCCTAACTATCTTGCGAAAATCAAAGTGGAAGTGGCAAAGGCAGAGTCAAGCCAGCAGGCAGCGGCAATGTCTGAAATAAACGCCAAAGCAAGTGAGAATGCCGCAAAAGCCAGTGAAACAGCGGCAAAAACATCCGAAACCAATGCCAAAGCGTCAGAGACAGCAGCGGCGAAGTCAGCCACGGCGGCAGCAATATCCGAGACTAACGCAAAAGCCAGTGAGACATCCGCCAGTCAGTCTGCAGCCACAGCCACAAGTGAAGCGGTATCTGCCAGCCAGTCCGCCAGAACCGCCATAGATAAAGCCACAATCGCAACGCAGAAAGCAACAGAGATCATCGGTAAAGCCGAATCTGCAGCAGATAGTGCAACCAAAGCACAGAGTTATGCTGTTGGTGGTACAGGAAGCAGAGAGGGCGAGGATTCTGACAATGCCAAGTATTACTATCAGCAGGCAAAAGATGTATCAGAAGGACTTAAAGGTGGATTGCAGCCACACGGAACAGTTGCATTTGCAGATCTTCCGGCACTTGCGGATGTTAGCACAGGGTGGATGTTCAATATTTCAGACGAATTTACAACCACGGATGATTTTAAAGAGGGAGCCGGGAATGTAATTCCGGCAGGTGCCAATATTTATAAAACATCAGATGAAAAGTGGGACGTGCTTGCCGGAACTCCAGTTACCGGAATCAAAGGTGTAAATGAAGATTCTTTCCGCAGGGGCAATGTAGAACTCACAGCAGAAAACGTCGGTGCAGTGGCAACTGGTGGAGATACAGCAGAGAATACAGCAACTTTTACGAGTAGTGATGTGGCAGACGGATCATCGTCAGCATGGACGAATGTATCGAAATTATCAAGTGGCGAAAAACATTCTTCTATTTTTGCGAAGGTGTCACAGATGTTCAAGAATGTGCGGTATCTCTATAAAATGCTTGGAACAACGGATATTTCTAAGATTGGGAATGGGACATGCACGGGAGCGATATCATCGTTAAACAGCAGTTTAGCAAATAAGTATTTTATTAAAATAATGAAAAGCGACTGGTCTGGAATTATGGGTTCACTTACACCAATGTTTAATATTAATAATGATAATATAATAGATCTCATTGCACACAACGAGCAGAATGATACTTATCCTGGTGTACGAGTTTCCAGAGCAGACTCTGATCATGATGGCAATAGCATCTCAGCCACATATATGAAAAAGTCAGATATAAATACATATGAATATCTTAAACTGAGGGGTTACTCTAGTGATGCAAACTGGGCAACCTGGCCCGGATTATATCAAACTGACCCGGAAACCGTTGATGCAGCATCTTATGGTGTATTACTAGTGGTTGGCACTTCTGCGAACGGACTTACTGGAGGAGATTGGTATTTCCAAGTCTGGTTTAAAACAGATGGATATATACATGTACGCAGATCTATAAATGCTACCGGAGGCGGTGGCTGGACTGCTTGGGAAACTATAAGTAAATCTTAAGTTTTACGAACAAAGCGGACAACTTGGCACAAAAGAAAACCTATGTAGAAATATAATAAAACCAAGAGCCTAAGAGCCGATTACATGACCATGTGTTGTGTAGCCGGCTCTTTTAAATAACAAGCCTTCGGGCAGAAAGAGAGGAAAAAAGAAAATGGAATCAATTATAACCGCATTAATCACAGGGGGGCTTGCACTGATTGGCACTGCACTGACAGTCAGTAGCAGTCAAAAAAAGACTGAACACAAACTGGAAACCGCACAGGCGGTCACAGATTGCAAGATTGAAGAGCTGACACGCGAGGTAAGATTACATAACAACTTCGCACAGCGCGTTCCAGTAATGGAAGAACAGATCAGGGTAATTAACCACAGAATAGCAGATTTAGAGGAGGAGTGATATTATGGCAGATTTAGGATTTTTAACAGAATTTATGGTGCCGGTAATAGTAGGGATTTGCCTTTGCGTCGGCTATGTAATTAAGAAATGGATTAAGGACGTTGATAACAAGTGGATTCCTACTGTATGCGCCGTTTTGGGCGTTATATTAGCAATTTGGATGAATGGATGGAGCGTTTCTCCATCAATCATTTTAAGCGGCTTATTCAGTGGATTAGCAAGCACCGGTTTACATCAGTTATTCAAACAGTATTTAGAGAAAGGCGGTAAAACAGAATGAGAGATATTAAAGCATTACACCCGGATTTACAGGAGAAAATCACACTTTTACAGAAGAAATGTGCGGCTGCCGGAATTACGATCGGCATTGGAGAATGTTTGAGGACGAAAGCAGAGCAGGATGCTTTATATGCAAAGGGCAGGACAAAGCCGGGAAAGATCGTCACAAATGCCAAAGGATTCAGTTACAGTTCCATGCACCAGTGGGGCGTAGCCTTTGATTTCTACTTGAAAATGGATGTGGACGGGGACGGTAAAACTTCGGATGATGCATTTAATAATTCTACCGGATTATATAATAAGGTAGGAAAAATCGGGCAGAGCATCGGCTTAGAGTGGGGCGGATCATGGAAATCCATTAAGGACAGACCACATTTCCAGTTACCAAACTGGGGAAGCACTCCGACAAAGTTGAAAAAAATGTACGGCACACCGGAGAAATTCATGGCTGTCTGGAAAAAGAGTGGACAGGCTGCCACAGCCACCAAGACGGAATATAAAGCCGGGAACTGGTACCGTGTGAAAGAAGCTGTCCCGGTCTGCAACGGTTATTACGGCGAGCACGGCAAGTATATTTACTTATCCAACCAGATCAAGACATCCTGTGACAATAAGAATGGTATCGGGTACTTGCACAATGGTGCCGACATTAAGCCGGTAGAGGTCAGAAAGTTCGATGACGGATCCGTGTGGTTCAAGCTGGACGCCACGATCGCATGTCTAGCTGTGGGCGTGGATGGAAAAGTTTATATTGGATGATGAGAGTGAGCCGATGCATATAAAATTGTACCGGCTCATAGTGCTTTTTAATCAGGCTTAATTCTTAACGGTTAGCAACAAATTAGTAACAGTTCGCTCAAAAGTACCAAAAAATCAAGGAAATTCTTACTTATTTATTAATATTTGCTTAAGTGCCTTTTTTTGGCAAATGGATAATGATACAATCACCGTAAATCGAATTAAGAAAAGGGAGAAATAAAAATGGGTGACAAGACAAAACCGAAAAAGGGAAAGAAAAAAGTAGTTATTATTGTGCTTGTGGTTCTGGTCGTTGTAGCTGCGATCATTGGAAGTTCAGTAAAGAAAATGACAAGCCAGGTAGCAACAGCAGTCAATACAGTAGAGGTGGAGCCGGTACAGAAGAGAGATTTATCTGATACGATTTCATTAAAAGGTACTGTATCGGGTATCACGAAGAATAATGCAACTTCAAAAGCGTTAGCAGAAATCACAGCAGTTAATGTTCAGGTCGGAGATATTGTAAAAGAGGGAGATGTATTATGTACATTAGATTCCTCTACGATTCAGGATCAGATTGCGGATCTCGAAAAAAATATGTCTGATACAAATGCGACAGACAGTATTAATTCACAGCAGACAGCAGAAACAGTCAGTCGTGCAAAAGAAGATCAGCAGACACAGCTAGCAGCTGCACAGAAAGCAATTGATGATGCAAAGGATGCTTATAACGCACAGAGTATTATGTGGGATAAGAGTGAAGATAAATCGGATGCAGAATTTCAGTCTTTGTTAGCTGCACAGAAAGCAGTTACTACTGCTGAGGAAGATTACCAGAAAGTTCTTGAGACTACAAACCGTGCGATTGCGGACGCACAGCTTGCCGTAGAACTGGACAAATATAAAACAACAGATTCGACATCCAAAGATAAACTGACAGATTTAAAAGAACAGTTAGCAGATTGTAACATCACAGCACCTTGCGGCGGGGTTGTGACGGCGGTCAATGTTTCTGTCGGCGATGTCAATGCAGATTCTAAAACAGCACTTGTAACAATTGAGGATACCAGTTCTTTAAAAATGGTTGCAACTGTGGAAGAAGCCGATATTTTAAAGATTGAAGAGGGAATGAAAGCAACTGTAACAGCGGATGCCATGGGAGATGAGACCATTAATGGAACTGTGACCAGAGTGGTACGTGTCAAAGGACAGTCCACGGGATCTGACGGACAGACAACATCCGGAGGATATTCCGTAGAGATATCTTTAGATAACAAAGAATTACTTGTCGGTATGGAAGTAAAAGCAAAAGTCATGATCAAGGAAAAAGGTGAAGTATTAGCGATTCCTTATGATCTTGTCAAGACGGATGATGACGGAAATACATACGTACTTGTTGCAGAGGCAAATGCAGACGGTTCTGCTACAGCGGTGAAGAAGAATATCACAGTTGGTGAAGAAGTAGATTACTATACGGAAGTAACCGGTGGAGATCTGGCAGAAGGAGATAAATTAATTTATGATTACTCCGGAACGGTGACAGAAGGACAGCAGTTTACACCGGAACAGATGTATTCCGAGCAGGATATGGGAACAGGCGCATCTACAGATGAAACCTCAGATGCAGAAGGTATGAGCACCAGCGTGGAGGGAAATGAGTAGTGAGTGAACCAGTAATCCGAATGGAAAATATCGTTAAGACATATTATTTGGGAAAACCAAATGAACTTGAAATTTTACATGGAATCAACCTTACCGTAAATAAAGGGGAATTTGTTTCCATCGTCGGTGAATCCGGTTCCGGTAAGAGTACACTTATGAATATTATAGGAGTCCTCGACCGCCAGACACAGGGAAATTATTATCTGGAGGGACAGGATGTCAATGGAATGTCGGATGAAGTACGGAGTGCGATCAGAAACCGCAGGATTGGTTTTGTATTTCAGAACTTTAATCTCCTTCCGAGAGCCAATGCATTAAAAAATGTTATGGTTCCATTACTATATGGAGAGGAACATTCCAAAAACGGAAAAGAACATGCCATGGAAATGCTCAAAATGGTAGGAATGGAAGACCGTGCGGATCACAGACCAAACGAACTTTCCGGTGGTCAGAAACAGCGTGTTGCGATCGCCCGTGCCATGATCAATGATCCGGCGATCATTCTTGCGGATGAGCCGACCGGAGCACTTGATTCTAAGACAGGTCATATGGTCATGGACTTATTCCATAAGCTTCATGAGGAGCAGGGAAAAACAATTGTTCTGATCACACACTCCCAGGAACTTGCGCAGGAGACAGAGCGTATCGTTACTCTGTTAGATGGAGCGGACACTCCAGGTACTTGATTATGCGG
>ERZ857982.1607-NODE-1607-length-20788-cov-14.117494_pt1 | contig 20788 bp, 21 predicted proteins | sample MGYA00519955_ERZ857982 | MGnify/ENA primary metagenome ERZ857982 (study PRJEB31778, sample SAMEA3449416) | human gut metagenome | biome: human gut; feature: human-associated habitat; material: faeces | place: United Kingdom | collected 2010/2012 ... | reverse complement strand
CTCTTGCGTAAGAGCCAAAGAGGAATACCGCTTTCACACCGTACTGCTTCGCCACTGGCGCGATCCGCTGCTGAATTTCGTAGATCGAATAGATCATAAGCACTCCTCCTTTGGTTTTATTATACCCAATGAATGTCGGAATGTCCACGCTTTTGTTCTGCCCGCGCTGATATATCATTTCATTACGGGCGTATCCACCCAGGTGACCTCACAGCCGTCCAGCAGGAAGACCTGCACGCAGTACCAGCAGTCAAAGCCGTCCTTGTCAATACCTCGCGCCAGCCCGACGCCGATCTCACCGTAGCGGGAGCTTGTCATGTTGTCCGCGTGGGCCCTGGAGTTGGACCACAGCTCGACCACCGCCTCGGAGAGCGTTTTGTGCTGCTGCTCAAGATACAGCTCCGAGATGTTGTGAAGGTTTTCGCCGGTATACTTGCTGTCGGTGACGGTGTTGCTCTTGCGCCCATCCGGACGGGTGTGAGAGTAGACGCCGCTGGCGGCCATCTCGTCGGCGCGGACCTGCGCCGCCTGCATGAGTTTATCATTGACGCGCAGCGCGGCTACGCCATTTTCTTTGCGCAGGGCATTGGTGCGGTCAATGATGTCCTGCTTTGCAGCGGCAACATCTGTCTGCGCAGGCTGCTCCACGGGCTTTGCCTCCGCAGACGTTACCGGCGCTTCGCCGGTGTACGGCTTTTCCGATTCGATCTGCACACATTTGGCATCGCCGTCCCAGTAAACCTCGAATCCTACCGTCTTGCCGACGTCGCGCAGCATGACGTAGTTATTGCCGTTGATGTTGTACGCCGTCAGGCGGACTTCCTGTCCGTCCACATAAATGCGGTTGGTGCTGCGCTCCGCCGTAATCCCGGCAGCTAAAACGGACGATCCGCCAAAAAGTGTAATGCCAATCAAAATACCGGCAATTAAGTAAAGGCTCTTCTTCATTTGACTACGCTCCCTTTCGATAAAATGTAGTGGTTACACTGGCAGTCATGCGGCAGGTATCCGGATTGAAAACACAGCGCTCAAACTCGTAAATGCCAAGCCGCTCAGCCTGCTCCGCTACTTCCGCAGGAAGATCGACCGTAATGTCCATTTGGACTCTGATCTCATCGTCCTTCCTCGGGGACTTAAATTCCTGTATCAACCAAATACTTCCTTTTGTACTTCTATTCTCCGGAGTGGTTTGAGAATAATACAAAAATCATGCTATGTCAAAGGTTTATTTGAAATGCCTACGCCGATAAAACGCACCTGACGAAAGCCTTAGTGCCGCAAGGGTTTCACTTCACCTCTACAGCCTGAACGCAAACCCTTTTGCTGGGCTGATTTGCAAGACAGGTGGTGATGGTAATACGATTATCGGATGTCGCCTGTAGGTAGCTCCAGTCTGAACTGGCAATTGTCTCTACCGTTACAACCTCATAGGTACGGGTTCCATAGACCGTTGTGTAAGTGATTGTATCACCATCCTTCAAGTTTTTGATGTTGCCGATGGTGTACTTGGCGCCGCGGTTATGCCCGCAAACACCAATATTCCCATCCCACCCTGAAGTAGAGCTATAATGGCCGAGTCCCTTTGCCATGCTGGTGTTGGTTTCGCCCTCCCATACCTTCATATTGATGTTCAAGGATGGGATTTTCAGCGTACCGATACTACCATCCTTGCGTTCCATACCGTCAACGCTTGTATAGGCGGAAGGCTGGTAGCTCGTTGATGGAATCTGCGGTTCCTGCTGGATCGGATTCGTGATATTACTCTCGATACCGCTTCCTCCGATAGAGCCTACCAAGCCAGGAAATCGAACCTTTTCCATACATCCGACACTTGTATTGCTGGACACTCCATAGGGTAATGCCGGCCACTGGTAGTCCGTTGCATTGCTCCCGCCATAATTGTATTTAGCACCATAGAGAGATTCATAGCTCGTGGAGGGATAATATTCGGTATCCTCTACGCCGTCAAAGTCGTACTCTAATGCCTCTGCGCAGATTCCCAGCGAAAGTGTTAAGCAGGCGGTGAGAGCCGTGACAAACCAGCGCTTTTTACTCTTCATGTTCATCTTCCTCCTCTGAAAATTCTTCGTGATAAACTGTATCCTCTTGACTTCTCTTGTGGTGACGCCAAATGAGTACAACGGTAGCAATTGCAAGAACGATAACAACAAGGAAAATTAAAATAATGGGGAAATTCTCTGTGCTTTTGGCAGCTACTCGCCGCAGGATACTCGACGGTGTACCGGTATAGATCACCGTATAAGTAACACTCTCGATACCCTCTGCAACGATATCACCGATATATTTCGCAGTTGTAACATATCCGGTCGCCGCGCGATAAGATGCTCTTCCTGCGTAGGTAGCCACAGCTTTGTACTGAGCAGGCATGAGAATATCATCAACCAACGACGTTCCCTGCACCTGCCAATCTACCGATTGGAGCTGAACTGTTACGCCATTTTTTGTAGTTGTATCAGGGACGTAAGCCATGTCGTTCGTATCGAGATTGTCAATTTCTTTGGTCGCACTGACGGTGTAACTCTTCGTTGTGTAACCAGACGCTACCGTGCTGATCGTCGAGTGGTCAAGATAGAGCGTTCCTTGAAATTCTCCGTCGTCATACTCGATGGACGGGGATAATGCCTTCAGCACCACGGACAGATCACTCTTCTCCGTGTCCGCTGTTACGGTCTCAGTGTGATGCTCCTTCTCCGAATAGGACTGCTCTTCCTTCGTCATGGACGAATAGGTATAAGTATATCCGTCGTATTCAAAAACATCATCGATCAGCGACTGCGGATCTGTGTCCGGTGCGACCGTATAGATCTTAATATACTGCCGTACACCATTGAGGTCCTGAATGGTCGTATTAGTCGGTACTTCCATTGCAAAAGCACTGATGGAGCATGCAGCAGAAACCATCAGGGCGATACAGGTACTAATGATTTTTTTCATGTGCGTTATGTCCTCCGTTTCATAATGATAATTCCGGCAACAACAATTGCGGCCGAAATGCGGTAAATCAGCTTTTTCACGCCGTGGCCTCCCTTTGAAAATCGAAGTTGCTTGTACGATCCGGATGCTGCTGGATGTCCGACAGTATGTACAGAGATTGATCCAGAGCTTTCATCGTATCCCGAGGCTGCCGCTTGATAAAGGACGTCAATAAAATAATATCCTCATTCTGCACCGTGAAAACGATTCGAATGAGGACTTTGCCCTTTTCACGCAGTTCATACATCTGACTGTATCTCTCCAGTGAAAAGTGCTTAAAATGAGGTTCCTTTAGCTCACAGGCAGGAAGATTTCTCAGTCGAAAGATTTGCCACAGGAGCTTAGCCTTGAGTTTCCCGTCCAGAGCATCAATGAAAGCGTAAAGCGGAGGTTCCACTCCAGGCGGGCAGTAGACTTTAATTGCTCGCATAAATCACATCACCTCCAGTTCTTTTAAATATTCCCTCAGATAACTGAGAAATCCTTCAATGAATGGCGGCACCAATAATTTACTGCCGGAAATCCACCAGATAGCTTCCGGGACAGGATGGTTCATCTCGTCATACTCTGAGCAGATCATTAAGACTACTCTCTGCGCCTCTACATTTTCAGACTTACAGAAAGCCTGACATATCCTGGAAACGGTTTGCATTTCAACATAAGAATCACAAAGGGCGTCAAAGAATAGGCCTGCGCAAAGATGGGCAAGGAAATTTACTGCATCCGCGTTCACATCCCCGTTGCAATCAAGCAGCCCCATGTGTCTGTGCCTCTGTACAGCCGCCTCATCAAACGGGCCAACGCTGCGGTTCCATAGGTTGTTCATTTTTCACCTCGTTCAAAAGGAAAGGCCCGGCACCTCACGGTGTCGAGCCTTTCAGCAAATTATTCAATTATTTTAAGATCTTACGTGGAAGCGGCCTATTCATCCAGCATGAGCTGTCCATCAATCGCCTTTTGTTTCAGGCGTTCCATCTGCTCGCGCTCTAACTGCGCAATGCTCTTTTCAGGTGTTGGAAGATCCTCCGGCATAGTGCCGTCGATCTTTCGGATTGCCTCCCTTACTTCATTCCCGACAGCATAATGAACAGCGGTCGCGGCATCGGAAGTCGAAACTTGATCCTTGCGCAGCTTTTCCTCAGTCTGCGAAATGCGAAACAGGTTAGCAATCAACTCCGTACTCCCCATGTAATCAAGTATCTTTTGGCCGATGGCAAGTCCCTTCCTGCGGTGAATATCATCTACCGTCATTCCGCCATACAAGCCCATATATCCGGCATTCTGAAAGATTGCAAATTCTTCCGCCGTGATAACGCCTGCGTTTCGCGCGGTCTCTGCCAAAAGCTGATTCCACTGCTTGATATCACCGCGAACCACAAGCCTGCGACTATCCTCATCCAGCTGATTAAAGCGGTCTGCGACCTCCTGCCGGTAGGTTTGAATTGCAAAGTATGTTTGACCGAGAGCGATCACCTCTTTACGTGGATCACCATTCTGGACGATCAGATAGCAGGCATAACGCGAAAGCTCGTAATCAAGGATATCTTTTACTCCTCCATTCGGCATGGGAGATGTTTTCCTGACCTCAGGAAAACATTCCAAGGTACTGCGTCCACTGTTCTCGCAGGCAATCATGGCACGCTTGATAACCTTATAGAAGTTCTCCCATTTTGCATAGTCCAGCACGGGAGCGAGCTCTCTCGCTGCCCAGTATTCTGAGCCATCTGGACGAATTCGCTTGATATCTTCAAAGCGCTTATACTCTTTTGCAGACAATGTGCTCATCGCGCATACTCCTTCATCGTTTTTACTCCATATCAAGAAAACTCTATTTGCTTTTTGAATCATCCTGACGGTCAACTACCTGCGCTGATGCTTCGATCATTTCTGTGACCGCCGCGTTTAACTGAACGGCATTCTGCGAAGTAATAACAGGCTGACCGGTTTCCGCCTCAAGCTGCTGCCGCGCAACATTTGCAACATTGCCGCCACGCTTGGCAACCTTTACGCTCTCATCAAAACCAACGGGTTTTGATGCCTTGGAAATATCCCGCGTGGATGCCTCAGCCAGCATAGTCAGCACAAGTTCAGTATCGCTCATGTTATCCCGCAGATTTTCTTTTTTTAGTCCCTTGAGATTTTTGTACTGTCGGGTCGTCATACCGGACCACGCCCTTGAAATCTCATCGGTCAGGATCGCAAATTCCCTGCCTTTTTCCACTCCGCGCCTCTGCCATTCGTCAGTGAGCTCATTGCGGATACGGATAGAAAGGAGCCTTTGGTGAACCCAGTCCGGGTCATAGCCCTTTTTGAGATAGGTTTCTAAAGCACGGTCAATGGCCTGTTCCGGGTCAATGGTTTCCTCGATGCGCTCGCGGCCAACCTCGGCAAGCCATGCTCGTATGGGTTCGGCTTTTGGCGAGGGGACAGACTGCATAATACGAAGAAGCTGTTCTGTATTCGCCACATCAGTCAGTCTCATTTTCCCATCTGGAGCAGTCATTTTGAACTGTACGATTTTTTCGTACAGTTCAACGGCGCCTTCTGCTTTCAGCTTTCGCTTCAAATCACTCCAATATCGCCGCGGATTCTCGCTGCCTGTCAGCACACGAATTACATCGACAACAGAGAAATACCATTCTTCCTTATCTTCATCCCAAGCTGTGCGAATCTTTTGATCTTCAAAAAGCTGGATTTTTTCCTGTTCGCTCATAGCGTTCGGTATCCTTTCTTTTACTCTTTTTTATTATACATCAGCCCACCCGCTGCCGCAAGAACGCCAAAAACAACTCTTCAAGTTCCTTGTCGCTGCCCAGCTTTTCAAGGTATGGCGCAAACTTCCTGCGGTCAAAGCTGATCTTCTTTGGAGGTGCAGTACGGCGCTGGGCTTCCTCGGCGCGAGCCTGCCGCCATACAGCGTAAATCTCCTGTTTTCCCACAGAAGGAGGCGGACAGGTGCGGGTGATTTTCTGCACCGTGGTCTTATTGAGCGTGTAGCCCTCGATAGAGCACATCTCCACAAATGCCTGCTGGGTGGTCGCGTCGTAGTCAGCAATCAACTCTGCGCAGGCAATCGGCAGCTTGCGTGGAGTGTCTTCCAAAATATCCGCAAGCGGTTCAATCAGGCCTGCCAACTTGATTGCTTTGCGAATCTCATACTCGGTCACGCCAAAGAAATCCGCCACTATTTCACGGGTGAGGAACTTCTGGCGATTCTCGCCAGAAGTTCCGATGTCTGTTCTTGCTCCTTGCCGTTTTTCCGCATCAAGCACGGCTTTGTATGCCTTGCCACGTTCAATGATGGTAAGGTCCTGACGCCGCAGGAGGTTGGTGGCAACAGCAATAGAGACAGCCCTCGCGTCGTCGGCGCTCACCACCTCGGCTGGGATCATGTCATGCCCGGTCATCTGCCAAGCCCTCGTGCGGTTATGACCGGCAAGAATCTCATAATCGTTGCTGCCCAGGATAGGGCGGACGATAACACGCTCATAGATTCCCTGCTCGGCAAGCTGCTGTGAAAATGCTTTGAGTTTCTCTGGTGGATAGGGATGGAACCCGATGTCGGCAGTAAAAAATGGGCGAAGCCTGTCTATCGGCAGATCACAGAATCTCGATGCCTCCGGTGCTGGTGCACCTCTAAACAGCGTTTCATACGCCTCGTCGCCCACCACAATTTCAGCAGCCTGCTGTGTGGCGCTCATGCGCTTTTTTAGCAGGTCATTCATGTCGCGTTTAGGCAAGATGAAGCACCTCCCGGGCAAGACTGCGGTATGACTCAGCGGCAGGATTCTTGGGTGCATAATCAAGAATGCTCATTCCTGCAGCAGGGCACTCGGCGACCTTGATTGTCTGCTCGATTGGGCGCTCAAAAACATGTAGACTCTCGCCGTAGATATCATTTACACTGTTTCGAACGCTCTGACAGAGCTGAGGGCGCGATTGATACATAGTCAAGAGAATGCCTGCAATCTTCAAATCAGGATTAAATCGGTTCTGAACATTTTTCACCATTTCCAATACATCCGGAATTCCTTCACTTGCAAGGAAATGTGCCTGCACTGGAATAATGCAATAATCGGCAGCGGCGAGTGCGTTGATGGTCAAAAGCTCATGTTTCAGCCCGCAGTCAATAATAATGTAATCATATTGTTCGCGGAGAGAAGTCAGCAGCTTGTCCATTATCTTCTCGCAAAGGGCATCGGAGAAACCGGCGGCATTATATTGCGAAAGCTGCATGACCTGTAAGCGGGCCGCAGCGTCCGCAAGACGTTTATTGGCGGGAATCAAGTCAATACCGGTTTCGGTATGTATCACGGTGCGCGGAAGGTGCAGGTCTAAATCTTCTGGCGAGTCAATTTGAACGAGCACGAGTTTTGCCAAGGTGTTTTTCTGCTCCCCGGGCGTATAGCCCAATGCAGCAGTGAGGTTGCCCTGCGGGTCGTTGTCGATCAGCAAGACTCTTTTCTTCGCTGCCGCAAGTGCAGCACCAAGATTTAATGCGGTGGTAGTTTTCCCAACACCACCTTTTGAATTTGTAATAGATATTACTGTGCTTTCCCTCATAATTTTTTCTCCTAATACTTAAAAGAAGTTGACACTTTAATGACTCAAAATGCTGGTTAAAAATATTCTCCCAAGGTCATACTTCTCCAGCTTTCTATTCCACAATAGCAAACCGCTCTTCTAACACTCTTCTAACAATTTTCTTCAGAACCAGATTTTTTCAAACTCTGATTTTTCAATCGCCGACGCTTCCACTATGCCTGAAAGCCTTGTAACACAAGGGATTCAGAGGGATGCAGCGTGAACATACGTGAACAAGCGTAATCGCGCTTATTAGACTACGGACCAGAAGGCCGGGGGTTCGAATCCCTCACGGCGTACCAAAAGTCCTCGAAATCGTCTGATTTCGAGGACTTTTGCTTTTCGTAAGTTGCTATTTTCAGACGCTGCTTTTTCCTGACCCAAACGCTGACCCCAACGGGAGCGGGTAGCGGAAAGGTCTATACCGCACGGGAGAGGATGTCCCTCATGGTTTGTGCCGCTTTGAGCTGGGCATCGGTGGTGACGTGGGCGTAAGTGTCCAGCGTGAACCCCGCCGAGTAGTGGCCGAGCATACTGCTGACGGTTTTGACGTCCACCCCGTTTTGGAGTGCCAGGGTCGCGAACGTATGGCGCAAATCATGAAAGCGTATCCGTGGCAGTCCCGCCCGTTTCAGCACCCGCTGGAGCATATGCAACACGCTGTCCGGCGACATGGGGCCTCCGGCGGGGGACGGGAATACCCATTCGCTGTTACCCGTTTTTCTTCTTTGCTGCACCAGAACGTCTATCGCGTCTGCCGACAACGGCAGTGTGCGGTAGGCGTTTTTCGTTTTCAGTGGGGCCTCGACTACCTTGCCGTTCTGCCGTGAGATGGCCCGTTGGATTTTCAGCACACCACGGTCGAGGTCCACGTCCGTCCACTTCAGACCCAGCAGTTCGCCCCGCCGCAGCCCGGTGGCGAGGTCGAGGTAGTAGAGTTCGTACACGCCGCTGTCCCTGGCTTCTTGAAAGAAGGCGCTGAGTTGGTCGGCGGTCAGGGTCTTCATTTCCTTGTGTTCGACTTTCGGCAGGGCGCAGCCCTGTGTCGGATTCTTCGTGACGAGGTGCTGCTCGATAGCGAGGTTGTACGCCGAGCCGATCATCTGATGGATGTTTCGCACGGTTTTCGGTGCCAAACCTTTCGGCTTTTTCTTGGCTTCGATGCGGTCTACTCGGCCACTGTCCAGCAGATGGCAACTACAAAAAACTTGTGTGCTCAGATTCCCATCGCCCTCCACGAGCGGGTCAGCGAAGATCGGGAACGGCTGGGCCAGACCACCAGCGAGTACATCGCCAACCTCATCCAAGACTATTACAACATGATGGAAAATCAGAAAGGCGGCATTCAAATGACTGAAAAAGGCAGAACCATGGCATTCCAGATTCCCGAAGAACTCTTCCAGCGCATCAAGCGTCACTTGGAGCGCGAGACGCTCCGCAACGGCAAAAAGCTCACCCAGCGAGACTTCGTGCTGAACCTGATCTCGCAGGCGCTGGACGAAGCGGACGCCGAGAGCGCTACAGAGCAGGACTCCCCTGCTGAGACCCCTGCCGAGGCCCGTGTGGCCGACGAGACCGCCCCTGCGGACACGGACACCCCTGACGAGGAAAGCGCCGTGTAAGCCCGCACAAACGCCAAAGCAAAAACACGATTTAGAAGAAAGCCGGTCATGGCATCCGAACAGCTCGGGTGCCATGACCGGCTTTTTGCGTTTCGCAAGAAAGGAGGATAATCACTGTGGCAAACGAAATCAAAAGACGCTTTACAGACACAGAAATACAGATCGCCAGGAAAACGGATCTGCCGGAGCTGCTGACCCATCTGAGCTATCAGGTCAAACACATTGGCCGGTACCACACCACAGCAGAAATGGACAGTCTGCGGATCAAGGACCGCCGCACTTGGTTCCGCTACTCGCAGAACACCGGCGGCGATGCCATCACGCTCGTGCAGCAGTTCTGCGGCAAGACATTTCCGGAAGCTGTCGAGTATCTGCTCACCTTCAATGGGCGGGCCAGAGACTCCCCCACCAAAGCAGTGACTCCCGTCAAGCAGATCGACCCGCCAAAGCCCTTCGCCCTGCCTCCTCGAAACACGGATGACCACAGAGTCTTTGCCTACCTGCGCAAACGCGCCATCGCCGCGCAGGTGATCCGGCAGTTTATGAACAGCGGTCTGTTGTACGAGGATGCCGAGCATCACAACTGCGTGTTCGTCGGAAGGAACAGCGCGGGGCAGGCAAAATATGCATGCCTGCGCGGGACCTACGACCGGGACGGCAAAGGTTTTCGCGGAGATGTGACAGGCAGCGATAAGAATATCGGCTGCGCCATCCCGCACGATCCTACGTCGAATCAGGTGCACGTGTTCGAGGCCCCTATCGACCTCATGAGCTACCTCTCGCTCCACCGCGAGCTGATCAATGCAGTAATCACAGATTGCCGGACAGCTTCCATGGCGACATTCATGTTGGTGATCCGCATGTCCGCAATGCGGTCAACATAAATTTCTGCATCCAGCATCATGCGCTGAAAGTCTTTATGGCAGATCATTTCAGAAAGCAGCCGGTGGTTGAAGTTCCTTGAAGTTAATGCAGCTTGCTCGTCTTGCTCAAAACGATGGCGACGCACAGCGTCACGACCTCGGTGACGAACGGCGCGATCCAGATGGCCTCTGTGCCAAAAATCACGGGCAGCGCAAAGATCATCAGCGCCTTGATCGCGATGCCGCGGCTGACGGCGATGGCGTTGGCCGTTCCGGTGCGCTTGGTGGAGAAAAAGTAGGCCGTATAGATGAGATTCAGCGCCATCGGGATAAACGACAGGGCAAAGAGCGGCAGCGCCGCCGAGGCGGCCTCGACGAGCGCCGGCTCGCGGTTGAAAATGCGGATGACTGGCACGGCGAAGAAGTAAAGCCCGCCGTAGATCAGCGCGGACAGCACGGTATTGATGACTAATCCGCTGCGAAAATACTATGTCATGCCGCTGGTATCCTTCCTGCCGTAGCACTGGCCCCATAGGGGCTGCAAGCCCTGCGCCACACCAGCGAGGATGGCGGTCAAAACCGAAGCTGATGCACCAGCTGGAATCCTGCACCGTGACGATACCACTGGTGCTGGTCTTGCCGCCGCCCAAAGGACGATAAAGCGCAGGCAGTAGCGCTTGAATTCGAGCGCGGAGTGCCACTTCTGGAAGGCAAACATCGTGCTCCAGTACAGCCCGTACGGGGTGGAGAAGAACTCATCGTCGAAGAAATCAGAGATGGGCTTGTCGTCCAGCTCACTCTCCGGCGTCATCATCAACACCTGCATCTGCTGATTGACGCGGGGGCTGAAGCTGAGGTCAAAGGTCGTGGCGCTCTTGCCGCCGGAATAGATGGCGCGCTCGAGCGAGTAGTTGGGGTCATCCTTATTCAGGTAGTAGGTCTCATCCAGCACGCTCATGCCGGGGTTCTCCAAGGACGGAACGGAGCGGAACATATCCCACAGGCACTCCATGTGATCTTCCAGCTCGCGGCCGCCGCGGCAGCAGTAGCCGTAACCCTCAATATAAGCGCCATCCAGCGCACCGCCGGCGATGGGAGACGATTCTAAGATGTGAATGTTTTCGCCGGGCACCTGTGCATCGCGCACCAGAAAAATGGCGGCAGACAGGCCGGCAAGGCCGGTGCCCACGATGTAGGCGGACTCGTTTTCAATGCCTTCGGGCTTGCTGGGATGAACAAACGCTTCATAATTACCATTGCTGTGATACATATCAAATACCTCCATTTTGTAGTATTACTTTTTTGTTCGGGGCTTGACTTCCCTCGATGGCGCTATTATAATAGCATGGAAGATAACGGTCAAGCGTGCAGTTTTTTTCAAAAAGTCCCTTATCTGACTTAAGCACAAAAAGAGTCTCCCTACAGGAGGAACCATGGAACAAAAACTTGATTTGAGGATCCAAAAGACCTACATGACACTGACAAAAACGCTGATTGAAATGATGGGGGAAATGCCCTTTGAAGACATCAAGGTCAAAGAGCTGTGCGACCGGGCGATGGTCCGGAAATCCACATTTTATAAGCATTTTGCCGACAAGTACGAGCTGCTGGCCTTCATCGTGAAGGAGGTCATCAATGAATACAATGAGCGCATCCGGCAGGACAGCCCCGCGGACGACCCGGTGGTCTTCTACAACAAGATGCTGGATTATGTATTTGAGTTTGCCAAGGCAAACCAAAAGCTGATCCGCTCTGCGATCCGCTCGGACAGCCTTGTGCTGCTCCTGAACATCATGTCCCAGCAGGTGACGCCGGACATCTGCCAGAAGCTCAAGCAGGATCAGGCGCGCGGCCGCTGCATGCCCGCGTCTCCGGAGGTCATGGCGACGTTCTTCGCCGGCGGCATTTCCGAAAGTCTGCGCGGCTGGTTCACCGGCGGCAAAAAACGCTCTGAAGAGGACATAAAAAAACAGCTCAGCGACATCATGCGAGCTGTGTATCAGGTGGAAAACGCGCAGGAGCAGGAACCCTGACCGATCATTCGCGCATTTTTCGTATCAACGGTCTCTGTTGAATGGTAGCTATAAGCCTCGGCGGCCGCACGATCGAGATCAAGGCGCTGGAGGGGAAAAAATAGGAAAAAGGAGCGGGGCTGCGCCCCGCTCCTTTGCTTGTGTTGAGTCAGTCGGTGGTGGTAGAGGTGTTGCGGATGAGGTACAGAGTACCCTGCACCTTTGTAGGTTTCAGTTCTTCATAAAAGAAAGTGTCTCCTTTTGGCGGAGTAAGTATATATCCATCTCCACAAAGGGAAGTCACTCTGCTACTCTTGTAAGTCTTAGAACCTGTACCAGAACGATCGTTCCCAACCTTTTCCCCAATCGTATAGGTTTCGTTCTCCAAATCAATTTCGTAATTCTTGTAAGCCCCTTTATAATAAAATTCGATGTTCACAGTCGAATCAAAAACGGGATCAAGTCCGTACTCATCTTTAAGTGAAAATTCCTTTCCCACATAAATGTACTCTAGTGCGCCAAATGCACCATAGTTAACTTTTGTCACGTCTTTCAGTTCATAGTAGTCAAAGAAGTTATCCATTGTAAGGTCCACCACTTGATAGCTTCCACTCCGACGGTATTGCTCATCATTCTCTCTGCCTGTACCATTGTAAATAATATCAAAGCGGCTGTCATACTTATAGACTTCTCCCCCAACAGTGATATTCAGGAAAACATCCCCGCCAGCCAGATATTTTGCCTTACACCCGTTGCCGTTATAAATCAGCTTACCATTGGAAGAGATGGTCATTGTGGTGTTCTTATCTCCATTGATCAATTCCCAGTCACCCGCGGCCTTAGCAAGAAGCCCACGAATCGTACTGTCAACAGTCGGGGTACCGCTGAGTGTCACCTTATTGAGCACCAGATTTCTGGGAGCGCTCCACGCAGCAGTTTCGTTATCTCCGAATGTAAACTCCGTATAGAAGTTGCCTTTCTCGTCAATCTCAGCTATATGCTCAGTAACAAGGCTCGCTCCCCCAAGTGGTATAAACGTTACTGCAAGCTTACATCCCTCAAGTTCAGGGGTAGTCGTACCGCTGACATGCATCGTCACTCTGTACGGGGCATACCTTACAGACGGTGAAGCGGAAAGAAATAACCTTGCCGTTTTTCTTGTTTTCTCGAATGTTCGCCATTGAAACGCACCCTTTCATTTCTGACGTATCAATGACTTTCACGCGCGATTTTCGCAGTTGTGCGCTTTTTTGTGCGCTTTTGGAGTTTTCACGCATTTTCGCACTACGCATTTCGCTCTCAGAAGTTGCAAAAAAGCATTGAAATCATACGATTTCAAGTATTTTTGCTGGTCGGAGTGTAATTATAGGATTTCAGAAAACGCAGATATATCAACGGTTTGCTGCCCGTCGGCAAGATGTATTTATTCTAAATACATAGGCAGTTCCCATTTCTATAAATGTACGCTGCAAACTTGCTGTTGAATTTTACAGGAAAATGGGATATACTATGTTTGAAAGGAGCTGATAGATAATGCCGAACATTAAACCCATTTCTGACCTGCGAAATTACAGCGAGGTACTGCATGATGTGACTGTGGGCGCTCCTGTCTTTTTGACGAAAAACGGGCGCGGGCGGTACGCTATCGTGGATATGCAGGACTATGAGAGAACACAGGCGACCATCCGCCTGATGAATGAGCTTGCAAAAGGCCGCCACTCCGGCGAAACGGAAGGCTGGCTGACACCGGACGATATGATGGCGCACTTCCGCGCAAGAGCGAATGAAGAATAAAATTCATTATTCACCCGAGTCCCGTCGTGATTTGGATGATATTTGGGATTACATCGTATTGGAACTTCAGAATCGTTCTGCTGCGGAGCGCGTGATAGATCACATTATGAACGCGGTTGACCCGTTGAAAAATTTCGCAGAAATGGGAACCCCGTTATCCTCCATTGCAGATGTAGGAACAGACTATCGTTTTCTTGTCAGCGGCAATTATATGGTATTTTACCGTGTGCAAGGTTGCGATGTCTACATTGACCGCGTTCTCTATGAACGAAGCGATTATATGAGCAGCTTGTTCAAAGACTTGCTGCGCGAGGAAACAACCGAATAAAATTAAAAACCGGCAAGTTTCTACAGAAACTTGCCGGTTTTTGGCTCAAGTAGAATTATAAGATTTCATCAAATCAAAAGGATAAAAAAGAGTATCGGACGGAAACAATCAGTATTCCAATATATTAGCCTATCCGTCTCAACAAATCTCTGACGATACTTTCAATCCTGTCAATTTCGTCTGCAGAAAGACCCCCTGTATGCATAATTATATTGCGAGACATTTCCAAATCATCCACGCGAGACATGAGCCATGCTTGGTGTAGCCCTGCGCGTCACTCTCCTTTTTGACCGCAAAGCCGTACCACGGCTCGACATATTCGTAAACGCCGCCATCGCCCATCGGGGCATACATGAACTCATACTCGAACGGATCTGCGCTGAACGTCTCGGACTTGGTTTGGGTTCTGCGAAATGCGCCGGGTCTGAGCGAAACAGATGAAGCGTGGTCTGAAAAGCTGCTGCCTGCGAACGCCCCGGAAAAATGCTATATGCCGCAATAACAGAAGGCCGCCATCTCAATGAGCTACTGCTCACCGAGATGGCGGTTTATATGCTTACTGCTCAAATTCCTTCGACCAGTCGCGGTTCTCACGCTTGGCGGTCTGCGTTTCGTGAACGCCGTCCGCCTTGCGCTCGTACTCGTGCGAGTTCGTCGCCTCCTGGATCGCAAGATAGCCCCAGAAAGTCTCCGGATTGTCCGGCCAGACGATCTGGTTTGCGAGCAGGTCGCTCTCCTTCTCCGGCAGGCGGTGCAGCACGCGGTTCAGAAGCGTCGCTGTCTCGGCGCGGGTGAGGTTGCTTTCCGGACAGAACACCGTTTTGCTGCTTCCTTCCACCCAGCCATTGCCGTAAGCCTTGCCGATCGCATTCTCGGCCCAGTGGCCGGAAATGTCGGTGAACGGCGTGTCGGCCGACTTGGCAGTCTCGTCAAAGCGTGCGATCATCGCGGCGAATTCCGCGCGCGTGATGGGTGCGTTCGGGCGGAACGTGCCGTCGGGATAGCCGCTGATGACGCCCATCTTCGAGAGTGTGGACACCGCCGCGGCGTACCACGCAGTATCCGACACATCGCTGTAAGCGTTGTCCTTCGTCAAATTCTGCATGCGCACATCGTCCTTGAGCAAGCGGAAGAGCACGGTCGCCACCTCGGCGCGGCTGATGCTTCCGTTCGGGCGAACGGTGCCATCCTCGTAACCGAGCAAGTAGGCGTAATGATCCTCGCCGTTGAGCATTTCCGGGATGGGCGCAAGCGTCGGCTTTGTCTCGTCCGGCTTTGCCGGTGTGGACGGAGTCGAGGGACTTCTCTTGGCACTGAAGTGCGCGTAATAGGTCGTTCCCTGCCAGACGGCGCCGTCCTTCTTCGTCGGGACGAAGGTAAGTTCCTTCGACAAAAGCGCGCCGTCGGCGCTGTACCAGCCGTCAAACCGCGCGCCGCTCTTCGGCTGCGCGGTCGAACCCTTGGCCGTACCCGTCACGGCATCAACAGTCTCCGACGCCTTGCTCACCGAGCCGAGCTCCGCGTCGTTCGGCTCATAGCTGAGCGTCACGCTCTGCTCCTCCCAGACGGCGTAGAGGTACACCTCATCGTTATCATTTGTAAGATTCGGAAATTCCTCGTCCAGCTTGATACTCTTCTGATCCTCGTACTTGACCTTGCCTTCCTTCTCCGTTGCCCAGCCCACGAAGCTATAGCCCTCGCGGCTGAAGGCACACTTCTCCAGCGGATGCGCCTGCCCGTGCGGGAAGGTCTGGTCCTCCATCGTACCCGTGCCACCGTTGGCGTCATAGCGCAGCACATACTGCTTCAGACGGAACAGCGCCACATAGCTGCCGTCCCGGTAGCGTCCGGACAAGTCCTTTTCCGGCGTATAGGTCTTGCCATCCGTCAGGGAATTCTCCCGCTCGGTATCCTGCGCATCGTACCAGCCGACAAACACGCTGCCTTCTCCCGGCACAGCCGTTGCGCCGCGCGCCGTGCCGGTCTCGGGATTGAGCGACTCGGAGACCATGCCGTCCTGCGGGTCGAGCTCATTACTTTCCGTCGGATTGAGCTCGACCGTGCCGAGCGAAGTCGGTTCCGGCGTGTAGAAGATGGTCACATCGGCCAGTCTTTCCCACTGGGCGTAGAGGGTGATCGTATCTCCGTTATTGATCTGTTCTCCCCGATAGGTCGTCACATTCTCAAAGAGCGCACCGTCACGATAGATCGTTCCCGTTCCGTCGGAAGGCTTTTCCTCATCGGAATATTCCGCCCAGCCGACGAACTCATAGCCTGCCTTGATAAAGGCATTTTTCGTCAGATTTCGCGGACTGTCGGCACCTCCGAAGGTCTGATTGCCCATACTTCTCTCGCCGCCGTTCGCATTGAAACATACGGTAAACGTATTCGGTTCAAACACGGCGACATAGTGCACCACGTGCGCTGGAGTTTCGTTTGAAAGCAGCCCCAGCTTTTCCGCCATCGTCTTGGCAGTGACCGTCAGGGTCAGGTCATCATTGCTAAGGCCTTCGGTTACTTTTGTCTTGTCGCTTCCCGTTTCCTCGTACCAGCCGACAAAATGCCAACCCGCCTTTGGTTCAGCAGTGGATACAACATCGACGCCTGTAACGTTACTGCCCGTTACTGTGAAGCTGCCGCTGAAGAGACTCACGGTGCCGCCCTCAGCCGGTGTGGCGTCAAACTCCACAGTCGCCGTGCCCACTGGCTTGTAGACGGCGTAAAGCGTCACGTGATGATTCGTCGCTTCGCTCGCTCTCAGCGTCTCATCGTCGACCACCGCGCCGGGGCCATACGTCTGAATGGCATTCACATCTTCCGCAGTCGCTGGGTTAACAATGCTCCAACCGGCAAAATAAGTATCTTTGCCATCCGCAGTCTGCGGCGCCGTACCGGTGAACTTGCACAGCGTGATCGACGCGCCGAACGGAATACCGCTCGCTTCCACACAACCAGCCTCATCCGGAAGCGCAGAATAATCGTAACTGTCGTGCGATTTAGGCGGCGTACCTGTGCCATTTCCAATATCATACGACACCGTATACGTATCGGGTGTAAAGCTCCACTGGCCGGTCAGCGTCACATCATTTCCCGGCATCTCAAACTTGTCGTTCGCTTTGACAGTCGTCTTCGTATCGCTGCGCTTCCAGCCGCCAAATGTCCACGCGCCCTTGAGCATCAGGTCCGGACTCACGTAAAGCCCGCCCTGCTTATAACTCGGCTCACCCGCCGCAGTGACCGGCTCCGTGCGGAAATACTGCTTCTCAGCAGCCAGTGCGGAAAGAATGCTCGGTGTCCAGATGTCGTCCTCCGCAAACTGGTAGGTCAGCGTGTGCTCCTTCTCCGGAATAAATGTCCAGAAGCCCGTCAGCGTGCGGTCCCCCGTCACCTTGATAAGCTCTGTCTCGCGGATCACAATATCAACGTCGTTCTCGCTGCTCCCGTCTTCTTTGCCGTCATGCCAGCCGGTGAAGACCCACTTGCCGGGAACCGTTCTACCATCTTTCGTGACCGTGCCGTCGATGGTCGTCTTGTCTTTTATAAAGTCTTTGGAAATATAATATGTGCCGCCGTCGATGACCGTACCGGGACTCGGAGGATCCGGCGTATTCTGCGGGCATTTACCGGCAGCCACACTTGCCCACTGATACGTCACCGTATGTGTGGGGGCAAAGCGGGCGTAGATCGTCTGCACGCCTTCGCGGCTCACGGTATAGCTGTGCGTCGGCTCGCTGCTGACGAGCTCATATTTTTTGCCGTCGACCTGCTGATACCAGCCGATGAATTCGTAGCCTGCATTAGCCGCCGCAGTCACGGTGACGCGTTCACTGGCCGAAGCAAAATAGTCCTTTGCCGCCGGGTTGTTCGCTACGGACTCGCCCTCGTTGCCGACGATCTCGACCGTGCCGCACTCCGTATTCTCCCGAAAATCAGCGCTCACCTTGCCGTCCGCGTCCTTCACGCGCGAGGCGGTGACAAAGCGCTGGCGCCACTTCCACTGGGCGATGAGCGTTGCGCCGCCGGATTCGAGTGTTTCCTTTGTGCCATCATCCGCCGTAAAGGTAAAGGTTTCGCTTGCCGTGTCATAGCTCACGGTGTGGACCGCGGGCAGCACTTTTTCCTTTCGCGCAAGCAGCCAACCGTCGAAGCGCCAGCCGTCCTTTGTTTTTGTGGTGGCCTCCTGTGACTCATAGGGAAGGCGTTCTGTTTTGCTGCCATCATCGCTTACCTGCTGCGCAAAGGAGACCGCATTCGTCCCATTGTCGCCGTGGGTATACTGGTCTCCGCCGTTGGCCTCATATATGACCATAGGCTTTTTGACAAAGACCAGCACGATATCCGCCGGTTCCTCCACAGGGTGCTCATAAGTATAGGTTCTGTCAACTTTATCCCAACTCGGACTCGTTGCGGGAATAAACTCCTTCTTCAGTCCATTCTGCGTCTGGCGCGTGACATACGCGCCGACAAACTGAACATCGTTGTCCGGTTCGACCGCCTGCACCGTGATGGTGCTGCCGTCAGCCACTACCAGCTCTCGCATCTTGTCGTCGATCTTGTAAAGCACGCTTTCGTCTTCGTCGCCGGTCGAAACGCCGATATAGCCCGATCCCCCCGCCGTGGCCGCCGCCGTGATGGTCTGATAAAGTCTGAAATGAATATTGTCGATCAGATTGCCGCATGTACTACCGCCTGTCGCCGAATAGGAGCAGAAGGCAAAGACAGTCTTCGCCTGCCCGTCCGGCACGGCGTAGCGGCAGCTGTATGCAAGATTTCCCGCCGCATAGGCCGAGCTCTTCGTGCCGTAATTGCCCCAGGCCGTGTTACTCGTGCCGATGATCCAGACATTCCATTTCTCCGTGTACACGTCAGACGGCGAAGCGCTGAACGCATCCCCGATATCATTCTGGAATCCGCCTTTTTTGGCAAACTTTTTGGAGTAGACCGTGATCTTCTGCGTACAGCCCGTACCGTAGACGGTCACGCCCATCTCCGATGCGTGCTGGCGCACCCAGTCCGTCATGCGCATGAACTGGTCCTTGCCGTCTGCACTCGGCTTGTCCGGGTCATCGTCCTGCTTCGGGCCGATGATGACCGCCATCTGGTCAACGCCATCGCGGCCGCGATGAGAAAGGCCCCACTCATACACATTGCCGCCGACCGTCTCGGCATACTGATAAAGCGTGCTCTCTTCGTCGGCGTTCAGCTCCGCAAACTGAGATCCATCTGGAATAGTCTTGTCGACGCCTGTAAGCTGGGGAGCATTTTTGCCGTTCCGCCTCGATCCGAACTCGATCAGTTTGTCGGATGCCGTTGTATCCCAGTCAGGAACATTGTTTGCAGGCCACTGCGGCGAATTCTTGTCGTGAAACGCAGGCTCCTCAAAGCTTCCGTTTTTGATGGCGTTGTCCGTAACGCTGCGCGTATCGGCCGCCAGAATAGAAGTTGGCAGCAAACTCAGTGCCATTACCAGCACCATCAATCCGCTGACGGCCCGCTTTTTCCAATCTCCTTTGATGTCCATGATAGATCGTCTCTCCTTTTATGGGGTGTGAAGAAAGTCTCTAACCCACTGTTTTTATTGACGTATGAATTGGATTATAGCATTGTGCAAACAGTTATTCAATGGGCACTTTTTAATGAGACTCTCCAAAAGTGATCGAATCTTTTTGCCGTTTTTGGCCATTGAGAATCATGTGATCCGCATTTCGTTTTTCTTTCCCGCGCACCACTTTTAGCCAAGTGCAGCTAAGTTGCAAAACCTTTTGATCTACGAACTGAGGGAGGACGATTTCAGTTCGTCCTCCCTCCTGCGCAGCACCTGTTTTAACCCATCCCTGCTCATACTTGCTTTATTCTTTCGTCTAAAGGGAAAAACTTAGAGGATACCAGCGCTTTTATGCTTGAGTAAGAAAACCAAAATCAATTATCTGAATAGCTACATCTTTAGACCAGCAAGCTTTACTACATCAACAGAGTTCATTCCTCTGGTTATGTATACGCGAGCTAAAAAACATCATCAACCAAGTGTTGAACGAATCCATTCGTGAAGAGCTATTGACGGTCAATCAACATCTAACAGTGTTAGAAAAGTGTTAGATGCAGCGCACTTTTTCCGCTGTCAATGCAAAATAAAAAATCCTCAAAGCCTTACGGCTTCAAGGATTTTTCTTGGAGTGTGTTGACAAAAAAGATGCACGAGCAAAGCCTTGCGCCGCAAGGGTTTGCGGGCTTTTGAGGCTCGATTTGCCGTTTTGCAATTCGAATCCCCAGCATCTTGTGATGACAGATGAATGATCTGTAAATGTGCGCGTGAATCTGTAAATTAAGTATACGTGAAAATACATAAAACGTCAATTCCAATAGACCAATTTTACGAGCCTTTTTTCTGCTTTTTTTACCGGATGTTAATTCCCCCACAAGTGGCTCAACACCCGCTCAAATCCCCGTGTGGGGGTGGTTACCTTGGGGTGCCTGTAAAAAGCGCACACGGCGGCTCACAGGGGCGAACACGGTGGGGAAGGGTGGAGCCGCCCACCTATAGGGAGCGCTCAGTTTGTCGGCTCCATCCATGCCTGCTTTCCCTTCGGTGCC
>ERZ857982.1589-NODE-1589-length-20957-cov-4.469907_pt1 | contig 20957 bp, 10 predicted proteins | sample MGYA00519955_ERZ857982 | MGnify/ENA primary metagenome ERZ857982 (study PRJEB31778, sample SAMEA3449416) | human gut metagenome | biome: human gut; feature: human-associated habitat; material: faeces | place: United Kingdom | collected 2010/2012 ... | reverse complement strand
GGATGTCTTTGCTTGCGTAGCCCATGGATCGTCAAACCTCTTTTCGCGCCGGGGCTGCTTCCGGCAGCCCTGCGGCGTAGAATTTCATTGCGGCGCAGTGATTTTTGAACACTCCCGCCTGTTTGATACTACTTTACCACATTGTTGTGGAAATTTAAACAGTTTTTTCGGATTTTTTGTAAAAATTTTTAGGCAAAAGATTGTGGAAAGTGTAAAAAATCGTTCCTCGACATACAGCGAGTGTAGGGGCGAGCATTGCTCGCCCGCCAACTTGGCGCAGCATCGTCTTTTCGGGGAAATTTATCACAGGGCAAACGGGCACGGGCGGGCAATGCCCGCCCCTACCAATCGTTTCTTTGCCGGTCCGTGCAGCAAAAAAGCCGCACAGCTTTCACTGTACGGCTTAACGGCTCACTTATTTTTCCTTCTTCGCCGTCTTTTTGCGGCGGCGGACGCGCCCGCTGTCGGCTTTGGCCTCGGGAACATAGAGGCTATAGCTCAACAGGTAGCGGCCATGGGCAGGGATGCGGTAGAACGCGGCCTTGATGCGCTCCAGCGGTCCGGTGCCGCTCTCGGCGGTGCTGCCGCTCAGCATAACAACATACTGCATATCGGTGTAGCTGGCGGCCACATCGCACTGGCGCAGATTCGTGTGGATCAGATCGCCCAGCTGCTCCACCATCAGAGCGGTCTCGGCAGCATCGGTGTTCTGGCTGGGAGCCACGGTCAGGATCGCCAGGAATACCTGCAGACCGTAGCGGACCTGCACGCCGCGCTGTACGCGGTAAATTTCCTTGAACGTCTCAAAGTCGCAGATACAGGCCCCCGTGTCCTCGGTATCCGGCAGAGCAGAGATCAGCTTGGAGACCTCGCTCTCCATATTGCGGTCTGCCTGGCGCATCTGGCGGTAGGCAGAGCCTGCGCGGCCCGGCTCAATGGCATGATGCAGGCAGCCCATGGCGCTGCCGCGGCGTGCCAGATCCTCCGCCTCCTCGTGGCGGCCCAGCGTCTCCAGCGCGACGATCTTTTCCAGATAAAGGCGCTCCTCGTAGGGGTCCAGCTCCAGCGCGCGGGTACACAGCGTAACGATGCGGGTGCTCTCGCCCCATTTTTTGCAGAGCTCCAGCAGGTTTAAAATGGCTGTGCGGTACTGCCCGTGCAGACGCACGCTGACGCTTTCGACCCACGGCTCGGACGCAGACTGCGGCAGCAGGCGCCCGTCATACAGGTTGACGATCTGTTCATAAATACGGCTGCGCTTCTCGGCGTCGCTCTCCTTGCGGGCCAGCTCCGACAGGTCGTTGACCTCAAACACATCCACGCTGCAGTCCAGATGGGGGTTCCACTGGTAGTAGCCGCGGCTGGTCACGATGCAGTCCTTCATCTCATCCAGACCCTCCGCGTCGATCATAAGGCGGAAGCGATGCAAGATGGCGCGCAGGGCCATGTCCGGGTTGGTGGACCGCTCCCCTGCCCACAGGGTATCGGTCAGTACCTTGTGGGAGACGCGCTCCCCGCGCCGCAAAACGAGATACTGCACCAGCGCCGTTGCCTTGCGGGACTGCGCCAGCTGTGCCAGCACGGGCTTGCCGTTCACGCGGATCTCAAAGCCGCCCAGCATTTTGATTTCAATTGTTGCCATCCTAGTCATCCTCTCTCCTCTGATGCCCATGACGTTCCTGCATTTTGTCCGGCACACAGGTATTCATGTTTTAAAGTATAACGAGTCCATTTGAATTTGTCCAGTACCTCCGCCGGGATTGTAATAAACTTTTCAAAAATCGTCCCGGAGGGACACCGCTCACGACTCCGACGATGCTTTGCCGTCCCAGGTGCCGGGTTCATACAGGATGACCGGCTCACCGGGCAGCTGCACAATGGCTTTTTGGGTGCACAGCGGCACGATCTGGTTGTCGGCGTCCCGCTTGGCCACAGTCAGCACCACCGTCATAGCCGTAATGCGCGGGGTCTTGGTTTCGTCGCCGTCCTGCGTCCAGCTGCGGGCGTAGAAATGCAGTTCGCTGATAAACAGCCCCATATAGGCATCCCGGGGATAGGCCGTTGTGTAGCCGTAGGCAACGTAGGGCAGCGTGCCCGTCACGTTGCCATCCGCGTCCTTGTTCTCTTTTGTGTGCTGCGGGTTGCCGTAGTGCCCGGCGTCATTCAGTTCATCGCGGTAAAAGCGCATGTGCAGGTAGCCGTTCAGCGCATTGGCCTGTTCCGCTGTCAGCAGTGCTGTGCCGTCTGTCTTTGTCAGCGGCGGCACACAGTCCTTGTCGATCAGTTCAATGTGGTTGGGGTAGACGCTGAATTCCAATGCCGTGCCCTTGCTGTAGTCGTTACCCTTGGACGCAAAAACGCTGTCCAAATTATTAAGGTCCGTCGCGCCGTCGGTGAAGCGGATATAGCCGTTCGCCTCGAGCACCTCGCCGCGGATCGTCTCAATGAGCGCGTCGGCTAGATTTTGCGCGCGCGTCTGCTGCTGGATGTCCATGTACGCCTGCGCGCTGGGCTGTATCAGCGTGACCGCCGCCAGCGTAAAGATCGCCAGCAGCACCATGCAGACGATCAGCTCCACCAGCGTTGTGCCGTTCTGGTTTTTCAAACGCTGCTTCATGGGTTGGTCGCCCCTTCTGCCTTAGACTTCCCGCTGTAGCGGTAAAACTTGTGCTGTTCCGTCGTTTTTTGGCCGTTTTCCGTAACTTCTGCTCTTGTCTCCACGCTGTCCAGCTCGACGCCGTTCACCGTAAATTCATTGTAATCGCCAAAGGAGAACTCCAGCTCATCCTGTTCCTTCACCCAGCGGGGGGCCGCGTTATTGGCCGGGTACAGCCCGGCGCAGAAGGCATAGGCTGTCTCCCGCAGCGACTCGGCCTTTAGGGACATGGCGCGGGCGTACCGCAGCGAAACGACGAACATCGACGTAAAAATCATCAGCAGCAGGAACGACACAAGCACTTCCACAATGGTCTCGCCGCGCTGACTTTGTAAAGTATGTTTCATAGCGGGTCACTCCTGTGTTGTGCCGGTGCTCTGTTTGGCACCGCGGGTGTAGATGATGGAATCGGGCTGCTGGCTGGTGTCGCAGTGGAACGTCAGGCGGTTGCTGTTGATATTATCGTCTTTGATTTCCAATTTATCTTTACCGGCGGCAACAAATGTCAGGTCACTCTCACGGTAATACTTCGTTGTTCCGCCATTTACCGTGTAGTACACCTTGCTTGTTGACTTGTCGCTGCTGCTGTACTTTACCGTGCGGTCATAGGTCCGCGTGAAGGCAAAGCTCTCGCCGTTTTTCGTGACTGTCACCGTAATGTCCAGCTGTAAATCGACGATTGCCATGCCTCCACGGCCTTCGCCGCCCTCCCAAGGCGTAATCTCACTAAGCAATGCGCTGGCCGTGTCACTGTTCGCCGTCTGGTTCAGCTTGTCGGCACCGTCGCCCGGGCGGCGGCGCAGTGTTACCGTGATGGCCTCGGCCCCGCCATCAGGCTGGTTGCCGTTCGGTTTCCAAGCGAACTCCTTGGGCTGGGATTCCAAATCATAGATGTCCTTGCCGTAGCTTTGGGAGAACATGAACTGCTCATTGACGAACTTGGCAAAGCTGCTGTCCTTATTGTTCAGCTCCCCTTCCAGCACGTCGGAAAAGCTGGTTGCCAGCTGGTAGGCTTCCTGTTCCAGCAGCTGGCGGTTGGCATTGGCCGTCAGCACGGAGGCCGCATAGACCAGCGCTGCCGACAGCGCCACAAACAGCGCGCCGATGCAGAGGACCAGTATCATCGAAAGCCCCTGCTCCCCGCGCAGAATGCTGCGTGCCCTGCGGTGCATAATGCCACCTTCTTTCCTGAAATAAAATTACGATGCGTCGCTTGTTTCCGTCCGTTTCGGGGGCGCGGTTTCCGCCGCGTCCGTCTCATCCGGGGCAGCGGCGGTCTCCGGGGTCGCCATGGGCAGTGCCGCACGGGCCCGCATCAGGACCGGGGGCATGCTTGCGGGGGCGCTTTCCGCCGCCGTGCTTTCTGCAGTCTCGGCGGGCGCGACGCTCTCCGCGGAGTCCATACTCTGGGCATCCTCCGTCGCATCGGCGGTGTTCGTCTCATTGACGGGGACCTTGACCGCGCCGGATTCGACGGTCTTACCCTTGTTATCCGAGTGCGCCAGCGTCTGCAGCATCACACTTGCGGTGAACTTTTGCAGCTCGAGCGAGTCGTCCTGCACCTTTTCCTGCAGCTCGGGCAGGGTGATGCGGTAAACAGGCTCGGCGCCGTCCTCCTGCACCAGCTCCAGCATGGGAACCGTCTGTGCCTTGTAGTACAGCGTACCGCCCTCTATTTCCACCGTGCCGGTGACGTCATAGGGCTTCTGTTCCCAGCCGATCAGGTTGTTATCTTTGTCGTAGACAGGCTCAACGCTCAGGTCGTACCAGGTGCGGGTCTTGTTGGTCTCCGCGTCCACAACGGTGGTCTGCTTGTCAAGCGCCGTCGTTTTGCCGTCATAGGTCGTCTTGGTAACGGTCTTGATTTCCCCGCGCTTATGCGTGACATTGCCGTCTATGTCCGTCACGTCCCTGTCGTAGGTCGTCACCGTAATGCTGTAGGGCTGTTTCGTCTTACTATCCAGCGGCGTGACGGTAAAGGTATAGCTGTCGGTCAGGTTGCGCACCGTGCCGTCGGCCCGGGTGTACTTGTTCACCGCGGTCCACTCCACCGTAAAGCGGCGCAGCTCCAGCAGGGCCTTACCGCGCTCGACGGCAAACTCGGGGTCGTTGTACAGGTTGACTTCCTGCTTGTAAACGGCATTGCCAAGTGCGCGTTCCGGTTCGTCCACGGGGGCGTCCAGCGTGATGGCCGGCAGCTGTGCCTTTGCGGCATCCTGCAGGATGTAGAACCAGTTCGACGCTGTCCTGCCGTCGGTGGGCATAACGCGCACCGCGGGCAGCAGGTATTGTTTTGCATGGTCGGGCGTCAGCGTAAAGCCGTTGCCGTCGGGCACAAAGGTATAGCTGGCGGTTTTGTCGTTGACGCTGGCGCTCCCGCCCACCGTGCGGCTGTCTTTCGGGATGACCAACTCGGCGTTGCCGCTGGCCAGCATCTCGTCCAGTGCTTTGGTCAACTTCTGCTGGGCCTCATACTTGGCCTGTCCGGTGCCTTCGCCCTGCCAAGCCTCGGCCAGTTTGGCAATTTTTGTATAGTTGGCCACATCGCTGAAGATATAGCCGGTAAAGTAGACATTGCCCTTTGCGGCTTCCTCCAGCGTCATGTTGAGCTTGAGGTCGTTCAGGAACGTCTCCTGATTCGGGCTGGCGGGCGCAAAGCTGCTGGCCGTAACCGTGGGCGCATCGGCGCGGCGGACGATGGTCTCGGACTGGCTCAACGCGCCGTCCGGGCCGTCAAAGCAGGTATCGCTACCAGCCTTGCGGCGGGCAATAACGCGGAAGCGCAATGCCTTGCCCTGATACTGCTCCAGATCCAGCGTCAGGCTGCCGACGTTGCCCGTGGTGGGCAGCGTCAGGCTGCCGACGTTGCCCGTGGTGGGCAGCGTCAGCACAGTATTACCATCGGCATCGACGACGCACAGGTCATAGTGGCCAATGCGCTCGTCGTCGGACGGCGACCAGCTGACCGTGTAGAGCAGGGCATCCGCGTTGTCGGTCTCGCCGTTGACGCGGGTGATGGAGCTCGGCGCGCTGATGCCGGGCAGGCGCTGCTTAACGCTGTAATCCGCCACAGCGGACGCGCCGATTTCCTTGGTGTCGGCTGCCGCCACGCGGGTGACCTCGAGCCGGACCTTGTCATAGCGCCAGCTGTCGCTGCCGTTGGCCAGCATGGTATCTACGTTGACAGGCAGGGTAAAGCTGTTGCCGCTGTTCTGAACCTCCTTGGCCAGATTTACGCCGTCCTTCAGCGCAATTTGCTCCTGACCGGTCACATTGCCGTCCTCGTCCGTCAACAGGCCGTAGAGCTTGATGCTGTAGGTCGGCGTTTTCGCGCCCATGTCCTCTTGCGTCCAGTTGAACGTATAGGTCAACTCGTTGGTTGCCTTGTCAACTGTTCCTTCGGTGGTTTCGGCCAGCGTCGGGGCTTTCAGGACATTCAGGTTCAGCTGCTTGAAGATGATCTGCGGGGTCGTCTGCGTGGCCTGTTCTGCCCATTTCTCGTTATCGGTGCGGTTCACGTCGGAGAAACAGAGCGGCGTCAGATGGGCATAGGTATAGCTGTGCTCGCCCGTGCGGACGATCTCATAGCCGTTCTTCCACCAGATTTCTTTGCCGGTGTCGTTTGTCTCGTTCGCATGGCTGGCGATGGCTGTGGACACTTCCTCCTCCGTGGCATCCCAGCGATACTTCATGTCGCCCTTGCCGCTGGTGACGGGCACCGCGACAACGAGGAAGTCGGTGTAGTTCGTCATGGCATCCGACGGCAGGCTGTTCAGGTTGAAGGTGACGGGAGACTCCGTCACAATGCTTTCCCGCGCGGCCAGCGTGATGTACTGGCCGTTCAAAGATACGCCGTTGACTTCGTCATTGCCCAGATATTTTGCCAGCAGCATGACGCGGTAGGTCGGGCTGCCGTGCTCGCTGCTGTCGCTCTTGACCCCCGGGGTAAAGCTGAACTTCACGGTTGCTTCAAAGCTCTCCGCTGTCTGGCCGGTGTAGGTCACAAACTCCGTGTCGCCGTCCTTGTTCAGCTTGCCCAGCGGCAGACCGTCCTCGTCCTTGCCGGAGTCACCGTTGTGGTCACGCCACTGGGACGGGAGATAGGTCTCTGACTTGTACTGGGCCGAGCGCAGATACTTTGTACTGCTGCTGTTGTCCGGGGTTGCCAACGCCGTAAGCGTCAAAGTGCGTTCCAAATTTTGGGTCAGGCGGATGTACTGCTTGCCATTCTGTGCAAAATAATAATTATACGTTCCATCGGTCAGCTTAACGGTCCATGCCTCGTCTGTCGGGTATTCGGTGTAGTTTTTCAGCACCGCGACAACCTCATACTTGAATTCTCTCGATTTTTCATCCGGCGTCTGGCACTGATTCCAGTCAAAGCCGCCGTTATTCCGCTTTACCAGCCGGAACTCAATCTCCGGTGTCGGCAGGGCGTGCATAAAGGTCTGCACGCCGCTGGTGTTGAAGTTATCAGCCAGACTCGAGTCGTTGTTGGTATTGTAGGGCGTTACACGCACGACGAAGTTACCCGTCCACGCTTTATCAGCCACAAAGGTATAGCTGCGCTGGTAGACGTCAGCAGTCAGGTAGGCGGCCCCGGTGATATTGCCTGCGGCGTCGCAGGGCAGAATTTCAACACGGTAGTAAGCGGCGGGGCTGGCGTTCTTGTCGCTGTCGCTCGGCTCGCCCCACGTCACTTTATAACGGCCATAGACGTTGTTGTCCGCGTCCTGCACCTGGCTGGCCTTGACGTCGATTTTTCCCGGCTTGGCTGGCTTGGTGCTGTCCAGCACGTACTTATAGTAGTTCTGGATGACCTCGTCGGTGATGTCGGTAATATCAACGTCTGATTTGTCCGATTTGTCCGTACTGTTCGCGGCTTCGCCGAATTGCAGCATCACAGTCGCTCTCTGGTTGCCGGGATTGGTATCATTGCCCGCGCCGGTATCATCGAAAATGTAGGCTTTCTTACCGTCGGTCTTGATATAGGCAGAGTTTGGTTTGGCAGGCGAGCCCGCAGATGTACGACCGCTAATCCACCACAGACTGTACGCTGCGCCGTTCCCATCGTCTGCCAAAGTGGGCAGGAACGCAATATAAGGATAGGTTTTGTCATCGACGTTATAGCCTATGTACAGACGATGTGCTTTTACTTTTTCCGAGGACGGGTTCCACGCTGTTTCCTTGTAGGCCGGTTCATAGTTAGGACTATTCCAGTTACTTGTTTTTTCGGCTGGTTTTGTCGTGGTCAGTTTACGGGAATCTTTCTTAAAGAAGCTCTTGCCTGCACTTTCGGAATTTTCAATATAATAGTTGCCGTGGCCGGTGACATTCTCGTTTGCGTTCCGCACATAGGCAATAGGATACCAACTTGCACCAACCCCAACCGTGGCAAAGCAGTTTGTGACATTAGTTGCTTTATTCGACCCTCTACCGTCGCCGCGGCTGCCGACAATGCCGACTCTTCTGTCATCACTTCCGGCACACGTAAAGTTTGTATTAAGGTTTCGGCAGCGGTCAATATTTACCGTAACGTTGTCAATTCTTCCTCCATTCCACGGGCCGATCCATGCCAGAATGCCGACTGCCTGCGACGCTGCCTTGATTGCGCCGCTATTGACGCAGTCGATGATGTTCAGCGTCATAATATCGGTGGGCTTCTTCATCTCGATTTTACCGATAATGCCCGCGCAGTCATTTGCGCCGTTTGATTTATACCAAATCTGACCGTAGTTACGGCAGGAAAGCACATTTGTGGTGCCGCCGGAAATAGGCTGGTCAATAAAGCCGACAATACCGCCGACTGCACCGTAACCGCTGTTTTTGTCGTTCGTGTTTGTTGTGATTTTGCCAAAATTGAAGCATTTCTGCACGGTTCCGCCGTAGTCCAGCCAATAGGCGATCACGCCGCCCACGTTGGCCGAGCGGCTGTTGAACACACTGCCGCAGTTGACTACCTTGCTGACAGACCACCGATCATCGCTGCGGTTCTGCTGCTGGCCAATGACACCGCCCACATGGACAACAACACGATTTTCGCTCTTGTAAATGTTGTCATTGTCTGTATCGTCCTTGTTCTTAGCCCCATCAAACACGCGCGTAAACCGGCGCACGGCGGCACAATTTACCACAGTGTCCAGCACGCTTTTGTCTGTGACGTTGGATTCGTTCTGGCCGACAATACCGCCGACGGTGGATGCCGTTGTCGCATTGTCAGAATAGACAAACCACTGGCCGGTGGCGGAAGTGTCAATTGTACCGCGGAGAGAGTTAAAGCCTGCCAGGCCGCCCAGATAACCGGCGGCACGGACGGTCTCGCTGTTGTTGCTGCCGCGCAGGGCGACAAGCAGATCATTGGCGGCAAGACCTGTGTCGCTGTAAACGTTCGTGTAGCCATAGCCCGTCACAGTGTCAACGCCCTTGAGGCCCGCGTAGGTCTTGCCTGTGGTCAGCTCTGCCGCCATGCTGTTGATGCCGGCATTGGCATCTGCCGCATCCAGCCAATTATCAACCTGTGTAACAAGGGCGGGTGTTGCTTTTTCGTCGCTGACCAGCGCTTTTTTGCTGCCGCTGCCCGTGATAGTGCCGTTGTTGGAGCCCGCGACGCCGCCCACAAAGCCGTAACGCGCCGTGATGATGCTGCCCGCGCGGTTGCTGCGCTCGGTGGCAACATAGCTGTTGGCGATTTCGGCATTGTTGCGGCCCGCAATGCCGCCCACATGGCTGGCACTGGCGAGCTTTTCGTCTGCGGTCTGGGTCGTGGTGATGTTGCTGATACCGCTGACCTGCAGTTTGATGTATTTGACCTCACAGCCGGTGATTGTGCTGTTGTTCAGACCGGCAATGCCGCCCACCGTGCTGCCGGTGCTGCGTGCACCGACGGAGACAAGGCCGTCCGTGTCCGCGTTGCCGCCCATCGTGCCGGAATAGGTACACTGATCCAGGGTACCGTCGTTCTGGCCTGCGACGCCGCCCAAATTTGTATATTTATCAAGATTTTGTGTAAGGTCCAGCAGAACGTTGGTTTCGCTGACCTTGCCGTCCGCCGTGGTGCGGCCCACCGCGCCGCCCAGCGTGACGGTATTGGTGCCCGCGCGCAGACCGGCGTCCAGCGCCAGCGCGCCGTTTCCGACCTGACAGCCGGTGACGGCGCCCTCGTTCATGCCCGCAAGGCCGCCAATCGTGACTGCCGGGGTGCTGAACCGCACGTTGGCGTTTGCCGCCAGCTTCACATTGCGGATGGTCGCGTCCTTGCCGTTGTACGCCGCAACAGCGCCGATGCTCTCCGACGTACCGGTGATCGTGCAGTTGCTTACGCTGCTGCTGCTTTCCAGCCCGCTGCCTTGGCCGATGATGCCGAAGTTCGTGGCCGTGACGCCGCCCGCCGTGCCGTTGGCCGCGGTGACGGCGGCGCGGACCTGCACATTCTCAATGGACGCACCGCTGTTATTATTGCCCGCGATGCCGCCCGCCTCGCCGTTGGTGGCGTAGACTGCGGCGGCATTGCCGGACGCATGGCTGCAATAGCTGATCGTGCCGCCCGCGTCGTTCACGCCCGCAATACCGCCCGCATATTTTGTGCTGGCGCGCACCGAGGCACGGTTCTCCACACGGGTGATTTCGGCGCTGTTCGTACCGGCCACGCCACCCGCGTAGTTGGCGGCAGTGACGCTGCCACTGACCGCGCCGGTGGCGTTGTCAGCGCCGTAAATGCTGCCCTTATAGGCGTTATACGTCGTATTGATACCGGCCACACCGCCCGCATAGTCGGCGGCGGTGACACTGCTTTGCAGCTGGCCGGACAGCGAGATATTGCCAACGTTGGCACCGGCCACGCCGCCCGCATACTGGTTGGCCTCCACCGTGCCAGTGCTGTTGTTCTCTGTGCAGATGATGAGGCCCTTGCTTGCCGCAGCGTCACCGCCCAGGTTGACGCCCGCAATGCCGCCGACATAGCTGTCACCGCGCACGGCGCAGCCTTCAGCCGGGTAGGCAGACTGAATAAGACCGCCGTTGACGCCCGCAACGCCGCCCAGATAGGTATACCCGGTTTCACGGTTGCCGAGGGACGCCGCCATGCTGCCGCCGGTGATCGTGCCCTCGTTCCAGCCCGCAAAGCCGCCCGCAGCGCACTTGTGAGCCACTGTGCCGTAGTTTGTGCAGTTTTCCAGCGTTGTGTTGGGTGTGGCATAGCCGATGATACCGCCCGCCAGTGCGCCGCACGCGGTGCCAAAGTCATAGCGGCCATCGGCCAGCGCGTTCAGCGATACGCCGCCTTTAAACGCGCCGTTGTTGGACGGGTTCAGGCCGCCGACGGACAGGGCGTTCTGCGTATCGCCGTTGGTTGCATTTTGAATCGTCAGCTTCGTTTTAGCGTCGTTTGCGCCGACGATGCCGCCGACGTAGATGTCGGCCTGCAGGTTGAGCTCGTTCTGAAAATCGGTCAGGGTGATTGGGGTATCCGTTTCCGTTTCCGCGGCGGTACTGTCGGTCAGCACGCCGGTGCTCTTGTCAATCTTCGGCAGCAGCGCCTCCAGCGTGACCTTTGCGGGCTTGTCCGCCAGCAGACGGTTGTAGCCGATGATGCCGCCCGCGACGGCGTCGGCCTCGACGCGGCCCGAGGCCACATCTGTTTTAAGCGCGCCGCCGTCCGCCACGGTGAAGCTGCCCACCGGCAGGTTGGCGCCGATGACGCCGCCGACAAGCTGCTGACCCGCCACGCGGCTGACCGTCACAGTGGCGGAGGGCAGCGTGGAGGCACAGTTCAGGCCGATCATGCCGCCGACAGCCTTACCCGCCGCCACGATCTGGCCGCTGATGGTCAGGTTCCGGCCGGAGGTGTTGGAGATTTTCGCATTTACATCGTTATAACCGGCCACGCCGCCTACGTAGTTGTTGCCGTACAGGATGGCACCCAGCGTCGGGGTGCTTGTATCCCACGTAACAACGCCGTTTTTGCCGTTGCAGCCCGCGATGCCGCCGACGTAGTCGGCGTAGCCGCCCGCGGAGATGCTCAGCTCCTTTAACAGGTTGATGCGGCGGGTGTCGGTGGCGTTGTCGCCGGACATACGGTTGGCGCAGTTCTGCACGGTGGCTTTGGCAGTCTTGTCATCACTGCCACCCCAGTCGGCATCATTGACGCCGACGATGCCGCCGACGTAGGCCGCGTTCTTTCCAAAGGCCGCGACCAGACCCGTATTGGTCATGCCGCTGATTTTGCTGTTGCTGCCGTTGACCGACACGATGCCGCCGACGTAGCGGTTGCCAAAGACGTCACTGCTGTTCGTATCGTTCTTTTGTATGCCGCTGCCGGTAAAGCCACCGGCCAGACCGCCCACAAACCGGCTGCCGAGCACGTAGCCCTTGCCGGTCTTGCAGCCGTTCAGCACAATTTCCTTGCCGTAGCCGACAAGGCCGCCGACGAAATCGCCCTTGAGGGGGCTGGCGTCGGTCAATGTGCCGGTTTTTTTGTCAAAGCCCGCCTCGACCTGCTCCTTGAGCTGGGTCTCGGTCAGGTCGCTGCGGGTCACGCTTTCGCAGCCTTGCAGGGTCACGCCCCTGCCGTAGCCCGCAATGCCGCCGAAGAACTGCCCCAGCACCAGGCTGCGCGCATCGCCCGCGGTATCGCCCTTATAGTTGGCGCCCGCGCTGACCGTGCCGTTGTTCCTCAGGCCCGTCAGCACAGGCGCACCGGTACCTGTGTCTGTCGTAAACAGGTTGCCGACGATGCCGCCCGTAAAGCCGTTGCCGGTGACAAGGCCGTTGTTGACGATGTTCGTTTTACTGTCTGTTTTCATCTGGGCAGCGTCCACCGTGCCGAACACGCCGCCCACGCCGACGCTGCGCCAGAGGGAGTTCTTGTCATTCGGCTCGGCTGCCGCGGCAGCGTAGCGGGCCTTCTCGGCCTGCTGGTCTGCCGCTGTGGTCTCTGCAACGGATTGCGTGTCCTTGTCCACAAGCAGACCCGCTACCGTCACGTCCGACGCAACGGTCAGATTCTGCATGACGGAATCCGTTTCGGGTATGGCAACGCCGACGAGACCGCCAATGCCGCGCGGCTCGTCTGTATAATAGGTATAGCTTTTGCTGTCAGCGTCCAGCGTCTGCGCTTTGCGCTGCGTTGCGGTGGTAGTGTTGTTAAACGCCAGCGCCGCGGCCACCAGCGCACTCGTCGAGGAGTTCGTGCCGCGGGTCAGGGCGCAGTTTTCCAGCGTGCCGGTGTTGACGCCGCAGAGTGCGCCGACGGCGCGCACATCGCGCCAGTTCTCGTCTTCCTTCGCCAGCGCCGTGACGAATTTGGTCGCGGTCAGCTTGAGCTGGTCTGCCTTCGGCAGCGTATCGGCGGCGACGGTCTCGGTCTTGACGTTGACCTGAATGTCCGGGTCGCGCAGTGTGATGTAAGAAATTTTGCCCTTGTTCTCGCCGATAAGGCCGACATAGTGGTCGGCCAGCTCGTCCTTCTCTGCCCTGCCGGTTTTTGCAACGGACTTGCTGCTCAATTGCAGATTGAGGATGGGCACACGGGTCGTCTTGTTGTTGGCAAGGCCCGTTGTTTTGCTCGTAAGTACGATTTTTTCACCCAGCTCCGGGATCGTCGGCCAGGCGACAGGGTCATTGAGGGACGGCACCTTGGCCGCCGGGTACTGCTCACCCGACGCGCAGTAGACCGTGACGCCGCCGCCCGTCCAGTTCAGGCCGGTGCTGTTGCTGGCCTGGGGGGTCAGCATGTAGGTGCCCTCGCCGGTGATGTCCCAGTCGGCAGACCAGCGCAGGTTGTACAGATGGCGGAAATATTTCAGGTCTGCCGTGACCGCCGTGCCGCCCTTGGCCAGCAGGGTGTTTTCATCGGTAGGAGTCCACACCTCGCTGCTGGCTGTGTAGGTGTCGCTGTAGTTCTCCCGCGGCTCGGCGCGCATGGCAATGTAGATGTCCTGCGGGTCGTTCAGCAGGCGGGTGATGCTGTACAGGCTCGTGGCGGCAACGTCAGCGCTGTTCTCACACGCGCGCAGCAGCGCGGCGTCCGCCATGGCGTCCAGCGTCAGCACAAAGCTGCCCTTGTTGTAGCTTAGCGGGAAGTAGAGTTTCTTCTCCTCGGTGCCTGTCTGCTGGCCCGCGGCGTCGTATTGGTAGATAACAACAGGCATCTCTGTGATAACCTGCTTGTTATCATCCGCCGCGCCCGCGGTGTCGCGCTTGATCGTGATGGTAAACAGCGGGTTATCCTTGTTTTTGTCGTAGGCCGTGGCCGTGTAGGAGGTGTCCAGATCGCCGAGGCTGGAGTTGCCGCTCCAGCTCAGGGTCAGCGTCTCGCCGTTCGTCAGGCGGGGATTCTTGACCTTCAGCTTCGTCTGCACCAGCTGCACAACGTTGACGCGGTCCTCGGCAGAGTAGTAGCCGACAAGGCTGTCATTGCGGCGGTGGTCATAGCTGCGGTCATAAATATTCGTAGCACCGTCCTGATTGAAGCGAAGCTTATCGGATTTGGTATCGTAAAAGACCGAGTAGACCTGCCCGCTCTGCACGTCGATCTCGACACAGATCGAGGCATTCAGCAGCGAGGCGTCGTAGATGTAATCGCCCAGCAGTTCCTTGACCAGCGCGTTATGGTTGCCGTCCGCTGCGCCGGTCTTGTCATAGTATAGTGCCGCGATATAGGTGTCCAAGTCTTTCTGGGTGCGCCCATCGAGAGGTTTGCCGTCCGCATCAGTCAAACCCTCGGCAAAGTGCTGACCCATGCTGCCGCTTTTCGTCACCTTATCGCGAAACGCATCCAGCTCCCCCGCCGTCTCCATCCGGGTCAGGGAGATCTGCGCCGTCTGGAACAGCGTGCGGGCGTTGGCCTCGTTCTTTTCAAACCGGGCCAGCCGCGTGTAGGCGGTCAGCCCGCCGCCGACCAGCGCAGCCAGAATGGCCGTGATAGCCAGAACGACCATCAGCTCCACCAGCGTAAAGCCTTTCTTATTGTTTTTTATATTTTTATTGTACTGCACCATAGATGCTCCCGTCGTTTCTCCGGTGAAAGGTTACAATTAGACACAATACCAGATTATATATATTGTCATTATACTCGGAATGTGACGTTTTCGCAACAAATCCCGCGAGATTTCAGCAAATTTACACCAAATATAGTGGGTCAGCGGCAGCTTGTGCACGATTTCGCCATAATTTCCGTTATCTTTGAACAAAAAACAGAGTTTTTTTCGCGAAATTCCTTGCAAATACAGGCCCGGCACGCTATACTAAATAGCGTGTTATTATATGGTAGAGGATGTGTAACAATGCTGGCAGCACGACTGGGCGCATGGCTGCGCCATACCGGGGAACGCTGGGCCAAAGCTGCGTTTGCGGAAAAGCTCGCCGTACTGCTGGCGCTGGGCGCTGTCCTGTATACTATTGTGACCGGCGCGGCGGAGCTGCGCTATCAGGCCCGCGCGCGGGAGGCCCTGGCTCAGGTCAAGGCTGCGCGGCTGGCGGCCAGTGCCGTGTCTGCCCAGTGCTACTCCGCCGGGCAGACGTTCGCCGACCAGACAAGCGCGGACGGCTTTGCGGACGGCATCGCCGAGGAAATCCGCACGCTGGGCTCACTGCCCGGCACAGTGACGCTTTTGCAGATCGACCCGAACGGCTACACCGTGCAGCGGCTCCTGTATCAGGAGAACGGCATGTACGCCATCTATGATGCCGACGGCGGTTACCGCGTTTTCCGCGCGGAGGACCGGCTGCAATACGGCGCGGGGGTGGGCCATGCTGCTGCTTGAGCTTCTGCTGGGACTCATTCGTTTTCTGCTGGGCGCAGCGCTGTTCAGCTTTATGAACGTCGTCGCGTGGCGGCTGCCGCGGGGCATGGACCCGCTGAAGGGCCGCAGCGTATGCCCGCAGTGCGGCCACACGCTGGGTGCGCCGGACTTAGTGCCTGTGTTCAGCTGGTTATTCTTGCGCGGGCGGTGCCGCCACTGCGGTGCGCACATTCCGGCGCGGTACCTGCTGGTGGAGCTTCTGGGCGGCGTGCTGGCGCTGGGCTGCACTTGGCGGTACGGCGCTGCCTACGCCCTGCCGGGCGGGCTGTTCGGCATGAGCTGGGCCGCGCTGCTGGCGCTGGCGGTCTGCGGGATCTTGCTGAGCGTTTCGCTTATTGATGCCGAGACGCAGACCATCCCGGACCGGCTGAATCTGGCGCTGGCGGTCTGCGGCGCGGTGAGCGTGCTGCTCTCCCCTGCCGACTGGCTGCCGCACATCATCGGTGCGCTCTGCGTCAGTGTGCCGATGTTTCTGCTCTGCCTTCTCATCGACGGCGCGTTCGGCGGCGGCGACATCAAGCTGATGGCAGCCGCCGGGCTGTTCCTGGGCTGGCAGAATACGCTGCTGGCGATGTTTTTCGGCATTGTTTTTGGCGGTATGTACGGCATATACCTGCTGGCCGCCAAAAAGGCAGGGAAGAAGGACCACTTCGCCTTCGGCCCGTTTCTGTGTGCGGGCATCGTGATCGCGATGCTGTTTGGCGGGCCCGTTTTGGAATGGTACTGCGCGTTTTTGTGACTGTGCTCTCCTGCCAATGCAAAATCGGCATCCGTCGCGGGGTTCTCTCCCTCCGGCGCTTCGCGCCACCGCTCCCCTTCTGGCGCCACGCGCCACCTCCCCCGTCCCGGGGGAGTCTGTCTCGCAGAGGGAGGCAAGGCGCCTTGGCCCCCTCTGCGAGGGGGCTCCGCCCGCAGGCGGTGGGGGAGTGAACCTTGCCGCTGCCTGTCGTTTACGATTTAATATTTTTCGGAGGAATCTCCCTCATGCCACGTTTTCGTTATACTGCCACCAATGAGAAGGGCAAGACCGTCCGCGGACTGCTTGAGGCCCCCAGCGAGGAGGCGCTCTACGCCAAGCTGCGCAATGACGGCCTGTACATGACCGACGCGCAGGAGGCCCAGAAGGCCCACGCGACGTTCCGCCCGCTGAAAACCGCCGTGCTGGCGGATTTCTGCCGCAACCTGGGCACCCTGCTGACCGCCGGTGTGCCGCTGGTGCGTGCGTTCCGCATCATGGCGGACGAGCGCACCATCGACGCCCGCCAGAAGGCCCTGTACGAGGCCATCCTGAGCGAGCTGCGCAAGGGCGTGCCGCTGTCCGATGCGATGGAGTCCTGCGCACCCGCGTTCCCCACCCTGCTGCTGGCCATGATCCGCAGCGCCGAGGGCACCGGCAGCATCGACCACGCCTGTATGCGTATGGCGACCTACTACGAGCGCGAGCACAAGATGAACCAGCAGGTCGGCAACAGCATGATGTACCCCATTATCCTGTCCGTGCTGATCGTCGGCGTTATTGCAATTTTGATGACCTTTGTTCTGCCGCAGTTCAAACCGATGTTTGACCAGATGGAGACCCTGCCGTTCCTGACCCAGCTGCTGTTTGACGTCAGCGACTTTGTCGGTGCCAACTGGCCGGTGCTGCTCGTCGTGGCGGCGCTCATCGTCTTTGGCGGCAAGCTCCTGCTGGCGCAGCCGAAGGTCCGCCGCCAGTGGGACCGCTTCATCCTGCACGCGCCGGTGGTCGGCGTGCTGAACCGCAAGATCTGCACGGCACGCTTTGCCAGCACGCTGTCCAACCTGTACGGCAGCGGCGTGCCCATCATCACGACACTGGCCGCGGCACGCGACGCCATCGGCAACCGCTGGATCGAGAGCCAGTTCGGTGACGCGCTGGACAGCATCCGTGCAGGCCACAGCCTGTCGGAGGCGATTGCGGGCATCGACGGTTTTGAAGTGAAGCTCTCCTCCTCCGTCGCTGTCGGCGAGGAGACCGGCAAGCTGGACAGCCTGCTGGCGACCATCAGCGAGACACTCGACTATGAGGCCGAGATGGCGACCAAGCGCCTTGTCACGCTGCTGGAGCCCGTTATGATCGTTGTTATGGGTCTCGTGGTCGGCGGCGTCGTGGCCGCGGTCATCGTGCCCATCTACCAGTCCTACGGCACCATCGGCGCGTCGAGCGGCGCGATTTAAATTCTATTGCGGGAGGCCCACCATGGCACTTCTTACCTCTTTATATCTGTGCAGCCGCACGGTGTATGCCGCCGTCGGCACGCCCACGGGCAGCGGGGCGCGCGTTGTCGCCGCCGCCCAGACCGAGCTGCCCGAGGGCTGCCTGATCAACGGCGTCATCACAAACGAGGCGGACCTGACCGCCGCGCTCAAAGAGTTTTTCACCGCCAACAAGCTGCCGATGAACCGCGTGGCGCTGATTGCAGGCGGCAGCCAGTTCATGCACCGCATCCTGACGCTGCCCGCCATGAGCGAGAAAAAGCGGATGGCCGTGCTCTCCCATGAGCTTGCCAGCGGCGGTGCCGAGGTCAAGGCTCCGCTGGACGACTACATGCTGCTCTCCCGCGATGCCAAGACCCGCGTGGATACCGTGCTGGCCACCCGCGTGGAGCAGAGCGTCATTGCCGGGTACGACGCGCTGGCCAAGGCCGTCGGCTTCAAGCTGTACAGCATCGACTTAGGGCTGGCCGCGCCGATCAAGGCCGTGCGCACGATCCCCGATTTGCAGCAAAAAACCTTCGTGCTGCTGCAATTTGACGATGACACGATCTCTGCCTGCCTGTTTGTGCAGGGGCAGTACACCTACTCGACCCGCAGCCGCCTGTTCAACCCGCGCGGTTCGGCGGAGTCCGGCACCGAGATCGCGCAGAAGCTCTCGGGCCTGATCCAGTTCCACACGACCAGCAAGAGCGAGCACCGCATTGAGACGGTCTGCTTTGCCGGCTCCACGGCGGACGACCTTGCGGTCTGCCGCCCGGGCTGTGAGGCGCTGGGCCTGCAGGTGGACCGCTTCCCGGATTCACCCACCGTCAGGCTGCCGTCCGGCACCGCGCTGGCCGATGTGCTCTACGCGGCGGGCAACCTGATCGCACGCTGATTTTTACCTGCAAATACTTGCCCCGGGGGCTTATCATTATGGCTATGAAACAGAACAACTTTTATCTGCGCTGGCAGAAGGCCGCCGGTGCGGCCAAGTCGGAGTCCCGCAGCCAGGGCATGCGGACGCTGGTGCCCGGCCTTGCTGTCGTGGCTGTCTCCATGCTGGGCTGGGGTGTGCTGACGCTGCACACCTCAATGCTGAAAAGCCAGCGGGAGGACATCCTGAACTGGTGCAGCGACAATACCGAGCCATACCGCGCTGCAACGCAGGATTCCGAGTCTGCGGCGCAGTTCCGCTCGCTGACCGACTATTCCGACGGGATGACCGAGCTGCTGAACAGCTACCCCGACGTGACCAGCAGTCTGCTGCACCGGGTCGAGGCTGCCGGCGGGTCCGGCATCACGATCCAGTTCACCGACTACAACGCATCGACGGGCGAGCTGCTCTTTAACGCGAACTCCTCCCAGGTCATCGACATTCCGGCCTACATCCGTTCCCTGCAGAACTGCGGGGTGTTTTCCACCGTCAGCTACACCGGCTACAAGGCCGATGACGACGGCTATTCCATCGATCTGCGCTGTGTGCTGGCAGCGCCGCAGCAGTAAAGGAGGGCGCTATGGAAATTGCACCAATGACAAAGCGCGATAAAATTCTGCTGTACGTCGTTCTGATGCTGGCGTTCGTTGTGCTTTTTGTCCGGTTCCTGCTGATTCCGGGCATTGAGAACCACCAGCAGGCCGACGCCGATCTGCGCGAGGCGCAGGACGCCCAGACCTCCATGCAGGATGCGATCATGCTGGCCGGCACCTACGCCGCCGAGAAAAACAACAACTGGGGCGAACTGCAGACCGCCAACGCCAGCTACTACAGCCTGCTGAGCAGTGACGAGCTGGACACGCTGGTGACAAGCCTGGAGCTGAACCACAATTTACAGCCCGACTCGCTGACCATCGGCGAGCCCGTGACCCAGAGCCTTACCTATTATACCGCCAGTGAGAACGCCGGACAGAGCGCTGCCCCCAGCGCAGCCGCATCCGTCTTTGCCGGTGACGACGACAGTGACAACGACAGCATCACCGCTGACACCGCCGACACGACGGCCCAGGGCAACGCCATTTTGCAGCAGATCTTAGCCTCCGACCTCATCCCGGACTATGACCAGCCGGGCTATTACCGCAGCGTGGCGATCAGCTTCTGCTGCACGGGCGAGGACAGTGATTTTCTTTCGATGCTGGACGACATGGCCGCGAACTACCCGTCCGTACAGCTTGTATCCTTCTCCATCGATACCCGCAGCTTCGCCGACACCGACGGCAGCGCCGTGACGGCCACGGCGTTCAATGTATCCCTGAACGTGATCCTCTGTGACAAAGGAGGCGTACAGCCGTGAAAAACATCCGCCTCGGCGACGTTCTGATCGAGTTCGGCTATATCACGCCCGACCAGCTGAACACCGCCCTTGCCTACCAGAAAGAGCACCGCGACCTGCGCGTCGGCCAGGCTTTGCAGGAGCTTGGCTACGTCAATGAGCGTCAGGTCCTGGAGGCACTGGCCCAGCGCCTCCAGCTTACAATGATCGACATCGAGCATACCAACGTCGATGTGACCGCCGTTGAGAAGGTCCCGCAGGAGCTTGCGCAGAAGTACGATATGCTGCCGATTGCGCAGAGTCCGCGCGCGCTGACGATTGCCGCCAACGACCCGCTGAACTACTACGCCCTTGAGGACATCCGCCAGCTGACCGGCCTCGAACCGGAGATCGTGCTGGCCGAACTGGAGCCGCTGCGCCGCGCCATCCGCTACTATTACGCCGAGGTCAGCGCCCGCAAGGCGGCCCGCACCGCCAACGACAGCGACATGGCCGCTGCCCAGACCGAGGATCTGGCCATCGACATGACTGCCGAGGGCGGCGACCTCGACGCGCCCATCATCCGTCTGCTGAACAGCCTCGTGCAGCGTGCCGTCACGACGACGGCGTCGGATATTCACATCGAGCCGTTCGAGGGTGAGACGAAGGTCCGTATGCGCATCGACGGCGTCATTATTGACTATGTGACGCTGCAGCGTGCTTTGCACCAGCCGCTGATCGCGCGTATCAAAATCATGTCGAACCTTGACATTGCCGAGCACCGCATCCCGCAGGACGGCCACTTCCGAGCGCGCCTCGAGACCGGCCCCGACGTCAACGTCCGTGTTTCGATCCTGCCGACGGTCTTTGGCGAGAAGGCCGTTCTGCGTATTCTGTCCAGCAACACCTACATCAAAAATGCCAGCCATTTCGGCATGAACGACGAGACCTACAAGCGCTTTCTGCCGCTGCTGAACCGCCCGAACGGCATCGTCTACCTGACCGGGCCGACAGGCTCCGGCAAAACGACGACGCTGT